>Ga0315290_10000978_pt1 | contig 19492 bp, 16 predicted proteins | sample YL17G12_0_MG_FD_203627 | JGI IMG/M metagenome (GOLD analysis project Ga0315290, IMG submission 203627) | Sediment microbial communities from Yellowstone Lake, YNP, Wyoming, USA - YL17G12_0 | ecosystem: Environmental > Aquatic > Freshwater > Lake > Sediment | place: USA: Wyoming | collected... | reverse complement strand
CATCAACGTCTATTCCTGTTACCTCTACAATCCAGTATAAAGATATAGGAATCATACTGAAAGTGAAACCTCAGGTGAATGACAGCGGCCTGATCGCACTTGAGATAACCCAGGAGATATCCTCTCTCGGTGAAACGGTAAAGGTGGGCGGACAGGATGAGATCTCTATCAACAAGACAGAGGCGGTCACAAGCCTTGTAGCGCAGGACGGCGACACGATTATTATCGGAGGCCTTATACAGGAAGACACTTCAAACTCAAAGGATGGTCTCCCCTTCCTCAGCAAAATACCTATTATAGGCAATCTCTTTGGCAATACAACGGATAAGAAAAACAGAACAGAACTTATAATACTTCTTACCCCTCATGTTATTAAAACCCTTCAGGAGGCCGTGGACGTGACAACCGGGTATGTTGACAGGTATGAAGGCAGCGCCAAGGATAAGGATATCAACAAATTCATTCAGGAAAGAAGTCAGCAGAGAAAAGACAGCGGCAATTCAGATAAAAAGATGCCAAATAAATAACCTCTCAGGTACTGCCCTTACCAATGCTTCAGGAATCTGACATTATTCCATATCATATCTCTCAACCCGCGGGAGAAAAAGTGCTTGTCCTTGCCCCTCACCCGGACGATGAAACCCTTGGATGCGGAGGAACCATACGGCTTCTTTTAGAATCAAAAAAAAGTGTCAAGGTCATATTCCTTACAAGCGGAGATAAGGCAGACCCGTCTCATAAATTGTCGAAAATTCTTCATCGTGAAAATTCCCCCATCCCCACTTTACTTCCGCACTCGGGCGGATTCGCCGAGGCGAAAAAGGGGGGTGAGGAGGGATTACCAAATGAATCTTATATTACTGAGTATGCCTTGCTGCGGGAGAAAGAGGCGGTAAAGGCGCTGAAAGTCCTGGGTGTTACCGATTATGAATTTATGCAGTTCCCTGACAGGGAGCTGCATAAATATTTTAAGAGCGCACGTGAAAGGCTGCTGCATATAATAAAGGAGTATCTGCCTGATACAATTTATAGTCCGTCTCCGATTGAACTGAACCCCGACCACAGGACTGCTGCAGCCCTTTCGCTTGAAATACAGAGAACCGGAACAGAAAACGGCAAGCCGGAAAGGATTATTTTTTATGAGCTAACGACTCCTCTCAGGCCTAATATGCTGGTAGATATCACATCTGCCTACGGCAGAAAAAAGAGGGCAATAAAAAAATACAGGACGCAGCTCAGGCTGATTGATTATCTCGGGCAGATCACTTCATTAAATATACTCAGGTCTCTTACAGTCAAGGGGCCGCTGTATGTAGAGGCATTCTGGTGTGTGAATGATGGATGGCAAAGGCAGGACTTATCGGATTGGCTGGGATATAAAGGAATTGTCAATACGGAATTTCAGGGCAATTGAGAACAATAAGGATGTGGCAAAAACTCCACAGCATGATATATAAAATACACAAAAACTCCGGCGATGATGCCTGCAGGCTGGATATTCAGGGAGAATTCGTCTGGCCCATTTTTTGCAACAGGTTCACAGAGATACAGAGATATTTTGTTCTTTGAAAATACTTGACAGGAAGAGAAAGATGAGATTATACTATCGAACCATATTGATATGTACAGAATGTTCATAGAAAATGTTAAAAAAAAACTTGACAAAGGCAACTCCTTTATTTACAATTCATGCAAAGGAAAAGAAAGATGTTCTTTGAGAAGAGGGAGTTAATTCATAGTAATAAGCTATCATTGATAGCACTTAAGATTGTTGAAAGACTACAAAAGTGAAGGAGGTGATAAGTAAAGGGCAAAGGCAGTGTTTTGGGGTTTATAAAGTGAAAAGGAAGTTCTTAGTCATAAGACTAAGGCGAATTAGCAAACTGAAAAGCTAAACGAAAAGGAGGTAGAATTAATGAGATCAAAAGTATTTATATCCGTTCTCGTTGCGCTGACAATGTTATTGTCTATTGGCGCGACTGTGAAGGATGCTAACGCAGATGCACTTATGTTTCCGTGGGTTGTAAGAAGCGACAGTGTAACAACACTGATATCGGTCGTTAATACGTCCCAGGCTCTTTCAGAGGCATGCGGATTTTCCGGACCATTTTTTATTCCGGGCACCCTCCATTGGGAATATTATTTCAAGTCTACTATTGCGAATGGTCAAACAGAAATGTGCACAGAGCACAACTTTGAGTCCACATCGTCAAAGGATGACATGGTTACGTTCGATGTTGCCGGTATTTTCAATAACGGCTTGGCCCTTTTCAACGACTTCGGCAGCAACCCGCAATTTGTGGCAGATTTCACCCTGCCAGTTGATAACCCGAGGAGGGCTTTCCTTCTTGTTGACAACAACACTGATACTTACGTCGACTTCGGGACGAACGGTGACGGCACCCTCTTCGGCGAGGCCATGATTATCGAGCGTGGGTCAGGAGCTGCATGGGGTTACATAGCGTACAACGCACGAGGCGGAGTACGTTTGGACATGGCTGATGATGACCTTAACTTAAGCTTCGCAGACGACGATTACAGGGATATGCTGGGTGAAGTTATCGGAGACGACGACGACGGTCTTTGTGAAATGGCCCCAGTGACAATCCTTCCGCCCGCCCTTGTTACTACGAAGATATTTGTAACACCTACAGGCTCAAGCAATAATAACGGCGCTTGTCCTGCAGGCGACAATAACCAGAGAATGGGTAACATTAATGCCAGAATCCAGCTCTGCTCAAATCCCGGACCAGATCCTGCTGATCCTGATTGTGATTGCCCGCCAGGCGGTGGTGGAATCTGGAACAATACTGAAGGCAGAGTCAGCTTTCAGCTCAAAAAGAACATAGTCTGCACGAGCGCAGACGCTCTTGAAGCCCTTATGGGAAGTACTGCTTACAACAGCTTCAAGAATTCAGGGAAAGCCGGTTGGACATATGTGGATGCAGATCGTGGAAATCTGAACAATGGTCTTCCGAACGACATATACTGTGAAAGTGATGAGTTCATCGTTGGAAAGCACGAATTCGCATCTGGCGATACAAGGTTTGATGGCGATTACATTACTGATCCTCCTGTTGGAGTCGACAAGGCGGACCTTAATATCAATAACTTCGTGTGGCTGAGGAACAATAGAAACTACCTCAATTTTTGCCAAGATAATGTGGGTGACTGGAGATGTGACCCGGATGGTGGTCTTAATTTCATCCACAACGAGACTAACGATTGCCCGTTCTAAGCACGTAAGTAAAACAATATCGGTTTAATGCAAAGCAAGGAGGGAAGGCAACTTCCCTCCTTGCTTTTTCCCCTTTTACTATTTTCGGAATCAAAATCTTCAAAAGAGAGGAAACAACAGGTATGATCAGGATGTTAATAGCTGTACTAACGTGGGTGATGATTCTTGCAGCGTCAGTCTTTGCCGGAGAGAAGGTCGTAACATCCGAGGGTTTTGACAGGTATAACCCTGTCTGCATTGAGACTGACGGAAAGGGAAACCTCTGGACGGCATACCATGACCTGAAAGGCAAGATCCATATGAAAAACATAACAAAAGACAGGGACCTTATAATAAACGAGTGGGCAAAACAGGGGGCCTCGAACGGGCTTTCCTTTCATATACAGGGAGAACATGTTTTTGCAGTATGGAGAGAGGATGAAAAGGGTACGAGAAAGCTTTACATAAGGGCGTCCCACGACGGAGGGGAAACCCTGTCGGAGCCGATACTCATTGATACCAGAACGCGTGCATTCACAAGGATAAAGATGGGCTCGAACGAGAAAGGAGAGGTTTTTATCCTCTGGTATGGTGAAAAGGGAAATGGAAATTACTTCTATACAGTTTACTCCAGCGATTTTGGAATGACCTTCTCGGAGCCTCAGAATCTGACCGAGGGATACAGGGACTCCATTTATCCCACCCTTCTGGTTGATGAGAAAGGGGCTCACATATTCTCTTACTCCATCAGGGGCAGGGGACAATATATGATAACACGGAAGACCACTGACGGAGGAAGAACGTGGACTGAGCCTCTGGAGATAAAAGAGATAGGGACAGTGACAATCTTCATTGAGCCGATAAGGGTTGGCAACAGGCTTCACGTCTTCTGGTATAACGGCTATGAAGATTTCTATGTTATAGAAAGCGCCTATTCTGACGATGAGGGACAAACATGGAAGACCACAACCATCGATGATACAAAGGGTTTGGATCTCGAGAGCATGAAGGTAAAGAATGACCAGGCGGGGAATATTTATCTGTCGCTTTCAGCCAAACGGGACGTGAACGAAAAGCATAAAGTCTATATCATAAAATCAGCGGACAACGGGGAAACCTGGGGAAAGATAACACCCGTCAGACACTACCCTTTTGAGAATACTAATGCGCAATCTCCTAACATATTTGCGGCAGGCAGCGGAGAGGTTGTCGCAGTATGGGTTGATTACAGGAATATTCGCAGCAACCTTTATATGCAATACTCAGGGGACTACGGAAATACCTGGCTGGAAAAGGATGTTCCACTTGAAGAACCGGGTCGGTTCAATACAGCCCTTTACCCATATACGGACAGTATCCTGAAAGCAGGCGACCGGTACTACCTGCTTGCCCGGAGGTTCAGGGGTGATATTATAATGCAAGCAGCAGACCTTCTTCTGCTGGACTTTACACCGGAGGCAGGGAAATGAAGAGATTATTCTTTTTTATACTACTTGTTGTATTTGCACTGACAGCCTGTGCGGGCGCTCGGATAACCGGTAAAAGCATGGTTGAGGATCTTGGCTCACCTCAGAAGGTAGATCTTCTCAGACAGAGGGCAAACGAGTTCTGGTCTGCTTTTGTCAAAGAGGATTACGATACTGTGTACAACATCTTTGATCCGTTTTACCGGGCAAGGAACAGTAAGAATCAGTTCTTAAATAATACAAAAATGAAGTACCATGAATCTGAGGTGAAGAATATAAAGGTTGAAGGAAATGTTGCAAAGGTGAGAGTGAGGATTGTGTCCTCGGTGCCCGGGATAACGGGCAAGCTTGGAAAGGTGATGAGCCAGCCTCCCACCCCTTCGGAATTTGAGGAGACGTGGCTTTATATATATGACAACTGGTACAAGGAATTCCGCTTGGGGATGGTTGAAGAGTCGGTTGTTTACTATTAGGTTAATGAACGGAAGGAATTGGGAACCGTAAGGCCGGATTATGGTCAATCCATACGCATATTTTCCTCCTCCCTTGACCTAAGCGTTGCATACATAGACTTAGTTTTGGTCTGTCATTCCCGCAGTCCTTAAGCGGGAATCCGGGGAAAAAAAAGTAACCTCATGCCCGATTGATAATTTCGGGCATTACAAAAATATTACAGCAGAAGGCCACTTGTGGTGGACTTGAAAACTTACAGTATTCTTTGGTTTCAATACGCTCTATGTCGTATTTGCAGGTATCTTTTAATGAATGCTATACGACTGATGTTTTAAGGTATTCAATTCCTTCAGCGATAAGTATCTCCAGAATGTATCTTTTATGGATAAATGGCTGAGTAAATCCGATTTTAAAAACAGAACACTGATTTGACCTTCTCAACTAACACATGATATAGTTTTTTGATATGCAATATGGCAGAATTGTTGGATAAGAATGAAACAGGAAGTTTTTAGTCAGTTAACTCAAATATCCTGAAAAGTTTTTCACCTGAAAGGAATAAAAATGCCTTTATTATTTCTAAGAAAATATCAAGCAATTATTTTGATCAGCCTGATGATCGGTCTTGTGTCTGTAAACGCAATAGCTTCAACGAAGACCGGCTATGTTGTTGGACGAGCATACTGCAAACTAAATGGGTACAATAACCAATATAAGACGATAATAACAGAGGCAACTGTAGAATTACATTATTATCCTCATGCTACAAAAAAGCCGGAAAACATTAAAGTACAAACAGATGCAAACGGATATTTTTATCTGACAAATCAACCTTTAGAAGGCTCATATCGTATAACAGCGATAATTTCAGATGGACTAAACATTCCCAATCCAGATTCTCAGACAGCACTTTTAGAAGGATCAATCAATGTAATTAATGTAATTGATGTCGGTGAAAATATTTTTATACTTTTACAAAATGGAGAAATTGAGCATGAATGCTATAAAGCAAATAGTAAAAGAACTTTAGTGAGAGGCAATGAAGGTGTTGCCATCAAGACTGTTAAAGGAAATTATGGCTATCCCGGATTAGAATATTTTTCCCAAAAAGGGGATCCAACGCTTAAGGAATCAGCTTTCATTGCTCTGGAGGATCGCAGACTCTATGAAAAAGCAGAATTATATACGAAAGAAGGCGATGAAGTAGCTAAAAGTAATAAAAAGTCTGCCATTGATAGATATAGCAAAGCTATCGAAATTTATCCTCTGTACAGTCATGCTTACGAAAGTCTGTTCAAGATTTTTGAGGAATTCAGTCAGGAAGAAGATCTTGATGTCATAAAACAATCACTTTTTTTATATAAAAGTTATATCGTAAACTATCAGGACGCTAAATATTTGATGTTATATAATCCAATGACAAAAGGATATTATAAATGTTCTTGGTTCGCATTTAAAGAAAAACAGTACAATCTTGGCATCAGACTTATGAATAAAGCGCTCTTTCGTTATATCGGTAATTCATTGTCAGAGAAAAAAGGGATTCTGGAAAAAAGTCTCTCACGCTCCAGGAATCAGCAAGTACTCTATCAGTACTGGATAGAGTACTTGCTGACGATTCAGAGCCAAGATGATATAGATAATTGGAAAGGCAAGCCTTTTGATTTGCATATCAAAAAATATTAAATTATCTCTCTAAGTTATGTATAAAGGTAGGTGATCTGTATGCGAAATAGACCTGTGGTAGTTGTGAAGATAGTGCTTTGTATAAGTATATTATTAATATTCATTTGTCGGTTGGCAGTAGCACAAACACCTAATAGCAATATCGCAGCTGTCAGAATTGAGCAAAATACCAACCTATATGGATTTCTTTTAGATGGCTCAAGTAATACTCCCATCGGAGATGGATATGTATTCGTACTATCTCCGGATGGTGAAAATATTTTAGGGTATTCAAAAACAAAGCCAGGGACAGAACATGATTCAGGGTGTTTTCAGATATCGAATTTGCCTGCTGAAGGGGAGGTTTTACTAATCGGTTTTCATCCATCACTGAAACAAAATTTTGCCATCGGGACAATAACCTTGAGAGGAAAATATCAACAGATAGAAGGGTTTTACACTAAAATGTCTATTCAGATTCCCATAGGCATCAAAACGTTAGTGGAAGAGCCGACAGATTTATTGCGGCTCATCAATGTGATTCCATGCGAAGCGTTTAAAGTTATGAACAATACTGAAGTTGTAAGACTTCCGGATAAGATCCTTCCCCAGATTCCGATTTGCACGGTACCGAATAAACCACAATATCTCACAAAAGAAGCAATATCAAATATGCATTTTACTGCAAATTATGAAATTATAACAAAGGAGTCTGCTGATAGCATAATCGGGAAATATAAATCTATACCAGGTGGAGTTACACTTGAAGGAGAAGGTAGAGGCATCAGAAAGGTAAAAGATGTTAAATATGATTCAGAACATAATGCCTTTGTACTGGATGGAGATATTATCTATAAATGTCCTGTAACACCAGCTGAAATGAAACAGATATTTCAGTCAATTCATTCCGATGACAGAATGGGGGTTACATTAGGAGATATTGAAATGATATATGGCCGTTTGCAAGACAACAGTATGATAACTATTCATTTGAAACTTGCAGGCTATTTTTTAGAAGATATTGTTTTCAACAGGTTAGATTTGTTGGCTGATTATAACCTTAGCGAAAATTATATTCCAAAAGAAAATATGACTAAAATGGATACAGGAGGAGTTGAGGTACATTTTAATTTCAGTGGATATACATTTGTTGAAAAGCAAAACAAAATTGAGCTGTCTGATGCTCATCTAACAATTAATTTGATACCGCTCGCCGAAAAGAAAAGGTTAGACGGAGGATACTTGCCTGATTACCAGGTGATAAAAGCAGGTAAAGTATCTAAGGAATATGAAGCAAACATTCAACATATCGCAAAAAACATTCAATATTATATGAAAGAGCGAATATTAAGAATCATTAATAGTTATGGAGAATCAGCAGCGTTTGCAAGGGCATTGAAAAGAAGTGGTATCGATTTAAATACTTTGTCATCACAGTTGTAAGAAAATGTGCTAATAGTGGAGGAAGTTATGAATCTTTTTCGTAGCTTTGGAATTCTTTTTTTGTTGGTTTTCACATGTGCTATTGGCTGTGGAGGCGGCTCTTTAAAGAACATCACTTTCTCCCGTTCTGATTCAGAAGGCCTCTGGAAGTTAGTGGGCTGCGGTAACGAGTATCGAAATCCTTACTGCAGTTCCGGTTCTTTGATCATGAGTGATTCGGGAGATGTAACAGGAGGAGATTTAATCAATTTTGGAGTCGACAAAAGAAGGTTCATAAACGGGGCTCTTGAAATATCTGACAAAGGATTTGTCAATGGTACGATTTACTCTTACCTGGCCGACACTGATAGGGTCGAAGAGCATGTAATGCTTGATGGCCAAATGACCTTTGACAAGAATATGGTTGTGTATGCAGGGATAGCTCCAATCACTTTTAGAGGAATCGGGATTTTATTAAAAGAAAGAGGCGGCTTTTCCCCTTCTGACTTAGAAGGGATATGGATATTTCCATTGGTGGAGCAAGGGATATTTTCCGTTTCTGCAGGCAGTACCGGGAATATCCTGGACTGTAGTTTCACTAATGTCAAGGGAGATAACGGGACATGTGAAGGAGTATTCTCGATCAGCCGAGAAGGCTCTGTTTCAGGAAACATAAAATCTTTGACTGGTAAAAGATTTACGATAGAATTCAGCGGGCAAATGAATGCAAATAAAGGCAGTATGATTTTTGCTGGAGCGATCTCTACACGATTTGAAGGTGCTGCGACCCTCGGTATCAAGAAAGGCGGGAATTTTTCATCTTCAACGATGCAGGGGAGGTGGAGGATCTTTCGTGCATCCCATAAAAAGATATTGCACGGAGAGGTTACGCTTGACAGATCTGGAGCATTAATCAGGGGGAGATGGAATGAAGTCGAGGGGGGCTCGGGAACTTTTTCTCAAGGTTCTTTTTCTGTAAGTCAAGAAGGGAGTATTTCAGGATCTCTAACAACAGCAACAAATTTGACTTATACAGTATATGATGGTCAGATGGCATTGGTCAGTGATATTGCCACAGCTTTAGATAAGGACAATTCCGGGAATTTAGGGGTGGTAATTTTAGTAAGAATCCATGATTGAAAAATTCTTCATGGTCCCTTTTCCCTCACCGTCAATACAAAAAATTATGAGATCGGAGGATTAGCTGGTAAAGTATATCAGATGATCATTAAGATAGATCAGATAAAAAAACTTTATAAACTCCTTCCCCCGCTTTTACTCAGGGATATCAAGGAAAGATACGCAGGATCAACAATCGGTATTTTCTGGACATTCTTACAACCACTATTGTTTATCCTCATCTACTGGATGGTTTTTTCCCAGATTTTAAGGATAAGGATAGAAACGGATACAGGGGGTATCCCCTTCATCGCCTTTCTCTTATCAGGCCTTCTCCCTTGGTTTGCCCTGCAGGAGGGAGTAATAAGAGGGGCTACTGCTATTCTTGAGAAAAGGCATGTGATAAAGAAGGTTATGTTTCCTGTCGAGCTTTTCCCTCTTTCATCTGTCATGTCTGCTTTTATTCACCATGGAGTTGGTATGGTGCTTTTCCTTTTGGGGTTTTTTATATGGCAAGGAGGTGTTTCATTTCTGCAGATTTACTTTATTATCGTCTTAATTTCCCTCCAGATATTGCTGACATCAGGACTGTCTCTGCTTTTTGCATCCTTATCTGTTTATATACGTGACATTCCACAGATTTTGGGGGTCGCCTTTCAGGTCTTTTTTTACCTGTCAAGTATTCTTTACCCGATAACATCCATCCCGGAGAAATTTAAGGAAGTCATACTCTTGAATCCCTTTACCACCTTCGTAGAGGCATACCACACCGTAATTTTATACAATAGGCATCCAGGAACAGGCAATATGATATACCTGCTGTGCCTGACAGGAGCTATATTGTTTGCGGGTATTCATATATTCAGGAAGTTAAAGAAGGGTTTTGCTGATGTTCTCTGATATGAAGGAAGGTGGGGAAAAGGTATCATCAGAGGGAAAGGATACAAACACTTTAGTATGAATCATTCTTATAAGCTGCTATTTTTACTGCCAACCTTTGTTTTTGGAGGCGCTGAAAGGACATCCCTGAACCTTTTGAAAGGAATAGACAAAAGCAAGTTCAGAATATCTCTTGTTACATCGAGAACGATATTTCAACATTTCCAGCACATTGACATCGAAAAGTTTATAGCTGTCGAGGATGTTGGAATTGATGTCTGGTTTGGTAGTTTGAGGAGATTTATGCAAGATATAAAAAGAATGTCTGATCTGTTGAAACTTGAAAATCCCGATATTGCATTTGGTATGATGCACTACCCCTCTTCACTATTAGTTTTCGTAAAGCATTTTTTTCGTGCAAAAGCCAAGGTAATTGCAAGCCCAAGGGGACCTTCTACAGAATATCTGAGGCATTTTGAAAAGAAGTTTTTCAGAAGGACATACCTGAAAGGAATTTTTACATTTTTCTGCAGGTATGCAGATGGATTGGTTGTTGCATCTCACGGCACGAAAGAAGAGTGCATAAAGGATTTTCATGCCTTTCCAGAAAGAGTAAATGTTATACCGAACAGCGTCGACTTCGAGGAAATCAGAAAAAAGGCTAAAGAAGGAAACGATCTGAATATGCCTGCTGATTTTTGCATAATCTCTACTTTGGGAAGGCTGGAAAAAGAGAAAAATATTTCTTTTTTGCTCAAGGCATTTTCAGCGCTGAGAAAAAAGGAGAAGGCCAAACTGCTGATCATCGGTGACGGAACAGAGAAGAGGAATCTTGAGAGGCTCTCTCAAGAGCTGAATATCGAAGAGGATGTTCTTTTTGTTGGTTTTCAGAGCAATCCGTACAAATTTATAAAAATGAGTGATATATTTGTACATGCCTGTTTGTTCGAGGGATTTGCCAACGCAATTATCGAGGCAATGTCATGCGGTGTTCCTGTTATCGCCATTGACTGTCCTTATGGGCCGAGGGATATTATAAAGAACGGGGAAAATGGTCTGTTGGTTCCAATGAACGATGAAGGTGCATTGGTTGACGCGATAGTGAAACTGTTTCATGATAAAAGATTAAGGGATAATTTATCGGAAACAGGTGCTGAAAAAGCGATGGAGTTTTCTTTGAAGAGTATGGTTCAGAAATACGAGTCTTTTTTTTATTCCGTGCTTAGGTAGGAAATGCTACAACTACACCTGAAATTTATTACAAGAAAAGATATTCCCTTTTTATGTTTCATCTTCCTCATTTTGCTTATCATGAATTATCGGGTTATGAATACCTGGTTTATCATTGATGATACTGGGAATATCTTTTGTTCGAGCTTTGATACGTTTAAGCTTCTCTTTGACAGAGGTACCTACCTGTATTTTAATCAGCTCTTTTTTACTCCCCTCCTGCCCATATCTTTCAAGATTGACTGGTTATTATTCAAGATGAATCCGATTGGATATCACCTTCATAATCTTGTGGTGGCCTTTATGGGGTGCACGGTATTTTATGCGATTCAGAGGATCTATTTCCCTTCTTTTGTTTCATGGCTGGGAACTGCGTTTTTAGCGATTTCACTCCCTGTATCCTTTGATATCGGCTGGATTACGAGGAAACACTATTTATGGGGGTTCCTCCTCTCACTTATTGTCCTCTATTTTTTTAAAAGGTGGGAAGAAAATAAAAGAAAAATATTATTATTCTTATCCCTCCTCAGTTCACTATTGGCCTTTCTTTTTAAAGAAGCCTATGCAATTTTACCTGTCGTAATGTTTTTTGTATCTTCCGGCTCTATTAAAGAAAGAGCAAAAAAGACACTCCCCTATTTTTTTGTTTTAGCTGTATATCTATTCTGGAGGATGTACATGCTTGGCAGTATCGGTGGATATCCGGGTTCTACAGAGAAGTCTTTTATGTTTTTTCTCAATAAACTTTTTCATATGCCGATGGATTTGTCCAATAATCTTTTTGGGTTTTCACTATTTCCAATTTTCCTGCTTGTCATCATTGCCTTCTTTAATATAAGGATGTTTTTGCTTTTTCTTATTATGTTAATAATCGTTGTTTCTCCCTTTATTTTCTTTCCGGAGGATGGTTTTCTCCTTGCAAATAAGGCTTTATCGTTTGTTGCTGTTATTTCGTTTGCAATGTCTTATATCGCTGATAGACTTTTATCAAGGCATAAGAGACTATCGATAATATTTCTTATTTTTCTAATCCCGATTCTGTTTGGTTCTATTTCAAAAACAATTGTTGGCCAGAATGTAGTAATTCAACTTTCCAACAACTACGAAATGGCTTCTAAAGAAATAATAGAGAGCAAGGATAAAAAGATACTGGTGGTGGGAAACTATTCATATTACTTCAGCAATCTCGATGACATATACAGACATATGCTGAAAACAGACTTCCCCCATATCAAATCTATATCCGATACATTATTCCTGCCTTTTTTAAAGGTAAACGATTTTGACAAAATTATATCGATTCATAGTCTCGACCTTAATCCGGATATGGCTTATAAAAGCTCGGTTGATGTTATGGGAAAAGAAGAGGCAGAGAATTTTATCAGGCACAAATTAGAAGAGTATACAGAGAAGATGATTTTATCTCCTCCTTTAGTAAATTTTCTGCAAGAAAAAGATCATTTAAGAATAAAAGTGAATGATTCAAGGGCAGGTACATATTTAAGATGTCTGTCGATGGGGTCTTATGTCGGGTGCTATTCGATTCCCCGCAACTATGTATTTAAACTGAACAAGATCAAAAAAATAGATCGTATAGATATAATATATATGCAGGGAGATGGGCTGGTAAGTTTTCCATCTTCTTTTTCGTTTCAATAAGGGTAAAAACTAATGAATGAAGCGCTCAGGGTAATTGAATTATCAAAGGTCTACAGGCTTTATAATAAGAATATCGACCGGTTAAAGGAATTTTTTACAAAAGAGACAAAACATATTGATTTTGTGGCGTTAGATCGAGCAAGTTTCTCTATAAAAAAGGGTGAGACGCTTGGTATTATCGGCGACAACGGAGCCGGCAAGAGTACGCTCCTGCAGCTTATTGCCGGGACCATCTCTCCCACGTCTGGGGAGATAATTGTCAATGGAAAAGTCCTTGCCCTTTTAGAACTGGGGATAGGTTTTCATCCAGATTTTACCGGAAGAGAGAATATCTTTTTTTATGGGGATATCCTGGGATTCCCGAGAAGATTCATTCAATCGAAGTTTAATGAGATTGTGGAATTTTCTGAACTCGGTGATTTCATCGACAGGCCACTGAAAACTTATTCAAGCGGTATGCAGATGAGACTTGCATTTTCATTAATATCATCTCTTGAACCAGATATTTTAATCATTGATGAGGCACTCTCTGTTGGTGACATGCATTTCCAGAAAAAGTGCATAGACCGTATCATGGAGTTTAAGAATAAGGGTATTACGATAATCTTCTGTTCTCACAGCGCATATCAGGTAATTATACTCTGCGATAACGTTATATGGCTTAAGGAAGGTAAAATAGAGATGCAGGGAGAAGCAGAGAGGGTGGTTCCTGCGTACGAATTTTACCAGCTTGATAAAGACCGGAAGATGCATGAAAGCAGCAAGAAACTTCCGGTCAGTAGTGATTGCCCTGTAGTAATTAAAGAATTAGAGATTTTAAATAAACTACCTGCAAAAAGAGGGGATGACCTTAGTTTTCGTTTGTCCATTGAATGTATAGATGACAGTTTGCCCTACAATGTCACACTATCCATTAAGATGGACACCGGAAGGGGAGTTTATGTGACAGGAACCCACCTCGCTGGTAAAGGCCCGATCCATGGAAAGAAAAAGGAGATTTTGATTACCTACCCTCATATCCCTATAATGGGTGGAGTATATTATGCCCATGCGAGGGTGTTGGATGATAAAGGTCTTATGGTTTACCATGAGAGGGTGATCCCGCCCTTTGAAGTGGTGAAGGACTCTTTGGAACTCGGGGTGTGCTATTTAGAAAACAGGTGGGAAATTCGTTGAAAAGCAAATCTTCTAAAGACCCCTTAAAGGATGCTCTTGCAAAGGTTCAATTCAGTGAAGAGCAGATTCAGAATATTCTGAATCACTGTGATAAACGCATAAAAAATGTGTCTGCTCATGTCAAACAACTCTGGTCAGAGGCCCTCGAAACACCTGACTTTGAATGCGTCAATGTCAGCTCTGAAGGCGAAGTCCATTATTTGCTGTCGCAACTGTTGCGCATTACCTATGTGATAGATTATATCGATCTTGTCGCAAAAAGTTTGCCAGCAGACGATAGAGCCAAGGTAAAATTAATTGATATAGGTGCTACCCAATTTACATTTTTATATAAAGATTTATTCGGAATGGATGTTTCTGCAGTAGATAAAACAGACCTTCTTGCGAAACGGTGTCACAGAAGAGGTATTACATTCAAGGCATCTGATATTACAGATGGAGATTTGCCATTTGAAGACAATGAATTTGATATCTGTATTTTTACTGAAGTATTGGAACATCTGAGCATAGCTCCTAAAAAGGTATTTATACCCATAAAGAGGATATTGAAGAATGGAGGATTTTTGATATTTTCGACTCCTAATATCGCTACATTACAGAATAGAATCAATTTGCTCTTTGGCAGGCCTGTATTGCAGCCGATTGAATGGGTATTTCGAGATGATTTTGAGACTTCTCATCCACACGGGTTAGGTCATGTGAGAGAATTCACCATGATTGAATTGCTCAATTTGATGAATAAGTACTCTTTTGAAATTATTGATAAAATGGTTATTTCCGATTCAAATACGATAAAAGGTGAAGTTACTATTAAAGAAAGGATTAACTATGCACTCCAGAGGATTTTCCCTTCGTTTGGGATGCACTGCCTCATCTTAGCAAGAAACAAAAAATAGAGAGAAATCCAATATTTTCAAATCTATTTAACCTATTTAGGGCTATCCCGCTTATAAAGGTAATAATAGTTATCGATCGTCTTTATTAACTTATAGTTAGCCTGTATTTCATTATCAAGTATCTTTTTAAACTCTTCTAATTGTTCTGGCCATAAAGTTTGTTTCCAAATTATAAATTGGGGACTTTTACTGAGTATTTTAAGGAGTTCTTTTTCCTTTGTAGCATTCGGTCCATCTATAATTTTTAACATATATTCTTTTAATAATAGATTAGACGGGTGTACGTATTTAGTTGGATACCTGTTTTCAGTTAACCAGTACACTATCTGGCAAGAATTTACCATATAAATATATTGATCTTTTACATTCTCATTTTTCAAAAATCTTACAATTTTGTAGCATGAATCATTCAACAATGGCTGTTTCTGAATAAGTCGGGAGGATATTTCTTTATAATGTGTAATTACATTTCCCTGTAGCGAATAGAAAAGCCCTGCTACTATGAACGCAATAGTTATGTAATATATTTTTCCTCTCGCCTTATTTTCTGATAACCACTGCGATAGAGCAACTCCGCTAATAAGACACATAATGGGCATACTCGTTATAAAATAATGGTGGCCAAAGGGTTGACCAATTATGAACAAAGAAAGAATCTGGATTGTAAAGATTATCATTGCTATTAATAAAAACTTATGTTTGAATTTTTTTAGAAAAATTAAATAAATAGTCCCGAAGAAAAAAGTTGTCCATAAAAGCAGATTTATCCTGATATTCTGTCCAATATTGTAAAATAATACATTTACTTTATTTAAAAAAGGTGCTTCTTCTATCCCAATATATGTAAAAATCGTTGTAATGTTAGTTTTTATAAACAAGTCTAGTAAGTTATTGAAAAAATAATAGTAGACTGTAAGGACGATAGGAGTAGAAATCCCCATTATTAAGATAAAGCATCTCTTGATGCGATCAAAAAATTTAATGCTTGGATTTAAAAGACCTGACAACAATATCATACAGACAGCAAAGCTTTCAAAAACCATGTTTGTTCTTATCAAAATCGCTATACCTAATGTAACACCAGTAATAAAAGCTAACTTTTTGTTGATATCGGTGGTTAAAAGTAAGTAGAAAATGAAAGAAACCGGGATAAGAAGGATATGCTCTGTCATAGTGCTTAAGCCGCTAGGCCCTAAACTAACAAATACTATGAGGAATAGAGCGCTGATTATGCCAGTGGTTTTATTATGTATCAATTCCCCTATTTTATATGTAATAATGGATGCAATATATATACACAAAAAACCTCCCAGCCTGATCGAAATGATTGATTTTCCAAATAAAATAATGAATAAAGCGTAGATAGAGAATGAGAAAGGCGGTTTGATCTCCCATGCGTCAACATAAGGGATATCTCCGTTTAAGATACTCTGTCCTACTAAAATTAGAGTGCTTTCATCCCAATCAAATACGGAAAAGAAAAATGACGGAAGTCTGACAAGGAATAAGGCTATAATTAATCCTATATAAACAGGCAAATTGGTGTTCATTCTTGAGCCAAGATTTCAAAAAATATCAGTATCTCCCATTGTATAATAAAAGTTTTCTTTTGCAGTAGAGGTCTGGAGAGGCAGTTTCCATATCAAATTGGTAACTACTACCTGTGTCTCATTCGCTGTATACCCTTTGATATGTTTTCTCCATCTTTCAGAAAGCCAGATGCGAATGTTTTTCTTCCCCCGGGAGATAAGATGATTCTCCAGGGCTTTGAGAATACCCATAAAACGTCTTGGTTCTGTAAGGAGATCAACTATGAATATCTCATTATCTGAATCTCTTGTAACTGCCCATCCTTTCAGTTTTCCAAGGCGGAAAAATCCGAAAAGCTGGTAAGAAAAGAAAGGATTTGTTTCATATCGCCAAATGAGATAACGTTTATCTCTTATTAGAGATAGAGAGAAATTTATTGAGAATATTGTCCATAAACTGTCCAGTCGGTCATCATCCCAGCCGATCAATTGAACCTTATAAGGATTTAACAAGGAACGATGTAAGCGTTTAACATTTTCTGACGCCAGTTCAATCTGATCGTAAACCTTTTTTCGCTTGCCGAGTATGAACGGCCGGATTCCCGAAAAACCATAGCAGAAGACATCCGAAAATTCTTTGCTTATGTCTTCAAACAATATTTTCATCATGACTTCAAATACATTTTTCCTTCCAAGAAATCCCCGTGCTTCGGCATGAACCATCACATCGGCCATCTGGAAAAACTGAACCGGTTTATTTTGGAACACTCCTCTTAACGGTATTGCTCCCGCATGACCGATGATATGTCCGGCTGCATCTTCAACTACCTTCGAATAGATTTTTCCACTCCCCGGAATAAAATATTTCCATCTCCATTGATCTATGGTCATTTCATTCCCGAAAACATCTTTAAAGAGAGAAGTTATTCCCTCTTCGTCGCCTTTCCGGTAATTTCTGATTATAAATGGATCCATGTTTTCTATTAGTTTTAAGAAGCCCGTTGAAGATATGGTAAAATTATAGCATGATTGAATAGGGATTTGGCCTTTATATGTAATTAATTACAGATGCTAACACTGAACCTGTAGGGGACGTTTTTCAATCAGGAGATTCCGATTTAAAATTCCTGGGTTGGCGTACAAGCGGGGGAGAACCGGTCTGCGGTGATGTAGCCGGTATTCGTTGCCCCCGTTGTTCCCTCATAGACTGCCGTTGCTGTGTCTGTTGTTGTCTCGTAGGCTGGTTTTGTTGTATCTGTTGTGTTCTCGATACTGCAGCCGGCGTCTGCTGTGCCGGCTTTTGAGGACTTGCCGGAGCCGATGTAACAGCTGTTGCAATTCTCTGTTTCGGATGGGAAGGATTATCAATAGGGACGGTCATTTTTTCCTCTCCCCGCACCATCACGATCATCTCATGCTCTATTTCTTTAAGCGTAAAACCAGCCAGGGTCTCGCCTTTTCTCAGCGCTGTCTGCCTTCTCCCTCTTCCCGGTGAGCTTCGCGGCGCCTTCATGTCCTCAAGATATGCAAGACTGACATCATTGGTTATTAAAGTTCCATAGAGTACAAACTCCGGTTTCGGCAAAGGCTGTTCCTCTTTTTTCTCAACAGGTATTATTCTTTCAGGATGAAACAGGTTATTCTCCCCTATAAGTGCATATTCTAAAACAGACGGCAAATGGGCTAACGTTATATCTTCTTCCTGTTTCTCTCCTGCGCCGGGGTGCTGTTTGGCAACCGGGAGGGTATAATTAACCTTTGTTTCAAGCATTGGAGCGATGCTGTAATCAGCGAAAATGATCATAACAGTCAGTAAGAGTGTGTTTAGTATATTTATATTTCTTATGACTATTTTTAATCGCATTACATTTGCAAACAATTATATCATAAACCTCTCACGGATTTCTGTTTTCGATGATTTTTTTTAAGTTGAAGAAACCCTGGATTAACCGGTCGAGCCGGAGAATGACAAACAGACAAAACTATGTCTCCACACTAACGACCGCATTAGTAAAAAAGGAGGTTAAACCGAATAATACAGAGAATTATTTGCCGCTCGTTAGGGCAGATATATCTAATTTCACCATCTGTTCTCTCGGATCTTTATAGTTTCTGATCCTGACATCGAGGTCTTTGATCGTAAGATACGGGGTGCGGGTTTCAATGGAATAAAGTGTATCCCTCAGCGCCCTTGTATCAGGCATAACAGTATCAATGCTTACGGTTATTACTTTAAATTTCCCGAGGTCTTCAGGTTTCCCGGTGCGTTCGCTTGATATGGTTCCGCCGCTGCGTGTTACGATATCCTTAACCATCTCCTGGAGGGATGCTGCTGCAAGCGAAAGGGTCTGACCTTCCACGAGTTTTGAATCCTCAGCAGTGCGGGTCTCTTTAAGGTCGGCAAGTTTTTTCTCCAGCTGAGGTTTTTCAGATATAAGGTTGATATACTTTTCAAGGGTTTTTGTCTTTATAAACTGGCTTTCCCTGATTGAGGCTACCTTTGTCTCGATACCAAGATAAACATACTTGTAGAGAATAAAGCCGAGTATTATGAGCAGCAAAGGTATAGTTACAATCAGTGTCTTATTCTTCTTCTTCATCTTCATCTGTCTCCTGCAACTCTTCTTTTTTAACTCCTTCTATCGCCAGCCGGATATTAAACCTGTCTGAGTTCATTCTTGTATCCCTGAAAGTAGGAGATGCGAACTCGGCCTTTTCGAAATACGGCGATGCCTCAAGTTTTGACAGGATACCTGTTGCTGAAGCTGCATACCCTTCAAG
>Ga0315290_10000976_pt1 | contig 19500 bp, 13 predicted proteins | sample YL17G12_0_MG_FD_203627 | JGI IMG/M metagenome (GOLD analysis project Ga0315290, IMG submission 203627) | Sediment microbial communities from Yellowstone Lake, YNP, Wyoming, USA - YL17G12_0 | ecosystem: Environmental > Aquatic > Freshwater > Lake > Sediment | place: USA: Wyoming | collected... | reverse complement strand
CGATTGCCGATGGGCGACACCGTCTCAGCCCCTTCCGTCAACCCAAAGACCGCGTGGGATACTCCTCCTACCTCAAAGATCAAATCCGCACGGAACTCAAATCCTCCGGCGATCCGGTAACGCAGATTACGGTTCTTCAAGGCGCTATCAGAGAGCTATAATCGGCTGCTGAAAATTCCGACGTTCTCACCCGCCCAACCCCGGCGGCTACTTCACCCGCCCCCCTGAGTCTGCCAAGACAGCCTCTTCGCCCAGGGACGCGCCGTTTCCCGAGCTGTATTCTCAGTCGCATGCCTCCCTGCGACGTACCGCAAAGTACGCGTCACTCGTCCCACTTCCTGCGGCCCTGCTGGCGGAAATTTTGAGCAGCCTCTGGAATCTCTGAAAAAGACACCCAATTTCGTTCTTTGTAGTTGTCCGCCGTGGCATGCCGCCTAATGACCCACCTCACCCGCGGCGCCGTCGGGTGGAGCGCCTTGTTGGGCCTACATTTACACCTCACTACCTTTACCCCAATTGCACTCATCGCAGAGTGTTCGTAGATTCTCGAGCAGTGCCTTGCCGCCCTGAGAAAACGGATTTATGTGGTCGATGTGCAATGAGATACCGACATGAGTAGCAGGACTTCGCCCACACAGAACACATTTGTACCTGTCTCGGGTTAGGACACGATACCGAAGTTTCAGCGGTATGTTTCGCTTTTCTTCGATTTGAATCTCGGACATGACTTTGGGCTTATGGGATCCACCTGCCTGTGTTTCTGGTTCAGGTTTCATCCCTTCATTCCGGCGCGATGCATTTTCGATGAATGCAGCGCAGGCATTAACCCAACCGTTGAATCTTGTTTTATACGTTGTGTATGAATACTTGGCCTCAACATTCTCCCACTCATCCTTGGATGGGCGATGTCCAAGTAGCCGCCAGACCCGGCTCAATTCTTCAAAGAGCTGCTCATTTGAAATTTGGGAACGGTCTTTCTTTATTTTTTCCAAGTTAAGACCAGCTGCATCAAGCGCCGCTTGCCACGCCCCAAACCGAGATAAAACTACACTGCCTTTACATTCGGTTGCCTTTTCATCGAACTCTCGCCGAGAAAAGTGCTTATTACCGTAAAGGTTGGCAACCCGACGTAGCTCGGTGATGATTTTCTCCGTCGGGTATTGATTGGCTCGCGGCCTTTCAAGTGTGTATCGCATTTCTCTTGTAGGCCCAACTATTGAGGATACTGACCGAGATATCCTAATCTCGGAGGCTGACCAGAATTGGCGCGATTCTCCTGATGAGTCGAAGACTTGTCAATGGTCTCCCCTGTGCGAGGTATCCGCGAGTTATTCCTCCACCCCTGAGCAGGATGCTCAAAAAGTCCGTTCAGCAAGGCCGCAGCGAGTGAAGGTAGGCTGAGGTCGAGGTCAAGGTTGAGTAAAGATCATAATCTCTTTATCTCAGCCTTGGCCTCAGCCTAAACCTTCCCATAGCGCTGGCGGGCTTTTTCAGCATCCTGCTAGTCCGCCATCTGGCCTTCTTGGAAAAGCTGATTCAAAATCGCGTTTTTCTTTTCGGGATCTTTGTAGTACTTGAGCGCCTTTGTAAAATTGTCCAGGGCGCTCTCTCGTTTCCCCTTTTGGGAATAGTATTCGGCAATGCCGTGGTAGGCCCGCGGGTCTTGATCGTTGGACTTGAGGGCTCGATTGAAGGCTTCGTAGGCGGCCTGCATGCGCTGTTTGCCCAGCGCCAACCAGCCGATCGCCGAATGCGCCGGACCGAAGTTCGGATCGGCGATGAGGGCCGCGTCGTATTCTTTTTGTGCCAGATCCAAGCGGCCCCTCGTTTCGTAGAGGCCTCCCAGTGCGAAATGCACTGCTGCGTCCTTGGGGTTCAGGCGCAACGCCTCCTTGTAGGACTGCAAGGCCGGCTCAAACTTGCCCTGCTCGGCGAGCGCGCAAGCGAGGTTGGCGTGCACCATCGAGTCGTTGGGATGCAACTTGATCACTTCGCGATATTGGGGGATCGCCATCTCCAACCGGCCCTGCTCTTGATAGGCCACGCCTAAGTTGGTCCGCGCCGGCGCATAGGAAGGATCCAGTCGCACCGCTTCACGGTATTCCTTGATGGCCATTTCGAGGTGGTTGGCCCGCTCATGAATCTGTGCGAGAAAATAATGGGGATAGGCGGACTGTGGCGCGCGTGTGGCCGATTCCTTGTAGGACGCGATCGACTGTTCGGATTGGCCCGATTGTGCCAGGAACAATCCCATCATGAGATGGGCGTTGGCCTGCTCCGACTGTCGCGCGACGAATCCTTCGATCCACTCTTTGACCTGGGCAATGTCTTCGGATTCTTGTAAACACTTCGGGTGAGTATCCCAGGCTTCGGCGAACTCCCCGCGGAGCAGGTGGATCACGTTCAGGGCAAAATGGGGTCGAGGATCTCGGGCGGTGGCGGGATGGCGGGCCCAGGCCAGTGCGGCCTGTTGCGCCTGATCCCATTGGCCTTCCAACAGCGTCGTTTCACATTGCGCTTGGTAGTCGGTCATTGGGGTCGGTCCTAGCCCGCATTATTCATGAACACTTCTGCTGCAATCGCGGATACGCTGCTCTTGCGTGTGACGCGTCGTTCCTAACTCGTCGCTCGTATCTCGTCGTTCGCAAGCATTGATTTTCCTGCTTGCGAGATACGCTTCACGTTTCACGAACGACGGTCTTCTTGAGATACGCTTCACGAGGAACGTTGTGCTGCGAGATTTCGCGACGAACCGTCATGAATAATGCGGGCTAGGAGCTATCTGGTGAGGGTGTCCTCAATGTCCGGCGAGGTCGCCTGCATGCGGTCCCCGAGTGCGGGATAGCGCGCCGCAAGTTTTTGTTTCATCAACCAGGCCACAGTCCGGTACGACCAGTGGCCTTTCACACCGGAGCGGAGTCTGGCGATGTACTCGGCTTCGGCATAGTCCATCTTGAACAGGCACCGCACCTTGAATCCAAACGGCGTCGCATAGAGCGATCCCTCCGCACTCGTTTTCTTCAGCTGCTCGATGTCCGAACGGACCGCGTCCATCGCCTGTCGATACTCCTGATCCAATCCCGCTTGCACGAGCGGCGGGGGGACCTCGTATCCGTGCACCGTCGTAAAGTTCTGCTGGATCTGCTGACAACGCCGGTGCCGATGCATGTCGCGCCAGCCTCCGATGTCCATCAGCACGTCGAACGTGAAGGCGTAGCCGCTGCGGAATTCTTTGATGAGTTCGTCGTAGGGCCCTCGTGCGCTCATCGCCACGTCGATGGCCTCCTGCTTGTGCTTCTCCGTCCAGGTGCGGACGACCGCAAGAAGGCTCCGATAGGGCGCATGCGAGACACGGTACAGCAAGGTGGTGACGATTTCGTCCAATGGATCGTGAGGGTCGAGGAGGTCTACCGGCTCCGGTTCGCCCCAGGAGGCCGGTTGATCCAATCCGGTTCCCCGGAGCGCGTCTTTCGCGTATCTGGCGAGGTCCTGGTAGACCGACGCTTGATAGTCGTTCGCCTTGGCATGGCGAGCGAGCGTCGGCGCCAAGGGTTCATGCACTCCGGCTGGCTGGCCACAGAGCTCGCCCCAGACATTCACGGGGGGCCGTTGGCAGGCATCCTTGAGTTCGTCTCCGATCGCGCGCAATTCTGGTAGTTGTGACGACAACAGTCTGGTGATTTGCCTCTCCAACGTCCTGATGCTGACGACTTGCCCGACGTTCGTCCGCGCCGAGAGGGGCAGGAGATACCGCGTCACATCGAACGCGCGCGCGGCAATCGTTCGTTGGTAATCGGCAGGTTTCATCGACTCGGGGCGCGGCTCACGCTCCGAAATAAATTGGGTCAAGGGTTGGTGTAAGAGCCGATAGATCTCAGCGAGGCTGCGGAGAATGCCGTGGTAGGTGCCTTCCGTCTCCGACCCTCGAATGGAGTCCGGCACGTACCACCCGCCGGACGCAAAGTTCTGATACCGGCTCGATTTTGCCTGGCCATCCCACAAGGGCTCGTCTTCGAGTCGAATCGCGGCGAGTTCGGAGATGTCCTCGAAACAGATGATGACATGGCCCAAATCGGCGATCGACGCATGGCCGTAGTCGAAGTAGAACTGATCCCAGAACTTTTCAGAAGAATGTCCGTGCACCCAGCGGAGGCTGTTCTCGATCGAGTCGGGCGAGCGGCTGTAGCGGGCCAGGGCGTAGGCGGATTTCTCGGGCGGCATCGGTGCGAGCGCGATGACGCGCCGGGTTGGTTGATCATGGCTCATACGGTTTCCTTGGATTTTCTGATAGGTTCCGCACTATACCGCCGCAGGAATGCCTGCGCAAGAACCTAATCCGTCAATGGTCATTCGTCAATCGTGAACGGACGGGAACATTCGCGGGACGGATCAAAATCGATTGACCCTTGACCACTGACGATTGACGCTTCTGAGTTCGTTGACTTGACTGCAACCCGCCGCTATAGTCCCAAATCTTTCGCGACGGTCGCTGAATATGGACATGATTAAAGGCATCAAGGGTGTCAAGGATATCCTTCCGGAGGAGACGCCTCGGTGGCGTTTCATTGAGGATGCGGCGAGGCGCTGGGCGCTCTGTTACGGGTATCAGGAGATCCGTATCCCCATCTTCGAACTCACCACGCTCTTCGCCCGGAGTATCGGCGCGGCGACGGACATCGTCGAGAAGGAGATGTACACCTTTCCCGACCGGGACGGGACCTCGCTGACCTTGCGTCCGGAAGGCACGGCCGGCACGGTCCGCGCCTTCATTGAACACAATCGGGCGGCCGATCCGCTCCCACAGAAGTATTTCTATATCGGGCCGATGTTCCGCCACGAGCGGCCGCAGGCAGGACGCCTCCGCCAGTTCCATCAATTTGGTGTCGAATTCTTTGGCACCTCGGACCCTCGTGCAGACGTCGAGGCCATCGCGCTGCTGTGGCGCCTGCTGTCTGATCTGGCCCTGCCGGACCTGACACTCGAGATTAATAGCCTGGGAAGTTCCGGCGACCGTGCTGCCTACAAACCCATCCTGCTTGCGTTCCTCAGAGAGCACGAATCTCGTCTCTGTGCAAACTGCCGGCGCCGTATGGACACGAATCCTTTACGGGTGTTGGATTGCAAGGTACCGGATTGTCGAGCTGCGACCGAGTCGGCGCCCAAGCTGACCGACCATCTCTCTCCTGAGGCTCGTACACATTTCGACCAGGTCCTTGCTGGTCTCATAGCCATTGGAGTTCCCTATCGGCTCAACCCTCGTTTAGTGCGGGGACTCGACTACTATTGTTTGACGAGTTTTGAAATTACCTCGACTCATTTGGGCGCTCAGAACGCAGTGGGCGCCGGTGGCCGCTATGACGGCTTGGTGGAAACACTCGGCGGACCCTCTGTTCCGGCCGTAGGATTCGCGCTCGGGCTTGAGCGTGTGTCGTTGATGCTCCCGGAGGTAACATCGTCCTCGCTACACGAATGTCTCTATTATGTCGCGGCTTTCGGGGAGAAAGGGACCACGCTTGGGCTTGTGCTTCTTGATGAACTCCGTAGAATCGGACTTTCGGCCCAATGTGACTATCGTGCCACTACACTCAAAGCCCACCTTCGCCAAGCTGATCGATCGAAATGCCGTTACGCCATTCTCTTGGGTGATGATGAGGCAGCTCGTGGCTCCGTCATTCTCCGAAACCTCGAGTCAAAGGCGCAAGAGGAATTTCCTCTGGCAGGCCTCTCATCCCTCCTCAAAACTCGTACATTTTCCTCATAAAAAGTCCAGTTTTTTGATATTGACTTTATGTGGAAAACCTCGTAATCTCGCCCATAAGCTAATTCATAAGCAATTGATTGTATTGACGTCTTTAGTTTATTTCTATGGCGGATCTCAAGTTGGGTCTCTTGTTATCCACACCCCCTTCTCATCCCAGCGTTGAGACCGTCGTCCACCTGGCTCATGCTGCTTTGCGCCAAGGAGTCGAGGTCTATCTCTATCTCATTGATGAAGGGGTAAAGACGGCTGTGGATCAACGCTATCTTGGTCTCATCGATGCTGGTGTGAAGATGTCAGTCTGTGCTTACGGCTGTCATCAATATGGTGTTCCAACGGCCACTGTCGATTCGAGGGTCTCTTTGTCTGGGCTGGTTGTGCTGTCTGGAATTATTGATGGTTGCGATCGTTTTCTCGCGTTTACATAAGAAGTTGTTGTCGCAGTGGTTGGTTGTCTATGTCGAAACGAGTCGCTGTGGTGATTTCAGAAGATCCTTCTGCGACGGCTCGTCCTGTTGAAGCGCTTCGTATTGCGCTGGGGCTTTGTGCTGGGGACCATGAAACGACCGTCGTCCTCCTAGGACGCGCTCCTCTTCTCCTGATGAAGGACACAGAAGATATTCTCGATGTTGATATTCTTGAAAAATATCTTCCTTCCTTTACACACTTATCTGTCCCCTTTATCGTCGAGCCAGGGACGGTGATGGATGCCTGGTCTGATAATTTTTCTGTGACGACTCGAACGGCAGATGAAATCAGACAGTTCATTCGAATGGTTGATAGAAGTCTCGTTTTTTAAGGGATCTGTCGGTATGGTATGAGTACGACTCTCTATCTTCTTCGACAACACCCGGACCGTATCTCTTCATCGCTCTTTCAATCCAGTGATGCAGATATGGATATCGTCTTCGTTGAGCAAGCAGCGTCGATAGCCCCTTCTTCTGTACAGGGAGTTGTGGTTGCTCCTGAGGGAATGGTAGTTGGTTTTTCATATCCGACGATGACATATGACGACCTCATCGAGAAAATTTTCTCAACGGAACACATCATTGTTGTATAGATGTATGACCCTCTCTTCTCCGAAGATATTATGTGATAGAAAGAAAGAGTCGTCGTAGTAGGAGTAAGAGTAGGGTCAGTGGATATTGTGGATGGAGATCAAGTATTTGAATTTTCAGGTTTCCTACAACACTGTCTTTGTGGAGGGAGTTGGGGATTGACTCTGGGTAACCCCTGCATGACGAGTCTATAATCTGTGGTGATTCAAGTGAGGGCTATTGCTATAGTCCTTTTCAAAGTCTGATAATGATCAGGATTAAGAAGGGAAGCCCGCACGAATAACCAGGTTATCAACAGGTGTGAATAAGTCTGTGTATGAAAAATGATACGGAGATCATGACTATCACGAACGTGTGGCAGGATGCCTTGGCTTATATCCAGGGAAAAGTGAAAAAACAGGTTTATGATACGTGGTTTACGCCGGTTCACCTCGAACGGATTGAGGACTCCACGGCTCAACTGGGCGTCCCGAACAAGTTCTTTGGTGACTGGTTAAACCAACACTATGGACCTCTCCTGGCTGAAGCCGTCTCTGCTGCCCGAGGTGGGGAAGAGACCGCGATCACGTTCGTCATCTTTCAGAAACAGGCGACAAAGCAGCCTGAGAATAGTGGGAGCACTACTGCAACTAGTCGCCCAAACAGCGGGGCACGGGCGAAACGGGGAATACAGCTTAACCCAAAGTATACATTCAAGAATTTCGTCGTGGGAGCGGGAAACCAATTTGCCCATGCTGCTTGTATGGCGGTCGCCGAACAGCCGGCGAAAGCCTACAACCCGCTCTTCATTTACGGAGAGACCGGACTTGGGAAGACCCACCTCTTGAATGCCATTGGAAATTATGTGGGAGAACGGACCGATCTCCGGATTGCCTATTTGACGACCGAGCAGTTTACGAACGAGGTCATCAACTCCATTCGATACGACAAGATGATGGATCTGCGGAAACGGTATCGTCATATCGACATGTTGATGATCGACGACATTCAATTCTTGGCCGGTAAGGAACGCACGCAGGAGGAATTCTTCCACACGTTCAATGCCCTCTATGAAGCGCATAAGCAGCTCGTCCTCTCGAGCGATCGCTTTCCGAAAGACATGCCTGATATCGAGGAACGGCTGCGGTCACGGTTTGAATGGGGACTGATCGCGGATCTCCAGCCGCCGGACGTTGAAACACGCATTGCCATCTTGCGGAAAAAGTCCGAGGACGAGGGCGTCACGTTGCCGGAAGATGTCATCCAGTTTCTCGCCACGACGATGAAGAGCAATATTCGCGAGCTCGAGGGCTCGCTGGTGCGCCTCGGCGCCTATGCCTCGCTCACCGGCCAAACGATCACGCTGGAGATGGCGAAGAGCGTGCTCCGGGATCTGATCGGCACCAAGAAAAAGATCGTGTCGATGGATGATATTCAGGAAACGGTGGGCGCGCGCTTCCATGTAAAGATCGCCGACCTGAAATCCCGTCGTCGGAGCAAGACGCTGGTGCACCCGAGACAGATCGCCATGTATCTCTGCCGGGAGCTCACGGACTCCTCGTATCCCGAGATCGGGCGGCAGTTCGGAGGCAAAGACCATACGACGATCATCCATGCCTGCAAGCAGGTCATAAAAGCGAAAGACAGCGACAGTGCATTGAGTGCCACGTTGGACAGCTTGAAAGAACAGATCCTGCGAGCGTGAGCGGCGTCGCTGAAGGGGAAGAGATGATGAAACTGCGTATGGGACGAGTTGAACTCTTGACGGGCCTCCAGCGGGTCCAAGGTGTCGTCGAGAAGCGCAACACGATGCCGATCCTCTCGAATATCTTGATTGAGGCGAAGCAGGAGGGGGTGGAAATTGTCGCCACCGACCTCGAAATCGGCATGCGCGGGCTCTACAAAGCTACCGTGGAGAAGCCTGGAGGGATCACGATCTCGGCTCGGAAGCTCTATGAGATCATCAAGGAACTGACGGTCGGTGAAATCGAAATCATCTCGGGTGACAATAACTGGACGACGATTCACGCCGGCAAGAGCCAATTTAAGATCGTCGGACTCCCCAGCACCGACTATCCCGCGTTGCCCACGATCGAACGGGAAGGGCTCATTCCCCTCGCCGGAGCCGGCTTCCTGGGGCTGATTCGGAAGACGCTCTTCGCCGCCGGAGACAATGACGCACGCTACATCCTCAACGGTCTGCTGGTGACCCTCATCACGTCGGAGAGGAAAACGATCTTGCGGCTGGTCGGCACCGATGGGCATCGGTTGGCGGTTGCCGAGCAGGAGGTCGGAAACGCCGGGGACAAAGGCGCGCCGCAAGAGATCAAAGCCATCATTCCGAAGAAAGCGGCGCATGAGATGCAGCGTCTTCTGGAAGAGGGCGGCGAGGGCGAACCCTTGATCGGGTTCACCAAAAATCTCATGATTTTCCGGAAGAGCGGGCTGCTGCTGACCTCGCGGCTCATGGAAGGGAACTACCCGAATTATCAGCAAGTGATTCCGAAAGAGAGCGGCAGAAAAATTGGGGTCAATCGCAGCGAGCTTGAAAGTGCGCTCCGGCGCGTCTCCGTGCTGTCCCGTGATAAGGCGAGTGCGGTGAAGGTGTCGTTTGTCTCCGGACAGATGACGCTGTTCTCCAGCAATCCTGATTTTGGGGAAGCGACCGAAGAGCTTGCGGCACAGTACGAAGGGGAGGCCTTGAACACGGGGTTCAACGCCCGCTACTTGTTGGATGTCCTCGGGGTCATGGACGGAGAGACGATCTCTCTGCAAATGGATAATCCGCTGAGCCCCTGTTTGATCCAGGAGTCAGACAGTCCCGGGTTCAAGTGCGTGGTCATGCCAATCAAGATTTGAGATTCAAGAGTCAATGGTCACCAGTCAATAGAAGAAGAGAGGAGCCTGGCAGCGGCGGGTATCCTTTTTTCACGAATGACGAATGACCGTTGACCAATGACATGTTCGAAGTAGGAGACTGATGGCCAGTAACGACACCGAGACCACACCGAAATCCGACAGTTACGGCGCGGATCAAATCAAAGTATTGGAAGGCCTGGACGCCGTGCGGAAGCGTCCGGCGATGTACATCGGCAGCACCGGCGTGGACGGTCTCCATCACCTCGTCTATGAAGTCGTCGACAACAGTGTCGATGAACATATGGCGGGATATGGTGAGACCATCGAGGTGACGATCCACATCGACGGTAGCGTCACGGTCGTGGATAACGGCCGCGGTATTCCCACCGGAATACATTCCACGCAAAAGAAGTCTGCCGCCGAAGTGGCGCTGACGGTCTTGCACGCGGGCGGCAAGTTCGAACAGGGCGCCTATACGGTGTCCGGCGGGCTCCACGGTGTCGGGATTTCGGTGGTCAACGCCCTCTCCGAATGGCTCGAGCTGGAGATTTGGCAAGACGGCCAGGTGTTCGAGCAGCGCTACGAGCGCGGCAAGTCGACGGCCCCGCTTAAGATGACGGGTAAAACCAAGCGCCGTGGCACGATGGTCACGTTCAAGTCCGACGCGCAGATCTTCGAGACCCTCGACTTCAGCTTCGACGTCCTGGCGCAGCGACTGCGGGAGCTCGCCTTTTTGAACAAGGGACTCGAGATCACACTCAAGGATGAGCGGAAAGAGCCGGTCAAAGAGCAAATATTCAAGTACAAAGGTGGGATCGTCTCCTTCGTCGAGCATCTGAACGAAGCCAAGGTGCCGCTGCACAAGCCTATTTACGTGCAGGTTGAGAAACAGGAGATGGTGCTGGAGGTCGCGCTTCAATATAACGACAGCTACGCCGAGAACCTGTTTTCTTTTGCGAACAACATCAACACCAAGGAAGGCGGCACGCACTTGGTGGGCTTCAAGGCCGCGCTCACCCGTACGATTAACACCTACGCGAACGCCAACGACCTGCTCAAGAAAGACACCGAATCGCTCACCGGTGACGACGTCCGTGAAGGGCTCACCGCCGTCGTCAGCGTCAAGGTCCGGAATCCTCAGTTCGAAGGACAGACGAAAGCCAAGCTGGGCAATAGTGAGGTGAAGGGCATCGTCGAGTCCGCGGTCAACGACGCGCTCGGGACCTATTTCGAAGAGAACCCGACGGTGGCCCGGAAGGTCATCGGAAAAGCGCTCGACGCGGCTCGTGCTCGTGAAGCGGCGCGAAAAGCGAAAGAGCTCATCCGACGCAAGAGCGCGCTTGATGGAGGCTCGCTTCCCGGCAAGCTGGCCGACTGTGCGGAGAAGGATCCGGCCTTGAGCGAGCTGTATATCGTCGAGGGTGATTCGGCCGGCGGGTCCGCAAAGCAGGGGCGCGACCGCAAGTTTCAGGCGATTCTGCCGCTTAAGGGCAAGATCCTCAACGTCGAGAAGGCGCGCTTCGACAAAATGCTTTCGAGCGACGAGATCCGAACGTTGATCATGGCGCTCGGAACCGGCATCGGCCGCAATCGCGAAGAGAGCGAAAAGGTCGACAAAGACTCGTTCGACATCAGCAAGGCGCGGTACCATAAGATCATCCTCATGACGGATGCCGACGTGGACGGCAGCCATATCAGGACTCTGCTCCTCACGTTCTTCTTCCGGCAGATGCCGGAGCTGCTCGAGCGGGGCTACATCTATATTGCGCAGCCGCCGCTCTTCAAAGTGAAGAAGGGCAAGACGGAACGGTATCTCAAAGATGAAATGGCATTGAACGAGCACCTGGCCGATATCGCCGTCGAGGATGTGGAAGTGTACGTGGAAGGGGTCCAGGGGTATGTCACGGGACGGCGGCTTCTGCCCATTCTCAAGAAGCTGATCGCCTTCGAGACGCTGCTCGGCCGGCTCAACAAGAAACCGCACGAGGCCAGCATGGTGCGGGCGTTTGTGAATGAGCCGGGACTCGATCGCGAGCTCCTCAAGGATCAGGCGGCCCTCAAGAAGGTCGTGGCCAGCGTGAAGAAAACTCTCGCGGTGGTCTATCCGAAGCTCACACCGACGTTGGATATCGTCGAGGACGAAGAACATCAATCGAACAAAGTCACCTGCCAGCTGCATGCCAACGGGGTCACCCATAGCTTTGCCGTGACGCACGAGCTGGTCGGCTCCGCCGAATTCCGCGAGCTGCAGAAGCTCACACCGTCGGCGATCGGCTTGGGCCGGGCGCCGTACAAGATCAAAGCCGACGGTCAGGAGCAGCTCCAGCCCGCGACGGTTGAGTTGGTCAAGGCGATCCTCGATAAGGGCAAGCACGGACTCAGTATCCAGCGCTACAAAGGTCTCGGCGAAATGAACCCGAATCAGCTCTGGGAAACGACGATGAATCCAGAAGTCCGGACGCTATTGAAAGTCAAACTGGAAGACGTGCCGGGCGTCGACGAGATCTTCACGATTCTGATGGGTGATGAGGTCGAACCCCGACGAAACTTCATTCAAGCCCACGCACTGGAAGTGCGCAACTTAGACGTATAAACGTTAATCGTTAACCGTTGGAGAGGAATCAGTTGAGGCGTCGCGGTTAATGGCGATTTACGATTCACGTTTAACGGTTAACGACAAAGGGAAGAAATGCCACCTGATGAGAGATTAGGACAGATCGCCATCGAAGACGAGATGCGCTCGTCGTACCTGAGTTACGCGATGAGCGTCATCGTGGGCCGGGCGCTCCCCGACGTGCGTGACGGCCTCAAGCCGGTCCATCGCCGTATCCTCCACGGCATGAACGAAATGGGCCTGGCGTCGAACCGGGCCTACCGCAAATCCGCCAAGATTGTCGGCGAGATCATGGGGAACTACCATCCCCACGGGGACAGTGCGATCTACGACACGCTCGTCCGGATGGCGCAACCCTTCAACATGCGCTACATGCTCGTGGACGGTCAGGGCAATTATGGATCGGTCGACGGCGATCCGCCGGCGGCCATGCGGTATACCGAAGCCCGCCTGACCAAGGTCGCCGAGGACATGCTCGCCGATATCGACAAGGAGACGGTCGATTTCGGGCCGAACTACGACGAGTCGCTGGTCGAACCGCTGGTGCTCCCCTCTAAAATCCCGAATCTGCTCGTCAACGGTGCCGGCGGCATTGCGGTGGGCTATGCCACCAACATTCCGACCCACAACATCGGCGAAGTGATCGAGGGGCTCCTCCTATTCTTGGAAAATCCGGACATCACAATTGCCCAGTTGATGAAAAAGATTCCGGGTCCCGACTTTCCGACGGCCGGATTCATCTATGGAACGGCCGGCATCAAGTCCGCCTACGAGAGCGGACGGGGTCTTCTCACGTTGCGCGCGAAAGTGAAGGTCGAGTCCGATGAACGCACGGATCGCGAACGGTTGATCGTCACGGAGCTGCCCTATCAGGTCAATAAGTCCAAGCTGATCGAAAAGATTGCCGAGTTGATCCGGGACGAACGGATCAAAGGGATTTCCGATCTGCGCGACGAATCCGATCGGGACGGCATCCGCGTCGTCATCGAGCTCAAGCGCGGGGAAATCCCGCTCATCACCTTGAACAATCTGTACAAGCTCACGCAACTCCAGACGACCTTCGGGGTCATCATGCTCGCGCTGGTGAACAACCGGCCGGAAGTGTTGAACCTCAAGCAGATCCTGCATCATTTCATCGAGCACCGGCGCGAGGTCGTCGTCCGTCGGACCGCCTTCGAGTTGCGCAAGGCGGAAGAGCGGGCCCATATCCTCGAGGGCCTCAAGATCGCGCTCGATAACCTGGATGCGGTGATTACCTTGATCCGACGGGCGCAATCGCCCGATGAAGCCCGCGTCGGCCTGATGCGGGAATTTGCGCTGAGCGAAATCCAGGCGAATGCCATTTTGGAGATGCGGCTTCAGCGGCTCACGCAATTGGAGCGCAACAAACTCATCGAGGAATATACAGAGGTCTTGAAGCAGATCGAGCGTCTCAAGTCTGTCCTGGGCAGCGAAGCGCTGGTTCGTACGATCGTGAAGGAGGAGTTGATCGAGGTGCGTGAGGCCTACAAGGACCACCGCCGCACGCAGATCGTGAAAGAAGAAGCGGAGATCACCCTGGAAGACATGATCGCGAACGAAGAAGTGGTCGTCACGATCTCGCACGCCGGCTACATCAAGCGCAACCCGGTCACCCTGTATCGGGCGCAGCGGCGCGGCGGCAAGGGCAAGATCGGGATGGGGGTCAAGGAAGAGGATTTTGTCGTGACCCTGTTCACCGCGTCCACGCACGAGTCGCTCCTGTTCTTCACGGACGCTGGAAAGGTCTATTGGTTGAAAGTGCATGAGATTCCGGACGCAGGGCGGGCTGCCAAGGGCAAAGCGCTCGTGAATCTGCTGGCGCTGTCCGGCGATGAGAAGGTCACCACGACCGTGCCGGTCAAAGAGTTCCGCGAAGACCGGTTTGTCGTGATGGCGACCGCGCAGGGCATCATCAAGAAGACTGAACTCTCGGCCTATGGCAATCCCCGCCAGGGCGGCATCATCGCGCTGTCGTTGGATAAGGGGGATCGGCTCATCAGCGTGCATGTCACCGACGGACAGCGGGAGATTTTATTGGGCACGAAGAAGGGCATCACGATCCGCTTCAAGGAAGACGACGTGCGCCCTATGGGACGCACGGCGCATGGGGTGCGCGGCATTGCGCTTGAGGAAGGCAACGAAGTCATCGGCATGGAAACCATCACGCCAGACTCCACCACCCAAATTCTCACGGTCACGGAGGGCGGCTACGGGAAGCGCACGCCGGTGAACGAGTATCGCATCCAGGGACGCGGGGGGAAAGGTATCATCAGCGTGAAGACCAATGAGCGCAACGGACTCGCCATCGGGTTTCTGCAAGTCCGAGACGGCGATGAGATCATGCTGATGGCCGCTCAAGGCAAGGTGCTTCGGTGCAAGGTGGATGAATTCCGTGAGATCGGCCGTAACACCCAGGGGGTTCGGATCCTCGATCTCGATGGCGAGGGCGACCGGGTCGTGGCCGTCGCGCGTTTGGCGGAAAGTGCCGAGGTGCTCCCCGAGGAAGGCGGCGGGTAATGGATACGCGCGACAACAGACGCCTTGTCCGTTGAGCCTGGCCCGCATTATTCATGAACGCGTCTGCTACAATCGCCGATGCCTGACTCAAGCGAGACGGGCGAGACTGGCGGGAAAAGCGCGACAGGCAGGGACAGGGCTCACACGTCACGCGGGTCGCGCTCCTCGCGCGCCACTTCGCGATTTCACGACGAACCTTCATGAATAGTGCGGGCTAGGCCTTCCATACACATGCAGGATTCATCTCCAACGCCCCTTCCCGGATCCAAGCCCAAGAAGCCGCTGGATACGGTCGTCAAGATGGCCCTCGGCGTACTCATCGGGTCCTTCGCCCTGATCTGGGGCGGGATGTATCTTAGCCGTCCCGATCGATCGATCCCGCCCTATACCATCGGCTCGCAAGTCGGCCACATCGTCGCGGCGCATGTGCCTTCGGACACGACCGACCAGGGGATTGAAACCTTGGTGAAGCGTTTTCGTAAAGTCGGTCGCCATACGCACAATTTTGCTTCGATGAAGATTCAACCTACGACGCCGGGCGATTCAGGCGGATGGTACAGGCAGATCGTGGTGTATGTGTTCGATGATGACGGGTGGGCTGAGGCCGCGATGCTCAAGAAATATGTGGCGGGAGACGCGGTGGTGGCCAAGAATTATAAGCAGGCGATGCGGGGGTACTATCGGCTGCAGGATCAGGAAGAAGAAGGAGGGATCGGCCCCATGCCCAAGGCCGACGAGGTCTCCGATGCCACGCGCATTCTGTTCAAGGGACGCGTGACGGACCCCATCCCGGCGGAGTTGGAGCCTGAGGATATCTCGATATCACCTCTGTAAACCGCAGGCGGAGATCCGGATCTTGTATCGCTGAGACATGGGACGATGCTTCAGCCAGTACGACCTCGGAGACCGTGAAGCCGCCATCAATGGCGGGTGTGGTGGCAGAATCGACTACACGTGATGGGATCTCGCCCACCCGCAACACGATGTCGGTGACGAGTTCCGCGCCGGTTACCGTGTTGAGTTTGTGAATGAGTGTCGGCTTGAGGAACGTGAGCTGGTGCAGCCAGACACTGTTGTGGACCAGGAGATAGAGCTTCTTGTAGCGAAGCTGGTCAGGCCAGGTATTCGACGCGATGGGTTCCCCGACGATGGAGACCCAGTCCCGGCGCAAGCGGCTTTCGAGCAACTTGGATTCGAGACCCAGGCGGCGAGCCAACCCTTCGAGGATACTGGAGACAGAATCGATGGAACCAAGTCCGCGCATGGCGGCATCATAGCAAAAACCAGTTGGAAAGTCTGAAAGTCATCAAGTCAAGGGTCTCCGAAGACCTGAAGACTTTAGCCCGCATTATTCATGACGATTCGTGGCGAAAGCGTGCAGACGCGAAGCGAGACGGGCACTCGGAGGCGTGAAGCCCTGAGGCATACTCGTGCAGTATGTCGAAGGGCTGAACGGCGAGACTGCCCGTCACAGCCGCGTATCCGCGCTTGCAGCAGAAGCGTCATGAATAATGCGGGTTAGGACTTGACGACTTTGAGACTCCCGGGGCGAGGCGGCCTGATGGGGAAAGAGAAAGACAGTTTCGAAAAAGCCGTGGTCACGAACCGCAAGGCCTACCACGACTATTTCATTGAAGAGAAATTCGAGGCGGGCATCATGCTCCAGGGTACGGAGGTCAAATCCCTGCGAGAGGGGCGCGTGAACCTGCAAGATAGTTACGCCAGCGTGAAGGACGGCGAGGTCTTTCTCCACCACTGCCACATCAGCCCCTACAGCCACGGCAACATCATGAATCACGAGCCTCTCCGTACCCGGAAACTGCTCCTTCACCGCAAGGAGATCAATAAGCTTCTCGGCAAGACGAAACAGCAAGGGCTCACGCTCATCCCACTCCGTATCTATTTTTCCAAGCGGGGCCTTGCCAAGGTCGAACTCGGGCTGGCCAAAGGCAAGAAGCAGCATGACCGCCGGGAAGCCATCAAGACGCGCGAAGCCAGCCGCGAAGTGGAACGGGCGATGAAGGATAAGAGGTAAGCAACCAACCGTTCTTCTTGCTCGCAGAGCGCGCACGATCGGAATGCGCTCGCTCGATGCGCGCAGTGAAGGACAGCATGGTTGCATACAGGGGAGGAGGGCGAAGGGTGATCCTTGTCTGATGCTTTTGGCAATGTGGCAGCATCGCGCCGCCGCTTCGGCTCGCGACAGGTACGTTGCCAAAAGACGTCTAGACGTCATATTCTCCATCCGTGTACAAACTGTCGGACCAAGCGAAACGCCGTCCCGGTGAAGTGAGGGACGCAATCCTTTCCGTTCTTACGGCCAGGCCTGCCGGCGCTCCTCTTCACACGATCGAACAACACGTGGCCGACCTTATCGGCCACGCGGCGAGATCCAGTGTACGATCCTATCTGCGACTGAACACACCATCGACTTTTATACGCACCGGCCGTGGTCATTACGGATTAAAAATGACCACAAGAGTGCGCGCTAATAAAGCTGCCGAGTCTCGTCCCCAATATTTGCGTAGCTTCTCTTTCGGCAGAGCAACTCTTCTTGAAGCGGACTGCATGAATTGGTTGCGTGAGCAACGGCACAACACCGTTCATGCTGTTGTCACGGACCCTCCGTACGGACTGTTCGAGTACTCCGCAGAGCAACAGGAGAAATTGCGAAATGGCAAGGGCGGTGTATGGCGTATTCCTCCCTCGTTTGATGGGGTTCAGCGTGCTCCACTTCCCAGGTTCACGGTGCTCTCATCGCAAGACCTTCGTGCACTTGAATTATTCTTTTCGGAATGGGCAAAGGCTCTTCTTCCGGTTTTGGTGCCGGGGGCGAACGTCGTCGTAGCGGCGAACCCGCTCCTGTCCTACGTAGTTTCAGGTGCCCTTGCCAAAGCGGGTCTTGAAAGGCGTGGGGAAATCGTTCGTCTCGTCATGACCATGCGAGGCGGAGACAGACCGAAAGCAGCCCACGAGGAATTTCCCAATGTCAGCGTGATGCCTCGTTCCATGTGGGAGCCTTGGCTGCTCTTCCGGAAGCCTCTCGAAGGAAGAGCACAAGACAATCTTCGCAAGTGGGGCACGGGTGGGTTTCGAAGGCCTTCTTCAGACAAACCATTTGGCGATGTGATTTCATCGGCACCCACTCATAAGTCCGAAAGAGCTTTGGCGCCACATCCAAGCTTGAAGCCCCAACAATTCATGCGTACGTTAGTTCGTGGCGTCCTTCCGCTTGGGCAGGGAGTGGTGCTCGATCCATTCTGTGGAGCAGGGTCGACGCTTGCTGCGGCTGAATCGGTGGGATATGAGAGTATCGGGATTGAAAAAGACCCGCATTATTTTGAAATAGCGAGAAAGGCCCTGCCCAGGTTAGCCGTATTCAAGAACGGCAATAATCATCTATTGAGCTTGTAACCCCAACTCTTCCTCAGCTTCTCTATTCCACTCTAATGCAACGTGGCTGTACGGGTACCTAGCTCCCCGCGCTGATTCTTTCTAAAGTCGTCCTTCGCGACATGTCCAAGATAGATCTCCGTTACCGTCATGGGCGCTCTGTTCCTAGCCCGCATTATTCATGACGGTTCGTCGTCCCCCTCCCTCACCCTCCCCCATAGTATGGGGGAGGGATGGGTGGGGGGCCGAGACAGGCGCGCGGAGCCGCGAGGCGGAGTAACACTCCGCCTGGGAGTTCCGAAGGGGGTGTGGCCCCCTTCGTGGGGATTCTACAAGGGGGCTGGCCCCCTTGTAAGAGTGGGCGAGGCAGGCTCCAGAGCCGAGCCCGCGAGGGAGGGAGGCAGGATGTTGACCGACTGAGTGGCGAGCCCGCCTGCCCGGACGCCGGTCCGACCGCGTCCAGGTGCGTCGCCACCGCGCTTGCGAGGTCGAGCGCCCTTTGCATGATCGTGGCGCGAAGAAAGAATACCGCATTGGATTCTGATTTCCGTCTCCGCGATTGCAGCAGAAGTGTTCATGAATAATGCGGGCTTGCAGGCTCCGTAGAGTTATCCACGTCATAGACAAACACGCACATCCATTGATCGCGTGCGCCGTGAGTGTCTACGGCACCACCAGCCTTCCGAGTTGCCTTGATTTCTACACCTTCCAACCCCGCCTTAACCTTGTTGTCCGGGTATATCCCGTTCACAACGAGGTCTGGGTGACCGTTGTGGTAAAGGTTGACGGTCAGGCTCCTGGAATGTTTTGCCAGGCTTGCCGTGAGCATGTCCAACAAAACTCCGGACATGATCGCGGGCCGTAGCATGTCGTCCAGTCGTTGAAGCCCTCGTTCGATAAGGCCGAGATTCACGTCGTAGAAAAAATCGTAGACATCCTGCATGGCCATTTCGAAATCCTTCAAGCGGAGGCCAAAAGGCAATTTGGCGCTCCGATTAAAGCACGTGGTATTCACTTCGTTCTGCACGAGAGACATGTTATTTCGGAGCGGAGTGCGCTTGGTGATTCGTCGATACGAATGATGTCGGCACATCATAAGGGCGTCGGTCGTGTGTAGCAACCCCTGGTCGCCGTTTGGTGCATACTCTAACCAACCGATTTTAAAAACGAAATACCTTCCCTTCCTCTCATCGAGAAATTTCCTACTTGACCTGGTTCTAACTAGAACTATTATACTATGGTGAGACGACCACGGAGGTGTGCGATGCGGCAACTCATTCACACAAACGAAAGCTGGACCG
>Ga0315290_10000975_pt1 | contig 19515 bp, 16 predicted proteins | sample YL17G12_0_MG_FD_203627 | JGI IMG/M metagenome (GOLD analysis project Ga0315290, IMG submission 203627) | Sediment microbial communities from Yellowstone Lake, YNP, Wyoming, USA - YL17G12_0 | ecosystem: Environmental > Aquatic > Freshwater > Lake > Sediment | place: USA: Wyoming | collected... | reverse complement strand
ATTCCGCAGATATAGTAATTGGTTCACGATTCCTCGGTTCAACGGTTTATAAGATGGATTTGATAAGGAGAATAGGCGTTTTGTTGTTCGGGTGGATTGTCACGGTGTGTATTAAACAAAAAATAACTGACTGCACTTCCGGATTCCAGGCGATTAACAGGAGAGCCTTAGAATTTTATTGCCAGGATATTTTTCCTTCAGATTTCCCCGATGCCGATATAATTATCCTATCGCATTTTGCCGGATTAAGAATAAAGGAGGTTCCTGTGGTTATGCATAAAAGTCCGCCGGAAAAACAGCAGATGCATAGCGGTCTTACAAAACTTTATTATATTTTTAAAATGTTTCTGTCAATTACGGTAACGTTGTTAAGTGAGAAACCGAAACGCATATCTAATGGAGGAGGCTTAAATGTTTCTTAAACAAAAGATTTTTGCGATTATAACGGTTGTTTTGGTGATATTTATTATTTTTGAATTAGTAAGAAGAAAAAAAATGCGCGAGGAGTATTCTTGGCTATGGATGGTAACCGGAATCAGTATTGGCGTGTTAGTTGTGTGGTATGATCTGCTGGTTTTTATCACAAGGTTGATCGGAGCTGTCTTGCCCACAACTACCCTTTTTATTTTTGCAATTTTGTTTTTAATGATTATTTCCATACACTTCTCTTTAAAAATTTCTTCACTTACCAATCAAATGATTAAATTAACTCAGGAATTGGCGATATTAAAATCCAAGATTGAGAAGAAAGAATATTAATTAAATAAGTATAAGTTATGAAAAAGTCAATAGAGGGGCCTATTTTTAAAATATTATTTTTTGCGGTTCTTTTATTAATTATAATCAAATTTTTTGGATTTTTAAGAGCTAAGATAGGTTTTTTGGGAATCATAAATTCACCTTATTTATGGATAAGCTTTTTTATAAGCTTAGCTTGTTATTTATTTGTTTACCTTTGTTCGATATATATCGCAAAAAAGACTTCTTATTTTTCAGCTGTGTTTATTTTTATCTCGATTTTGTTCTTCCTTTTCTTATTATTTATGTTAAATTTTATTAGTCTTAATTTTAGCCCATCTTATATATTTATGGCAGCGTTCTTTGCACAGGCAGTTTTAGTAATATATTTATTTTTTATTTTTAAAAAGGGTTCCGAATTCCTTCGATTTCGATTTGAATCTATAGATCTGTTGATCATTCTGTGGTTTTTGCTCACCTTTGCATTTTACCTAAATTACAATTTTAATGAACATAGAGTTCTTTTAGTTGATGAAGGAAGTTTTTGGTTTCCGCAAGCCACGGCATTGGTTCATGGCCTTAGTTCGGAAACTTTGCCAAAATATGCTATAACAACGCATTCATTAGGAATTCCTTTTATTTGCGCATTGCCGAATATCGTATTTGGGACACAGGTAATCAGTAGCATTTTCTTTATGCCGATCATAGTGATTCTTACCATTGTCTTATTTTTATATTCTATAAAAAATGCAAAATGGTTATTTTTATTTTTCTTCTTTGCAATTATCATGACCTTAAATCGGCACAATTGGTTACGAGAACTTTATTTTGGCTCAATTTACGGCGATGCCATCACTGCCACCTTCTTTTTAGTTGCTATTTTTGAAGTTGTAAACGTTTTTGAAAGGAAAGAGCTCGAGCTAAAAAGAATAATTTTCTTAAGTTTTTGCTTAGGCCTGCTTGCGTTTACTAAGCCGCCGATTTCCTATTGCTATTTTACATTGCTACCATGTTTATTTTTCCTACCGTCGCTTAACTTCAGAAAGAAAATGTTTCTCTGTATTCCTTTCGCGATTCCATTTTTAATTCAAAAAATATTTTTATTCAAACTAGTCGGGTTGACATCAGGGGGACAATTCTTTAATTTTAAAAACTACCTGAATTTTAACTTCTCTAACATGAATGCGATGCTCGAGTATTTGGTAAAAAACTATACTTCTCCTTTATTCTTTTCCATTTTATCTTTTTTGTTTATTTTCTTAACTTTCAGAAAGCACGATTATATTTTCTTATTTCCAATCCTTTCTATTATTATATTTGTCTTCTGGACATATGCGACGGTCTTGAGCAATTCAGAATTTGAGTCTTCTGCAAGATATTTTTCTCAGATTATGCTCTCGCTTTATTATCTTGGCGCCATCGGTTTTCAGAGATTTATTGGGATACTTTTTAAGTCCCAAAAATAAATATTTAAAAATGAATTTAGGATTTAGTCCAAAGGTTTATATTTTAATATTAAATTTTAACCGTGGAAACGATACTGTTGAATGCCTCGAGACTATATTTAAAAATAATTATACAAATTATCATGTTATAGTTGTAGATAATAACTCTCAAGACTCTTCTGTGGATTGCATTAGAGAATGGGCTGAAGGAAGGCGCCAGGTATCTTTAGATGCCGTTCCCACCAGCCATATAAACCTAATTACTCCATTTATTAAAAAACCAATCCCTTATATTTTACTAAATCAAAAAGAAGCGTTGGAAGAGGCAGGTCAAACAGTTTTACATTACCCATTAATCATAATTAAAAGCGATTCTAATTTGGGGTTTGCCGGTGGTAATAATTTAGGGATTAGATTTGCGCTTAAGGAAGCCGATGCGCGGTATATTTGGATATTAAATAATGATACAATTATAGAGCCAGATGCCCTTGATAATTTAGTAAAGGCATTTTGGTTATATAAATCAGAAGGGAAAAAAGTGGGTATAATTGGATCAAAATTACTTTTTTATAACCAGCCTAATATAATTCAAGGAGCGGGGGGAAAGTATGATAAATGGTCTGCGATTGGAAGACATATAGGTGCATTTGAAAAGGATAAAGGGCAGTTTGATAAAGATGAAGTTAACATGGATTTTGTTCTTGGGGCATCAATGTTTGTTGAAAAAGAATTTATCAGCGATGTTGGATTGATGTGCGAAGATTATTTTCTGTATTTTGAAGAGATTGATTGGGTGATCAGGGGAAGGCGGAAAGGTTGGGGGATAGGTTATTGCTATGAGAGTAATGTTTTCCATAAAGAAGGCTCTTCAGCCGGTACTAGCCAGAGAGGCGAGCGGAGTCTATTATCCGATTATTATGGATTGCGGAATCGCATCATTTTTACCAAAAAGTTCTATCCTTATGCTTTATGGTCGGTGTATTCAAGCTTTTTGATAGTTTTTTATAATAGAATTAAGAGAAGGCAATTTGGCAGATTGAAGCTGGCGTGGAAAGCATTGAGTAACAGTTTAGACAGAAATTTTGTAGACGAATATGAATTCTAAGCTTAAGAAAAGCAAACCTATTATTTTACTTTTGGATATTTTTGGTTTCTTTTTGTTTCTAATCCCTTTACTTGCAGAGAGAATTTTTCGCAAGAAAAAGTCTCAAAGTTTTAAAAATATTCTTTTAATAGAATTATGGGGCATCGGAGACCTTATAATTTTGAGTACGATTCTAAGGCCATTGAGAGACAAATTTCCCAATGCCAGAATAAGCTTGCTTTCCAAATCATACGGTAAAATTATCTTCAAGGAACATACATATATTGACCAATATATTGATTTTGACTTTCCTTGGACTCGATTTAGGGGTAAATATGAATTATGGAGCTGGAGCTGGGCTGGTTTAATCAGAATAATTAGTAAATTAAGAAAAGAAAAGTTCGATTTAATACTAGATGCCAGGGGAGACTTTAGGAACAACGTCCTTTCTTTTGTGATTGGCGCAGAGAGGAGGCTGGGTTATACTTGGACTGGCGGGAGTTATTTTCTTACAGATACCCCGGAACTTGATTATAAGAACAGACATAGGGTAGATGCCTGGGTAGGATTATTGGATTTAATTGAGCTTAAGGTAACTAGTCCCAAGCCCAATCTAGATATTTCTGATAAAGAGGTGCGGTGGACAGAAGATTATTTAGAGAGCCAAGGAGTTAAAAAAAGTGATTTATTAATTGGAATACATCCTGGGGCGAGAATAAAAACAAGGTGTTGGCCAAAGGATAGATTTGCCAAATTAGCAGAATATTTAAAAGATAATTATACTGCCCAAATCATTGTATTTGAAGAACCACAAGGATATGGAGGAGATATCCTAATAAAAAATGATTTCATAAAAGTGAAGCCATCTTTAAGAGAAATGATGGTATTAATTAAGCATTTGACTTTATTTATTTGCAATGACGGTGGTCCGATGCATATCGCTACAGCTTTAAATACTCCAGTGGTGGCAATATTTGGTCCTACCAATCCAGATTGGTTTGGTCCATTAGGAGATAGAAAGTCCATAGTTATCAAAAATGATATAAAGTGCCGACCGTGTTTTGATTATTGTAGATTTACTGAGCCTATATGTCTTGATCGAATAAGTATTGATGAGGTTATTAAAGCTACAGAAAAAATGCTGTCTGATTTAGGGATTAATCCCCGAAGAGAAATTTATGAAAGAATCTATTGGGAGTAAGTTTTTCAAAGTATACCGGTTACTATTTTACCTTTTTTTAGGGGGAACCTTAGCTTTTGGTAGGAGTTTTTCTATTCTGCATTTAAAAACAAATTTTTTTCCTTTATTTATTACGGAGATAATCCTGTTAATTAGCTTGCCTTTTTTATTTGTGTCGTGGAGAAAAATTTTTGAGCTGCCCAGAATTTTTTTAATTACATTGACTATTTATTCTTTTTTCAGTTTATTTTATTTAGTTTTAGGGATACTTTCTCGAAATCCTTACGCCTTAAGAGATATAGTATTATCTGGCTACACTCTGTTCATATTCTTATCATTTGTTATTTTTTCCCACGAAAAACAAATCAAACAATTCATTTTTATCCTTGCTTTAGCTAATCTTATAGGAATGATTGCTGGTAGAATTTTTATTATCAACATAGGGTCTCCTGAGTTTCAAAAAAGCATTATTTATACCATCAAACCCACTAATTTTGGTCTTAATTATGGAATAGCCATTGCATTCTTAATTTCATTTTTTGCCTTTGTAAAGAAGAGGTTATTTTTATTCCTTATGTTATTCGCTTTAACCTTAAATCTTTATCTATTATTTATCATGGGAATAAGAACTCTCTGGCTGGCTGGTTTTTTTGAAGTTGTTTTTTTGTTTTTGATTCTTAAGATAAGGAACTCTCTCGCTTTAATAAAATTATTTCCTCTTATGTTGCTTATTTTTGGTGTCTTATATACTCTGGACCAGAACTATTTAATGCAAAGCAAAGAAGATATTATAAGCAAGAGGGATATTATTTTGACCAAAATACAGAGTCTTAAATTTTTTATCGCCAATCCCGTTACTACTAATGACGGTTTATCCAACCAGCCACAAAGGTTTAGCAAAATAAGCGGTTTTGATAAATATAAGAAGAACGGATCTGACGAATCTTCTGTATCTGTTAAGGTTGAGACTCCACAGAAAGTGCCGCGAAAATTTGCGGAATTTTTTGATAGCATCATTTGGAGACTTAACCTCTGGAAGCAAGCTATTGATTTTGGAATGGAGAATCCTCTATTGGGAAGGGGTTTCGGCGTCTACCCAGCGTATATACTATGGGGATATTTTGCACCTGGACCAAAAAAATTTGATTTGGATTCTGGGGTTACGCCTACGCATAACCATTTAGTTACAATATTCTATAAAATGGGTTTTTTGGGGCTAGGTCTGTTTTTATTAATTAATATTTATACATTATTTTTTGCTTTGAGATATCTCAAAAAATGCAATCTTGAATATACAAGATTCTTTTTGATAGGACTTTTAGGTGCATTCCTTTTTTGGCACTTGGAAGCTTTATTTTACGATATAATAGATTCCCCTCCCACAAATATTTTTTTATGGATTATAATGGGGCTAATTTTTGCAGCCATAAAAACGGATAAAGAGGATGCGGCATCAAGCCAAAAACCGAATAAATGCCTGGGAAAGTAAATCTTAGAAATGCTGGATTTTGGTTAAATTTGTATTGGATAATAATTATAATACTATATATTGTATGGAGAATAAGAGTATTCTTAGAGAGGATTATTTAAAAATTTCTCATTTGCCAACTATACTTTTGGTATTGGGATATATTTGTTATTGGATAGAATTATATTTTATTCGAAAACAGAATGGATTAACTTCGCCACTTGCTTCTATTTTGTTTATATTGATTTTTATGCTTACGTTAATTCTTAATAGAAAGAGAATTCTAAAATCCCTGACTGGGTTTATTAATGGATATAAACATGAGCAGAAATTTACAAAGTATTCATTGATATTGTTTCTATGTATTATAGCATTTATACTCATAATTGTATTTTATGCACATTTATTGCCTCCTCATCTTTCACAGGAGTACGATGCTTTAAATTATCATATTAGCTTACCCCGGCAACATCTTATCTTAGGTTCATTTAGGCATATTGCATGGTCTTCAGCGGATTTATTTCCCTTGCCAGTTGATTTTGCGCTTGCTCCTTATTGGTTTGTTTCTGAATTACCAAATAAATTCCCCCAATTTTTATTCCTCCTGGGATTAGTTTTTGTTTCGGTTAATTTAGTGAGGCGTTTTAGCGGCAACAATTTTGCTAGCATTTGCCTTATAATTATTGCTATTTTTGGATCCCATTTTATAGGCATTCAGATGGGAACGGCAATGCTAGATATTGTTTTGTCTTATTTATTTCTTGCCGCATTGGACAGTTTATTAGCAGGCAATACTTTAAACAGCGCAGCAGAATTTACCTTCTTTCTTTGGTCAAAGTCTTTCCAGCCGTTTCAGGTGTTATTTGTGCTTTTCGTCACGATAGCTTTATTTATTATCTATAAGAAAATAGGAATCAGAGATATTAGTTGGGGATTTGATAATACGGTTAATTCAGAGTCCAAGCAAAAATTTATAAGAGCTTTTAAGGAAACTTTAATTTTTGTTATTTTATTTAGTGTAGTAATTGCAGCTCCATTTTTGATTAAATCCACTTATCGCTCAGGTACACCTTTATTCCCTTTTGCACCAGGGATTTTGAATTTAAATAAAAATATTGATAAAAATTCGGAGTCATGGAAATCAATCCTGGAGTCATCCAAGGCTTATACTAAAGTAAAGGATAATTACGGCTACGGCATATCGCTAATAAGTTTTATTCGCCATTTTTGGTTGATTGCTGTTCCAGAAAGAGGAGTTAATAATAAATATGATTATCCAGTTGGTTTAGTGTATTTGCTCTTTTTAGGTCCATTTTTATATCTTTTGTTCGCTTCATTTAAGAAAAAACAATTTGCTATTTTACCTTTGCTTGTAATATCTTTCTGGATTTCATGGTGGTTCGGCTCACAACAGACACGGTTTCTTTATATTCCTATTTTATTAATGATGGTCGTTGTTTCTTCGGCACTGAAATTAAAATCAAGGATATTTATAATGGCTGTTACAATAGCATTAATGTTGAATGCAGTTTCAGTATTAAGGGTGCATAAAAATGACCTTGGTTTATCCAGAATAGCTGTCTTAAGAGCCAAAGACATACAAATTATGCAAATGAATAAAGAATATTTAAAAGACAAAAGCTTACAGACAGTATGTTTAGATTACTATGATATTGCTTACGCGCGTTTTCCTGTTTTTGTGATAAAAGAAAGCCTTCCTTGGGTTTTGTATGCGAAGTTTGACTGTTCTAATAAGGAATAAGTTTTTTAATTGAGTATAACAAAAATAATTCGTAAGTTACATATTGTCCATAAAAATAGAAGATCAAAATAAAGAAATGTCTTTAATCAAACATAAACAAGATTGGGAAGAACTAGGGAATACGGATCCTTTTTGGGCTATACTAACAGATAAGAGACGGCAGTTTGGTAAGTGGGATATAGATGAGTTTTTTCTTACCGGAGACCAAGAAATCGGAAAAGTTATGCAATCTGCTCTACGGCTGGGTTATCCACCAAGGCGAGAATTAGCACTAGATTTTGGATGTGGTCTTGGAAGATTGACTAGAGCACTAGCGAATTATTTTCAACAATGTTACGGAGTGGATATTTCTGAAAGTATGATTGTCCAAGCCAAGGAACTAAATCGGCATATTCAGAACTGCAAATTCATTTTGAATACCGCAGGACATTTACAAATTTTCCCTGACAATTATTTCGATATGATTTACACAAATATTGTTCTCCAGCATCTTCCCAATCAATCCATAATAAAATCTTATATTTTTGAGTTTATACGTACGCTAAAGAAGGACGGGGTGTTTGTTTTTCAATTACCAAGTTACATTCCGATTAAAAATAGGCTTCAGCCTCGCAGAAGATTGTATGCGTTATTAAAAATATTAGGTTTTAATACTAAATTTCTCTATGAGAAATTAGGATTAAATCCGATTAGAATGAATTTTATTCCAGAAGATAAGGTAGTTATCTTTTTGAAAGCGAATGGGGCAAAAATCCTTGAGATTCAAGAAGATTTGCATAAAACGCGATCTATTCAGAGCAGGATTTACTATGTCACAAAGTAGGAAAATGTTTTTTACTTTGCAATAGTTATGAAATTATCCATTATTATACCTTGCTATAACGAAAAATATACTATCAGGATTTTAGTTAAAACTGTTTTGAATTCACCCATTAAAAACAAAGAAATTATTGTAGTAGATGATGGCTCTACGGACGGTACGAAAGAAATTTTGGATAATGAATTCGAGTCAGTTGTAGACAAAATAATATATCATCAGAGGAATAGCGGTAAGGGTGCGGCGGTTAGGAGTGGACTCTCTGCTGTGACTGGCGATCTAGTAATTATTCAAGATGCTGATTTAGAGTATAAACCGAGCGAGTATCCCCGTTTGATGAAGCCTATATTAGACGGAGAAGCGGATGTTGTTTATGGTTCGCGCTTTTTATCTACCGAAAGCCGGAGGGCATCTTTCTTCTGGCACATGGTAGGCAATAAAATTTTGACACTTTTAACCAATATGGTTTGCAATATTACTCTTACCGATATGGAAACGTGTTATAAAATGTTTAAGAGTGATGTAATAAAGAATATGAAATTAGAAGAGAATCATTTTGGCTTTGAGCCGGAAGTGACCATAAAGGCAAGTCAAATGAATTGTAGAATATACGAAGTTGGAATTTCTTATTTTGGCAGAGGATATGAGCTAGGCAAAAAGGTAAATTGGAAAGACGGCTTTGGGGCCTTAGCCTGCATTATTAAGTATGGAATTATACGTAAATTCTTTAATCAAGAACCATTTCTTGAAAAGTTCCTTAGGAGGGTAAGGCTAAGGAAAATACTGCCCTTTATTGCTTTTGGTCAGACTGTTTGCGATATAGGTTGCGGTCAGGATTTTGCTTTATTAAGAAGTATCAGCAATACTGTTTATAAAAGTATAGGTATTGATAAAAAAGTTCCTCAAATCAATTATTCCAATATACAGGTTAAAACAATTGAATTAAGTGACAAAATACCATTAGAAGATGAATCTGTTGATATGGTTACTTTATTGGCTGCATTGGAACATTTTGATAGAGACGATAAGATTATCCAGGAAGCAAAAAGAATTCTCAAGGACGGTGGTTTATTACTGATAACTGTTCCTTCAAAAAAAGCAAAGTTTATTATTCAGTTTCTGGCTAATCAGCTGCATCTTATCAGTAAAGAACAGATCCGTGGCCATAAGCGATATTATAGTGTCAACGAACTCAAGAGATTATTGATTTCTTGTGGTTTTATTGACCCGAAGATCAAACCATTTCAGCTTGGTTTAAATCTTTTCTGCTCCGCCAAGAGATAAGTTAATGACGTATTAAAATGAATCATTTAAATAGTAGTATTGAAGTTTTGGGAACACGGCTGGATTTGGTGCAAATACCGGAAGTTATAGAGATTATGGAAAGTTGGATTAGCCATAGAAGTATCGGAAATTATATTGTCACCACAAACGCCAACACCATAGTATTAAGCAAAAAAGACCCTAAAATTAAAGAAGCAGTAAATAAAGGAAATTTATCAGTTCCAGATGGCATTTCATTAGTCTTATTATCAAAATTATACGGTAAGCCTTTGAGGCGTAGGGTATACGGCCCTGACCTAATGCTAAAGTTTCTAAAAAATGCAGAAGGCAAGGGTTATTCCAATTTTTTTTATGGTTCTACAGAACTAACGCTTAAGGCATTAGTTAAAAACCTAAAAAAAAGATTTCCATCTTTGAATATTGCGGGTATCTATTCGCCGCCTTTTAGCGATACTATGGAAGAGGATGAAAAAGCAGCAAAAATTATAAATGAAGTTTCTCCTGATGTTCTATGGGTGGGATTAGGTTGTCCCAAACAGCAGTTATGGATGTATAAAAACAAAGACAAAATGAAGGTCCCGGTTATGGTTGGGATAGGAGCTGCTTTTGATTTTCTCGCTCAAACTAAATCGCAGGCGCCGCGTTGGATTAGAGATAATGGCTTTGAGTGGATATTTAGATTAATTACTGAACCTAAGAGGCTCTGGCGCAGATATTTGATTAATAATAGCCTATTTGTGTTCTATGTTACCTTAGAGTTAATCTCTAACGCCTTTACTTTTAACAAAAACAAGCCAAATTAACCCATTAATCTTGTTTTCCAAAAATAGATTTTCCTACCAAATTTATTAAATTGTGATAAAATAACTTCTATGTTTAGAGACAGAAGGCGCATACATCTCATTTATTTTATTATTGATTTCTTCCTTATAGGTTTTTCGTTTTATCTGCCTTATAAATTTAACCCCACCTTAGTCCCTCAGGATTTGCTGGGATTCAAACTTTACTTTCCTGTATTTGCCTTTTGGGGCACCTCGCTTATTTTCTTCTTAAATAATTATCGCCTCTATTCTACCGACCGTTCGTTAGATATTATTCAAGACTGGTGGATGGTGATCAAGTGCGTATTCTTCTCCGCAATTTTAGCCGCCCTTTTTATTTTTATTATTAAAATAAATATTTTCTCGCGTTTAGTTTTTATTGAGTCCGTACTTCTTCTGTTATTTAGCCTTTCCTTTTGGCGCACCTTAAAAAGAATTTATGCCAGGTATCTCGTCAGGCAGGGCCATTGGAATTATAACGTTCTGATTGTGGGCGCAGGCAAAATTGGCTCTGAGCTTGTCGAGCAAATTACGAGCAATCCGAATTTAGGTATAAAGATAGTAGGTTTTTTAGATGACGCCAAGACCAGCGCCTGTAATGGTTTTAAAGTGCTGGGCAAAATAGAAGATTTAGAAGAGATAGCGAGGAAGCATTTTATCGATGAGATTTATGTTACGATACCCTCAGAACGCAAGATAACTTCTGAGATAGTCTTAAAAGGGGCAAAGTTAAAGAGGACGGTAAGGGTAGTTGCCGAGCATTTTGACCTTCCCTTTAGGCAGGTTAAATTGGATTACATCGGTCTTATGCCGCTGGTAACTTATTTAGAGAGGGAATATCACCGTTCTGAACATTTTACTAAAAGATTCCTAGATCTTATAATATCAGGAGGAATATTAATATTGCTCTTTCCTTTACTTATGGCTATTGCTTTTCTCATTAAGTTAGATAGCCCGGGACCCGTTTTTTATCTTGGGAAGCGCTGCGGGAAAAAAGGCAGAGTTTTTAATTTTTATAAGTTTCGTTCAATGGTTGCCCTAGCAGATAATTACAAAGAAGAACTGAGACATAAATCAGAAGTTCAGGGCCCAATATTTAAAATTAGAAATGACCCCCGCATTACAAGATTTGGTAGGCTATTGCGAAAATATAGCCTGGATGAGATACCCCAATTAATTAATGTTTTAAAGGGAGATATGAGTTTAGTCGGGCCACGTCCATTTCCTGTAGAAGAAAGCGAGAAAATTGAGAACAAATACCTTGCAAGGTTAAATATTAATCCCGGCATTACGGGTTTAGCCCAGATTTACGGCCGCTCGAATTTGCCCTTTAGGCATTGGGTGCGTTGGGATATATGGTATATCAATAACTGGTCGCTGGGGTTGGACCTAAAAATCTTGTGGCGCACAATTCCCGTGGTTTTAAGAGGAGTGGGAGCATATTAAACAAGATATACAAATTTGTCATTCTTCTTGGCGTTGTTTGGTTTATCTTACTTTGTTTTTTGCATTATTTCTCCTTAAGAGAACTTTGGCTTGATGAGAAATCTGTATACGATAATCTAAAAAACCTTTCCTTTAGGCAAGTATTCGGGCCATTAAAGCATTGCCAGGCCTTCCCGCGCGTATATCTAGCCCTTATTAAATTTATCTCACAGCAATTCAGCTTCCATATTTTATCTTTAAGATTTTTTCCCTTAATATGCATGTTATTGTCATTTTTTATGTGGTTTAAAATCTATAGGGATAGATTATCTTTAAGGTTTAATTTTTTACTGGTTTTGTTTTCTTTCGCAAGTAGTTACCAATTAGTTTATTACGCTGCTGAGCTTAAACAGTATTCGATGGATGTTTTAGTGGTAGGATTATTTTGTTTATATTTACATTATCAACAAAAATTTAAAGGTAAAAAACCAACCCTTAATTTTGTAATTCTTACTACAATATTACCCCTTTTCATATTTCTATCATATGCTGGTCTTTTTGTTTTCTGGATAGTCATTGTAAATTTTTTGCTAAATATACGTAAAAATAAAGATATGGTTTCTTTAGCTACAGTTTATATATTGTTATCTGCTGCTTGCCTTTTCCTTGCTTATAGAATAGATATGCGATATAGTCTTTCAGAAAATTGTTTGTTTGATTATTGGAGAGATTATTTCTTAAGCACGGATTCAATTTACCATTTTCTAAAGTCTTTTGGCGAAGGTTTGCAAAGGTTGGTTTTCTGGCCATTCGGTAATGAATTAATTGTTAAAAGAATCGGCTCTCTTTTTATTCCTTTCTTTATCTCGGCGCTTTTTATGCCAGGCTTAGACAACAAAAATTCCGGGATTTATACTGTAGAGGCATTAGGGCTAATTATTTTCTTAGAGTTATTTCTGCTCGGGATATTAAACAAATACCCTTTTACCGGAGAAAGAATCACCTTATTTTTTGCTCCTTTTGTTTTCTTTATGATTGTCAAAGGGATAAGCCTTCTTAAGAAATATAGGCCTTTATACGTATTTTTTAGTATTTTTTATTTTGCTTTTCTTATCCTTAGCAGTTTTAATACCTTGCTGAAATATTTGAAGTTTTATTTATAACATATGATATAATTAACCTATCGGGCTAATTTTATTGTAACCTTATAAACTGAAAAAAATGAAGGATAAATGGCGAAAAGCTTTTGATTTTATCAGCGAATATAGTTTATACGGATTAATATTCTTCCTTCCTATCTCTAAGGGTATGGTTGAAACCTTTGCCGGATTTGCTTTGTTAGGTTTCTTAGGAAGAAAAATACTTAATCCAGATTTTAAGTTTCTTAAGTCCCGGCCGAATATTTTTCTTTTATTTTTTGTTCTTTTTAGCGCTTTATCTATGTTCAATAGCGGGCCTTATTTAGCAAAAAGTATTCATGCTTTGTTTTTGAAATGGTTGAAGTATATTGGTATTTTCTTGTTTGTGCAGGATGCGTTGTCTAATAGGCAGCGCGTTCGAAAGGCTATATTTATTCTTTTAGTCGCGGCAGGATTGCTAGGGATAGATGGCCTTACCCAGAGATTTTTAAGCATGGAATTTATAAGACACAAGAGTCTTATTCCACTAAGCATGAACAGTGACTTATATGGCGTAACCGCATCTTTTAACCATTATAATGATTTCGGAACTTATTTAATTGTGGTTTTATCTTTAGCGTTAGCCTTATTAATTTCAACACAGCTAAAATATATATATAAGCGGTATTTGCTGGGATTAGTAATTTTATTAGGTGCGTGTTTGATTTTTACCTTTTCTCGGGGAGCTTGGATAAGTTTTGTTTTTTCTATTATATTAATGACAATCTTGTCGGGAGAATACAAAAAAACCTTCCCCGTATTGGCCATATTTATCATCTTGTTATTTATACCGTTATTCCAAAAAAGATTATTTTCCATATTTGAATCCGGAGCTGATGCCGATAGATTTAAATATTGGTATGCCGCTTTAATGATGATTAAAGAACATCCATTTTTAGGCCAGGGCTTAGGCACATTTATGGACCACTTTTCTAGATTCCAGCCTAATTTATACGTATCTTATGCGCATAACTGCTATTTACAGATTTGGGCAGAGAGCGGAATATTCAGCTTGTTGAGTTTTATTTGTTTTGTAGCAGTAGTTATATATAAAGCAGGCAAGAGATTTAAAAAGAACCGCGATTTTTTATTGCTGGGAGTTATTTGCGCCCTATTCGGATTTTTAGCTCATAGCGCGCTGGATACGCAGCTTTATTCATTACAGTTGTCATTTCTTTTCTGGTCTATGATGGGTTTGGTAATGGTCTTGAGTAAAAGCGAAAAAGATGTTAATAGATAAGATTTAGCCGAGGTGATGTCTTTTTATTGCGGATTAAACATCCGCGAATTTGGCTGTGACTGGGAACTTCTGGCTAACTGGTTAGTTTCGGGAGTGCAGAGATTTTGCTTGACAATGCTGTTTCATTATTGTATATTTGCATTATAAATGCAAATATGCAAGGATACTTTCATGCCCCAACCCTATATCACAAGAGATATCGAAAAGATAGTAAAGGTTTCTGCAAGGCAATTCCCGTCCCTCATTATTACAGGCCCCCGGCAATCCGGTAAAACAACTTTACTTACGCACCTGTTCTCAAAAAGCCATAGATACGTATCAATGGATGACCCTTCTTTGCGCCTTATGGCGACTGATGAGCCGGAAATTTTCTTCCAGAACCATAAACCCCCGATTATTATTGACGAAATTCAGTATGCCCCGCAGTTACTGTCGCATATAAAGATTATGATTGATAAGAAACGAAGGGCCTGTGGGCAGTTTCTTTTAACCGGTTCACAGGTTTTTCCTCTCATGGCAGGTGTAGGGGAATCCCTGGCCGGAAGGATAGCGGTATTTAATTTATTGTCATTTTCTTTAAGAGAGCAGTTTGGCGGCGCGATGCCCTACAATATCGAGTCGTTAAAAGAAAGAACGCTTAAAGGAGGATTCCCGGAAGTCAGTTTAAAGAGAAACATAAATCTTGAAGTATGGTTTTCAAGTTACCTGCAGACCTATCTGGAGAGAGACGTAAGGCAGCTACGCCAAATAGGGGACCTAAGCGATTTTCAGAGGTTTCTGCAGCTGTTGGCGGCTTTTAACGGCCAGACCGTGAACCTTTCCAATTTTTCAAGGGACTTAGGAGTAGCGGTGAACACCGTTAAGGCCTGGATTTCGATACTGGAAGCAAGCGGGCAGGTTATTTTAATCAAGCCGTTTTACATGAATAAAGGCAAAAGGATTATCAAAAGCTCCAAGATATATTTTTTAGATACGGGCCTGCTATGTTATTTATCGGGGATTGTATCTACGACGCAAGTATTTAAGGGGCCGTTTTCAGGACAGCTGTTTGAGACAGTCGTTTTAGGCGAGATCGTAAGGAACTTTTACAACCAGGGGCAAATGCCGAGGATATTCTGGTGGAGGACCTCTTACGGCGAGGAAGTGGATTTTATAGTTGAAGTTAGAGGAAAATTAATCCCGATAGAAGTAAAATTGAGCGCCAAAGCAGACAGTAAAACAATCATGGGTTTATCTTCTTTCTGCAGCCTGTTTGCGGGAAAGATACATACTGCGTATCTGGTGAATTTGTCTTCCAAGAAGATAGTTCTGGGTAAGCAAATCTTGTCTGTGCCTTTATCAGAGCTCGTAAGCAAACCTATATTGGGCATTGAGAAAAGATAAGGCGGATAATACTTAGGCGACGTCTTTTAGCGCGGATTAAACATCCGCATTTTTATTTATCGGAATAAAAGTTCTACTTGACAGATGTTATTTATAATGCTATATTTATTGCCAATATGTTATTTAAAATAGACTAAAATACGGAGGTATTCTAATTGGAATACTTATCAAGAAACCTTACCCGGCAATTACAGAAGTGGCTGGATAGACCAGAGATTATTGCTATAAAAGGGCCGCGTCAAGCGGGAAAGACCACCATACTTAAAATCCTAAAAGAATACTTAATCTCGCAAAGAAAAGTCTCACCCCAACATATAATCTATATTACCTTTGAAGATAGGGATATTTTGGAGGCTTTTAGCAAGGACCCGAAGGTATATGTAAGTAGTTATCTCACTAAAGATTTAGATAAAAAAATTTATTTTTTAATTGATGAATTTCAATATCTACAGGATGGCGGGCAAAAATTAAAATTACTATACGATACTTATGAAAATATTAAATTCATTATTACCGGCTCCTCATCCTTAGAAATTACCGAACATACAGCGAAATATCTTGTAGGCAGGGTTTTTAGTTTTTATTTGTATCAATTCAGTTTTTCAGAATACCTCCAGATAAAGCCGCAAAATTTGCAGAATGTGTATTTAGAAACATCAAAAAAAATAAATGATTTTCTGAATAAGGGAAAGATGCTTAGCATTAAAGAAGACATATTTGCCAAAGATTTCAGTCGTTATTTTGAAGATTTTATCATTTTTGGAGGATATCCTGAAGTGATAAAAACACAGGATATCCAGACAAAAGGGATAATCCTTAAGAATATATATGATACCTACATTACTAAAGACATAGTGGGGCTTTTGAGAATCAAGGATTTATCTGGATTTAGAACAGTAGTAAGGCTTTTAGCAAATCAAACAGGTAACCTGTTAAATCTACATACGCTTGCCAGTGATAGCGGAAGTTATTTCAGGCAATTAAAACAATATATATCTATATTGGAAGAGACTTTTATTATAAGAAATTTAAAACCATATTTTAAAAATAGAACAACCGAACTTAAAAAGAACCCCAAAGTTTATTTTATAGATACAGGCTTGCGTAATTGGATAGTCAATAATTTTAATAAATTCGAAATCAGGCCCGATACCGGCAGTCTTATAGAGAATACAGTTTTTTGTTATCTTTACCAGCGTAAAGAAGAAGAAATAAGATATTGGAGAACTTTGGGGCAGGCCGAGGTGGATTTTATCCTAAGGCAGAATAATGAAATAATCCCCATAGAAGTTAAATATTCTTCTATGAAATCGCCAGAAATTAGCAGAAGTTTAAAAAGTTTCATCAACGCCTATAAACCGCCACGGGCGATTACATTAACCAAAGGTTTTTGGGGTAGAGCAAAGATTGCAGATACCGATGTAGCCTTTATTCCTGTCTGGTATGCTATATAGACAATGAATACTATAAAAGAGAAAATTTCTATTGTTATGCCTGCCTATAATGAGGCCAGCCGGATAGTCTCCAGCATAGAAGAGACCGCCAAGACTTTCAATGAATTTGGCTGTGATTGGGAACTTCTGGTTATGGATGACGGTTCTACCGATGATACATACCAGAAAGCTTGCGAACTTATCGAAAAATATCCTCAACAACTTATTGTGAAAAAGAATCCGTTCAATTTAGGTAAGGGTAGGGCGATTAAGAAGGCCTTGCATTATCTAAGCGGCGATTATGTAGTGTTTCTGGATGCGGATATGGACTTACATCCCGTTCAGGTTCAGACCCTTTTTGATATTATGCGCCTGGATAAAGCTGATATCGTGATTGGCTCAAAGATGCATCCTAATTCCATAGTGGATTATCCATTTGACCGCAGGATTATCAGCCTGGTTTATTATTTATTGGTAAAATTCCTGTTTAATCTTCCTTGTCACGATACCCAGACAGGCTTGAAATTATTCAAAACCGAGGTGTTAAGAAAGGTGTTGCCGCGGGTTCTGGTCAAGAAATTTGCCTATGACTTAGAAGTATTGGCAAATGCGCATCATTTGGGTTTCCGCATTGCTGAGGCGCCTATTGTAATTAAGCCGCAGAGGCGTTATGGACGGATTGGGTTTAGGGCAATTGTTACTACCACCTGGGATACCTTGGCTATATTTTACCGGATGCATATCTTAAAATACTATGACCGTATCGATTATTATCGCCGTAAAAACCTGGCAAAAGAATTTAGAAGAATGCGTAAGTAAGTGCCAAGAATTAGATTATCCAGATTTTGAGATTCTCGTTTTGCCGGATGAGTCAATTAATAAAGATTTATCTTCTTATGGAATAAAGATTATTCCAACTGGACCAGTCAGCCCGGCAAAAAAGAGGGATATCGCTTTAAAATACGCTCAGGGAGAAATACTTGCTTTTATCGATGACGATGCTTATCCTACCAAAGACTGGCTTAAAAATGCCATCAAGAATTTTAGTGATCCCCAAGTAGTAGCAGTAGGAGGACCAGCTACAACCCCGTCAGATGATACCTTAAGACAAAAAGCCAGTGGCCTTGTTTACGCTTCATTTTTGGTCAGTGGCCAATATCGCTATCGCTATATTCCCAAGCATAAAATAGAAGTAGACGATTATCCGAGTTGTAATTTTTTGGTGCGTAAAACTGTATTTGAGGAATTAGGCGGTTTTGATACTGTATTTTGGCCAGGAGAGGATACTAAGCTATGCTTAGATATTACAAAAAAGCATCACCAAAAGATAATTTATGACCCCAAGGGCATAGTCTATCATCATCGCCGTCCTTTATTCTCAGGCCACCTAAAGCAGATAGCAAGCTATGCCTTGCATCGCGGTTATTTTGTTAAACGCTATCCCCAAACCTCCCTGAAGTTTTCTTATTTTATTCCCAGCCTATTTCTAATGTTTCTTATAGCAGGAGGGATTACTGCCTGGTATTTTGGGGGGTTATTAAAGATATTATATCTTTTTAGTTTATTTTTATATCTATTCTCGGTTCTTATCTTTAGTATTAATAGGGACTTACGTTTGATTGCTTTGGTATTTCCTGGTATAATATTTACTCACTTTACTTATGGCTTTTGGTTTCTCAAGGGTTTAGTCTCCAAAAAGCTAAGGGAAGAATTATGAAGGTCATAATTGCTTATCCTCATTTTCAGGACATAGAAGGAACGCCTTTACTTTCGCAAAATCGTCAGTATCAAGTTTTTACTGAGAAGACAGTAATATACCCGGTTGTTCCTGCTTCCGCCGCGACTTTGCTTAAACAGGCTGGTTTTAAAGTTATCTGGCTTGACTGCATTGCTGAGGGCATATCTTACGCCAGATTCAGAGAAATTATTCAACAGGAAAATCCGGATTTGATTGCCTTTGAGACCAAAACTCCGGTTATTAAACAGCACTGGAAAATAATTAATGATTTAAAAAATCTGACGACTGAAAGCTGGAAGCTAAAGACTGTCTTATTTGGTGACCATGTAACCGCGCTCCCCGAAGAGTCATTACAGAACTCCCAAGTAGATTACGTCATCACTGGCGGAGATTACGATTTTTTGCTCTTGAATCTTTGCAATTATTTAAACTCACGATTCACAACTCACAACTCACCACTCACTAATTTAGAGCCTGGGATTTGGTATCACGATAACGGTCACATTAAAAATACAGGGC
>Ga0315290_10000974_pt1 | contig 19522 bp, 10 predicted proteins | sample YL17G12_0_MG_FD_203627 | JGI IMG/M metagenome (GOLD analysis project Ga0315290, IMG submission 203627) | Sediment microbial communities from Yellowstone Lake, YNP, Wyoming, USA - YL17G12_0 | ecosystem: Environmental > Aquatic > Freshwater > Lake > Sediment | place: USA: Wyoming | collected... | reverse complement strand
CTTTTTGATCCGATCTTCTTAAATATTATTAATGCTTCATTGCAGAATTTCAGGGCATCATCAAGGTCGCCTTTGGCTTTAAATATCAACCCGATATTGCCAAGGTCTGCTGCCTCCCCCTGCCTGTAACCGATCTCTCTGTCAATCTCTAATGCCTCTTGATGATATTTCAGGGCACCATCAAGGTCGCCCTTATCGTGATATATCAATCCAATATTACCGAGTTGGTTTGCCTCCCCCTGCCTGTAACCGATCTCTTTGTGAATCTCTAATGCATCTTGATGATATTTCAGTGCGTCATCGAGGTCGCCTTTAGCTTTAAATATCAACCCGATATTGCCAAGTTGATTTGCCTCCCCCTGCCTGTAACCGATCTCTTTGTGAATCTCTAATGCATCTTGAAGATATTTCAGTGCGTTATCAAGGTCGCCTTTATCGCTGTATATCAACCCGATATTGCCAAGTTGATTAGCCTCCCCCTGCCGGTAGCTAATCTCTCTGCTTATTCCTAATGCTTCTAGATAAAATTTTAAAGCGTTATCAAGTTCGCCTTTAGTTTGATATATCAATCCGATATTGCTAATAGCGCTCGATTCTATTCTTTTTGCTTCTTCATGATACATTTTTAGTATAGCATCTCTCTGGGCAATCCTTGTTGTTTTTTCATAATAATCCAAAGCCTTTTCATGTTTTCCAGTCACGTAATATATATTTCCAATATTTAGGAATAAAGCCATCTGTTGTTTTGGGTCTATAAAGTATTCTGCAGATCCTTCAACAAGCAGCAATGCTTCGTTATATTTTTCATTCTCCACTAATGATGTCAGTTCCGACCAGAATTTTTTAAACTGTTCATCATCGGAATACGCGATGCCGTCAGAATACCAAATGGCGCCTGATTGATGGCTTATCTTTGAGTCTTTCTCCGCAGTGCCTAAAATTGATTTTTTTATGTAGTCTATTAAGTCTTCAGGTGCATCATTAATGGCGCTGGTTTTTTCTTTATCCGGAATGAATACCGGTTCTTTATACAGCCTTAAACCGTATTCATCAAGAATATCGTAGGTTTCAAGGAAAGGACTTATAACGGATTCCTTTAATTTATTGGATAAGGCATCAATAACATCTTGTCCGTAATTCGGATTTATTAGAAATACTTTAATCTTCCCGTTTTCCGTGAAAGTGGAACGGACCATCAGGTGGCACCACCAATGAAACTTGCTTTCTGGAGGAACGGCTCGTTGATTGAGTTTCTCAATGATCACCCTTGAATGGTCGAGGTCTAATGCATCCCCAAGCCGAAGTAGGGACGCGAGGAGTTTCAACCTAACTTTCCCATCATCAGATACGCCGGTATCTTCCAATTCATTTAAATCAAGTTTTCTGTGATATCGAGCAACCTCGGCAATCGAATCTGCATAATATTCACAATTATCCAAACCTAACTTTATCTTTGTATCGTTTTTTATTGATTCCCTGATTATCGTATATGAAGCTTCGTGATGATTTTTTCTGACCTCTTCCAATTCTTCGATTGTGTAATTTACTTTTAAAGGTAATCCTGAATATGTTGGATACTGCATTCCGATATCGTGAAGATACGCGGCGGCTATGAGGATGAATCTCTCATGCTCTTTGAGTTTCCTGGGATGTTCTTCTAGTAGTTCGCCGATTCTTTTAATAATTGTCTCCGGATGTTTAACATCGTGCCTCGTATAGTGAGGGAGAAGCGAATCGGCAAAGATTTTTTCCGCTTTCAGACGGATATTACCGATGCAGGCTATGAATTTATCGTCCTTTAATTTCAGCGCTGCCGGGTAGTCTTTATCTTTCATTAGTCAACCAATAATTTATTATTCTATATCGGATAATAAACCAAATCAATTATTCTTTTATCATAATGTCTGTTGCTCATATTTTGTTATATTGATTTCAGTATAGGAAATCTGGAACAAGTAAAGAAACTCAAACGAAGATACCCGGTCGCAGCCCTTCGAAGTTTCCCCGGGTATGACAATCATTTTTTCGCGGGATCAGGTAACCCTTCAGGATACCTGCTCCTAATAAGGAAGCATCATCTCCGCGGGTTCAGGTACGGAGACACTGAACCCGCCCGAGAATACACTATAATGAAGATGCCCGGCTGCTGCCCTATGAAGTAACACCGGGCATGACAGTCATGTTACTGAAGATGCCTCGTCGCAACCCTTCGAAGTTTCCCCGGGTATGACAATCATTTTTTCATCGCGGAGCGTCAGGCATCTCCTTTTGTCATGCCGGATTTATTCCGGCATCTTCTCCCCCCTACCCCCCTCAATGATGACACTCCCCCCTGCGCCCCCCTCAATGAGGGGGGTAGGGGGGAGCTGTCTTTCCCTCAGATAAGGAATGCTGTCCATTTCCGGCTCTTCGGCCGGAATGACATAAGAAGGTTCTACAAAGCTCTCAAAGTGATTTAGCGGTGTCTGCCGGTGTTATTAACGGAATAGTCGAGTACAATTTCGTAGGGCCGAAATCTGTAAGATAATACTTTTAAAAACTCTTCGTCGAGAACTTTTTTCCGTCCTTTTTGCATATTATCTGCGCCGTGTTTCTTCCGGATAGAAGAGCTGTAGGCAATCCGCCACCGGGAGTTACCCATTGTCCTGCCATATAAAAATTCTTCAATCCGGGCAAGGCGCCGGGCAGCTGCTTCAATCCGACTTCCGGGGTCAACAGCCAGCCCTCGAGGCTTCCCTTCCAGTTATTTGTGTATCTTATGACGGTTGCGGGTGTGGATACATCAATCATTTTGACCTTGGTTTTGATTTCACCGAAATGCGATTCGAATGCCTCGATAACCTGGTTTGCGATCCTGCTCTTTTCCGCGGAATATGTCGTCCTGTCGCTTTCTTTAAGGTTTACCCAGTGCTCATAGTCGTATGTCGGCAGTGTGCAAGTTATTAGTGTGCTTTTTTTGGGCGACAGGGTGGGATCGAAATTGAAAATCCGAAAGCTTACGTCATTGAAAACAGCTGTTTTATCAACTATAAGGGGTTTCTTCACAGGGAATAAAACGACAGACGGCGCTTCTGCGAACTCGCGGTTTACTCCCAGCGAGACCTGGACATAGGATGGAAAAATCTTGCAGCCGTCGTACATTTTTTTCAGCTTATTATCTATATATTTGCCTTCCAGCATCTTGAATATCGTGTAATGTCCGTCCGCGGCGGAAATAACCGTGTCCGACAGGACTTTTTTCCCATCATCGAGAACCAAGCCCGTTGCGGCGCCTTTTTCCGTAATTATTTTCGCAACCTTCGAATCATAGGAAATTTTTCCGCCCAAGTCTTTATACCGTTTTTCGATCAAGCGGGCGAATTTGTAAGACCCGCCGACCGGATAACCTGCGCTCCTGTTGTGCATCCACGCGAGGGTCATTACCAGGAAGAAGACCGACATCTCAGGGAGAAAGAGATGCTCGAAAGTCTTTCGCAGCAGGGGATTCTTGAATTTCGCCGAATATTCAGCAGCGGTTATCTTCAGCCATTTCTTTGCAATCGTCAGGTAGGGTGACATAGCAACAAGAAGTTTTCCCTTATCCATTACTCCATAAAGCTCCGGCGCTTTATCAAGGGGCATCTTGAAGCTAGTGAATTTCCTCACCGCTTCGGTAAATTCCTTGATCAAATCCATATCTTCCGGGCCGTTTTCGAGCATTTCCCTTTCAAATTTGTCAATATTTGTATAAACGGTGATGAATCCGCCCTCGGCATCTTCTATCCGCATATAAATATCCGGATCCACGAATTGGAGTTTTTTCATATCCAGCAATTCATTCCAGAGGTGATAAAAATTATCCCGGGGGCTCGATCCGACCAGCCAGTGGACGCAGCCTTCGATTGTGAAGTCATTGCGTTTCCACGCGCAGCATAATCCGCCGGGGACGCTGCTTAATTCATAAATCTCGGTTTCATAGCCATTCATCTGGAGGTAACATCCCGCGGATAGACCCGCGATGCCGGCCCCGATAATGCTCGCTTTGTCAGCCATATCCCCTCACTTAATAAAATTATAGTTGAGAAAAATCTCAAGGTATTAATGGATTATATAAATTTAAAACAGAAAACACAAACTAAAATCCTTAAAAGATTCCTACCTCTCCATTTTCATGCAAAGTAACGAAGACTATTGATAATGCCGAAATATGAGATATAATACGATTGAATGGTTTTAGGTTGACAAATAATTCTTTCGATTACTGGACTTGGACAAGTAGTATTTCTCATGCCAACACAATGGATATAGCCTAAATATTGAACCAAAAGCGGATTCAATCAATATTGCCCGCCCATGAAAAATTATATGAAAATAAAGGTACTTTTCGCGGCTGATCGAAACGAAGACCTTTATCGGTATGTTCTTTCCGGTATGCGTAAAGATTGCGACTATCGTTTCCTGCCGGCATCGGATGACCCGTCTAATGCAGTGAAAGAATACAGTCCCGACATCGCGGTGATCGCCGCTGACCTGAGTATAATCTCGTTGAAGAGATTCATCGCGAAGCTTTATATCGCAAACCCTGAATTGCCTTGCATGATTTTATCGGATAATGAAAAAGCGCTTGCCATGCCACGCCAGACAGAAGGCTCTGCCTGCGTCGTTCTTCCCAGAAGAGGAACGAATGGAAGGACGTTGATGGCACTGGCGCTCCAGATGTCCTCCTGGAAAAAGGAATACAGAAAATCCAGGTCTGCGATGAAAAACAGGAAAGCTGTGCGGTCTATCCCCGTTCTTAAAACAAAACTCAAATTAAAAAAAACAGCGGATGCCGATGATAAAACCATAGAGATAAGCGCCGTTTCAGAAGGGCAAAGCCGGTTTCTTATCGAAAATTTCCCGGGCTATATCCTGGAGATTGATAACAAAGGCAGAATTGTTCTGGTTAACCGTGTAATTCCGGGTTTGAAAAAGACCGAAGTCATCGGAACCTCTGTATTTCGCTATGTTCCTGAAAAAAATCATGAAATATTAAAAGAATTCCTCCGGCAGGATCCAAAAAAAAGAAAAATCACATATTTTGAATTCAAAGGGAATGAAATAATTCGCGGGATGTGGATGTCTGTAAAAGTTGTTCCGCTCAAACATCCCCCAAAAAATGACAGGATGCTGGTTATTATAAATGACATTTCAGAAGCAAAAGCCTGGGAACAGGAACTTCAAAAGCGGTTCGAATATGAAAGAACAATATCGGATTGTCTGAAAATATTAAGCGGCAGCGAGAAACTTGAAACGACATTTCAAAGAATTGCCGAGATACTCCTTGCAGCTGTGAATGTGAGCCGGGTCTATATCTTCGAAAACTACGAAAGCGGAAACGATGGTCTCTGCACCCGGCAGATCAAAGAAGCGACAATGCCCGGCATAGAACCGGTGATAAATCATCCTGACCTTGCGTATCTACAATATAAAAAATTACCGCGCAGCATCTATAAAAATCTATCTTCCAATAAACCGTATTCGGCCATCCGAAAAAAGTTCACGACAGAAGAAAAAGATCTGTTCGATTTCCAGGGTATTCTTTCAGTCTTGAATATCCCGATACTTGTGAATAAAAAATTCTGGGGTTTTATCGGTTTCGATGACTGTCTACGAGAAAGAATATGGAAGAGCGCTGATATACTGTTGCTGAAAACCATTGCCGATTTGATCGGGCACTTCATAGAAAGGAATGCGTCGGAGGAAGCGCTTAGAAAAAGCGAGGAGAAATACAGGGCCGTGGCTGAAACCTCGGTCGCAGGAATAGGAATCGTGAACGCAGAGGAAACCTTCGTCTGGGTAAACAAGGCTTTTGCCGATATGCTGGGTTGGAGTGTGGATGAATTGATAGGGACAAACCTTCTTGCTATATCCGAACCGAATGAATACAAGAAATACATCGAGAAAACTTCCGAGAAAAGAATTGGGAAACGTCATAATTATGAATCGAAATTGTTTCGAAAGGACGGAAGCCAGATTGACATTTTTATTCATTCTTCGCCTCTTACGAAAGCCGATGGCGGGTTCGAGGGAACTCTTGCCGTCGTGATAGATATAACAGCCTCGAAAAAAGCGATGGAACTTCTGAAGCAAAGCGAGAAAAGATATAAGGACCTGATACTTACACTGAACGAGGGGATTCTCGTTGTCAACAAAAATGGCGAAATAAACTTCGCAAATCCCGTTGTGGCTGATATGCTCGATTATGAAGTTGATGAAATTCTCGGACAAAACATCTCGGACTTCGTCGAAAAGGACTACCATCTGGTCATTAACAAGATACTCGGTTTACATAAAAGCAATAAAGCGAGAAGCTTCGAGATCGAGCTTAAAAACAAGCACGGGGAAAAGATATATACATATTTTTCGATTTCGAGAATTGAATCGGATAGCGCAGGAAACCCGGCGCTGCTCGCCGGAATAATAGATATTACGTCCCTTAAAACGGCGGAAAACGAACTCAAGAAACTTGATTTCCAGTTACAGGACAGGATCAAGGAGCTGAACGGCCTCTACACCCTCGAGGAGCTTAATCGCAAAAGCGATAACATTGAGGACCTTTATAAAATTTTTATCAATGATATTGCTCCGTCCAGCATTGGCTTTCCTGGAGACGCTATTGTATGCCTTAAGGTGAATGGGACCGAGTATAAAAACATCGCCGATCCCGGTTTGAAAAACCCGGTTTCCTTTCCGATAAAAGCGAATGGGCAGGAAAAAGGGCAGTTGACGATTGGATATTCTTCCGGGGCGATGTCCATCAGCGAAAATGAAATCAGGTTAATCCAGCAATATGCCGAAAGACTTGGAACAATAATCGAATCCAGGGAGAACCAGGAAGCGCTGGGCGTCAGAAGCAGAGCGATTGAAACTTCCGTATCGGCTTTCGCATTTGCCGATATGGATGGGAACTTCACGTATGTCAATCCGTCTTTCGTGGAACTTTGGGATTTCGATTCGGAAGATGAAATTATTGGCAAGCCTGTTTCGCAATGTTTTAAGCCGGGAATCCCATTCCCCGGTATGTTTGATCAATTGAAACGTGACAATTTCTGGATGGGTGAGCTCACGGCCCGGAAAAAAGATGATTCTATTTTTACTGTTCACGTCTCCGCTAATTTTATGAAGGATAAAGAAGGAAAACCGATGTCCATGATGGCATCCTTCATAGACATTACGGAACTCAAAAAACTTCAGGAGCACCTGATCCAGTCCGAGCGTTTGGCAGCCACCGGGCAGCTTGTGGCTTCAATCGCCCATGAGATCAATTCCCCGCTGCAGGCAATCAATTTCCTCCTGACTTCTCTTGGGAAAAAATGCGCGGGTGATGCATCGGTAAAAAACGATGTGGAACTCTTGATGGATTCATTCGGCAGAATAAGAGATACTGTGAAAGATTTGCTTAATCTGAACAGACCCGGAAAGGGAAAAAAGCAGACTACGAACATCAACAAGTTGATCAGTAATACGGTGGACCTGTCCCTAAGCTATCTGAAAGTCAGGAGAATTGAAATAGACTACACTCTTTCGCCCGATATCCCGGATATGGTTGCATCTCCGCAGAATCTGAGTCAGGTGTTTCTTAATCTTATAAATAACTCCGTGGAAGCCATAACGGGCAGCTCCATCGGCAAAAAATGGGCTCAAAGAACCCCTGTTTCAGGGAGAATAGCCATTAACAGCTTTATGAGAAACGGTTTCATAACGGTGGTTTTTGAAGACACAGGACCCGGCATTCCGCCGGAGGATATAAAACACATATTCGATCCGTTCTTCACAAAAAAGAAAAAAATGGGAATGGGGATCGGGTTGTCCGTTTGCTATAATATAATAAAAGAACACAGAGGAACTATCGAAGCTGAAAACAAATCGGAGGGCGGCGCAAAATTTACAATCAAGCTTCCGTCGGATTCCCAACTTTAATATGCAGGTGGAATATGGTTAAATGGAGAATTTTATTGGTTGACGACGATGAGTTCATTCTGAAATCTTTCGCCCCTGCGCTTGAAGGTGAGGGCTATGAAGTCGCTGTCGCCTCCACAGGGGAAAAGGCGATGGATATAATTGAAAAAGATGAATTCGATCTTGTCATCAGCGACCTTATTCTCGATGAAATTGACGGAATACAGATTTTGAAAAAAGCCAAGCAGATAAATCCTGAAAGCGCCGTTATAATCCTGACCGGTTACGGCGATATGACCTCGGCTATAGATGCGTTGAGGCTCGACGCGGATGATTATCTTCTGAAACCATGCGAAACCGAAGAAATCTTCTTCCGCGTCCGGAAGGCTTTTGAAAAACTCACGATGCAGAGGAAGATCAGGATTTATGAAAAAACGCTGCCGGTCTGCTGCATCTGTAAAAAAATAAGAGACGACGCAAATGTCGATCTAGGCGCAGGGAAATGGTTGAAGATGGAGGACTATATACACGATAAGGCCAAAGTTGTCGTCACTTCAACCTATTGCCCGGATTGCATCGCGGTCGTTATGAAAGAGATCAAGGTCATTAAGGAGTCCGATTAGCCTGTGCTTTATCTAATCAACCGGCAGCTTCAAGACGTCAGAATTTTTCTTTTTTGCGGCTTTTTTCCGCACCAATTTTATAATTTCGAACAACAACAGCCCGGGCGATGAAGCGATTAATACCAATACCCAGTCATAAAGCGGCAGCGGAGAAAGCTTGAACACCCTGTTCAACGGCGAATAGATGATGCCGATTTGCAGCAACAATGACAAAATAACAACACCAATCAGCCATTTGTTTATCCTGATCTCCCAGAAATTATATTTGCTGCTTCTTACGGTAAAGACGAAATACATTTCGAAGATGACCAGCGTTGTGAGAGCCATGGTCCGCGCTTCATTGATGTCGTCCCCCTGAATATTGTAGGCGAAGTGAAAGAGCCCGAGGGTGATCAATCCCACCAGCAACCCCGCGCCGAATATAAACATGAACGAGCCTGAAAGGATATGTTCCTTCGTGTTTCTCGGTTTGCGCGACATTATATCCCGTTCGGGCAGGTCGCCGGAAAGCGCAAGCGCCGGCAACCCGTCTGTCACCAGGTTGATCCATAATAAATGCAGAGGCATCAACGGCAGAGGTAGAAAAAGAATCATTGCAAAGAGAATAAGCAGAATCTCACCTACGTTCCCGGACAGCAGATACAATGTGGATTTCTTGATATTATCGTAGATTCTTCTTCCCTCCTGAACCGCGCTGACTATGGATGCAAAGTTGTCATCCATCAATACCATATCAGACGCCTCTTTTGCGACGTCCGTGCCTTTCTTTGCCATCGAGATGCCGACATCGGATTTCTTGAGAGCAGGCGCGTCGTTAAGTCCGTCGCCCGTCATCGCCACAATCTCGTCCCTCTCCTGCAGCGTCTCGAGTATCCTCACTTTATGCTCCGGGCTTACACGCGAAAAGATTGAAACGGTTTCAAGCGTCTTCAGCAGTTCCCGATGGTTCATCTTCTCTATTGCCGCTCCGTCTATCACCTCTCCGGTTATCCCAACCTGCTGCGCGATCGCCTTAGCTGTGAGCGAGTTGTCGCCGGTAATCATAACAATCTTTATGCCCGCCTTGTGGCAGAGCTCTACTGCTTCTTTTACGTTGTCTTTCGGAGGATCTATCATCCCCGTCAAGCCGACGAATATATACTTGTCGCCTTCCTTGTACGCCTCTGCGAGGACGCGAAGGGAACGCTTCGCCATCTCGTTGTTCTTTTCGTGTATCTGCCCGGCAATCTTAGGTGTAAGCTTCTTCACCGAATCCGGAGTCCATAAATGGCTGCACATCTTTAAAACCCGTTCCGGTGCGCCTTTTATATATGTCCGCTTTTTATGGACAGTCATCATATATTTTTTAGTAGAATCGAAAGGAACCTCGTCAATTCGTTTTTCCGCATCCACTCCTGCTTTTCTGGACATCACCAGCAGCGCAATCTCCGTCGGGTCGCCATAGTCGAGGGTGGCGTTGTTGCATGATGCCGCAATCTTGAACAGCGGTTCATATTTTTTAGGGCTGACTTTTTTCCCTTCGAAATGGAATTCGCCCTTCGTGGAAAAACCGCTTCCGGTAACGCTGATATCTTTACCATCAACCCAAATATCGGTCACTGTCATCTCATTTTTCGTAATGGTGCCGGTCTTGTCCGAGCAGATCACGGTTACAGACCCCAGCGTCTCGATGCTCTTCAGGCTCCTGATAAGGGATTTTTTCCTCAGCATCCTCTGTATGCCGATTGCGAGGGAAATGGTGACGATTGCCGGAAGCCCTTCAGGAACGGCAGCAACGGCGAGACTGATGCTTGTCATAAGCATCTCGACGAATTCGAATTTTCGCAGGATGCCGATGATGAAGACCACAAAGATTACAGCGAGGACGATCAATCCCAGGTGTTTCCCGAACTTTTTTAATTTCTTTTGAAGCGGGGTCTCGGCGCGTTCAATGCTGCTGACCATCGTTGTGATCTTGCCGAGCTCCGTTTGTTCGCCGGTCCCCGTAACGACAGCCTTTCCATGCCCCATCGTCACCACCGTGGAGCTGTAGAGCATATTCTTCCGTTCCGAGACGACTGCTTCTTCCTTGAGCCGGCTTGTGTTTTTGGAGACGGGCACCGATTCGCCGGTGAGCATGGATTCATCCGTATGGAGGCTGAAACTTTCGATGACGCGCGCGTCCGCCGGCACCTTCTCGCCTTCGCGCAGGACGATGATATCGCCGGGAACTAGAAATTTTGCGGGGATCACCTGTTCTCTGCCCTCCCTTATGACCACCGCATCGGGCGCGCTCAACTTTTTTAGCAGCGCGATCGCCCGCTCGGCGCGGAATTCCTGTATGAATCCCAGAACGGCATTCAATATCACTATTGCGCCTATAGCTATAGCGTCGAGTGTTTCTCCCACGAATACTGAGATGCCGATCGCGGCGATTAATATAAAAACGAGAGGGTCGGTAAACTGCTTTAAAACAAGCGTTAATACCTTCGAGCCCTCCTTGGCCTCTATTTCATTATAGCCATACCTCCCGATCCGGCGCTCTGCTTCCGCGGCGGATAGTCCCTTTGGAGAGGTTTTCAACTTCTCCAGAATTTGTTTTGTTTCAAAACTATGAAAGTTCACCTTTTCCTCATTTCTATCGGTAATTCAAACAACTTTATAAATTTAAGATATTCATTACTATTAGAAAATGCAAATATGTCAAGAACCTGTTCTCACTTCAGGTATTTTCATTCGTTTTCATCTAAGGATATTTTCATATTTATTTGAAAATATTTCCGTCAAACAAACGATATCTTGGGTTTCAAGCCTTCAACCCTGTTGGGATATTCGATTGCCGGATAACCAGGGAAGATCATTCCCTGCTTTTATCTATCTTTGTGAATCTAGCAAAATCAATTATTTCCTGAAATTTCCAACGGATTTAATAATAAAAGGGTTGCTGCTTAAAGCAAGGAATCACCGTTACGGAATAGGAAGGCTGTAAGAAGCAAAAATATTTTAATGAAGATATGCAGAGATGCTCAACATTTTCCAATGTTTACGGGAAATAATAAGCATATCCGGGAATTAGAGATGGTTTCTTTTCATTTGAATTTCATCAATGAATTGATAGATGAATATTATCCCGGATTGCGACTATTTGCTATTTTACTAAAAATCCTTTATGCCAATAAAATGTATTACAGCTGGAAATTATAGCTCGCTTTGATAAAGAAGCTCTGGCTGGTCTGGTAGTACTTGGCGAGTTCCGTTTCGCTCTGCCATTCGGTGCCGTCCCATTCAAGGTTTTCGTGCAGTGAGCCGTATCCCACATGGAGCACTGTGCCGGGTATCAGGGTGAAAGAGGCGAGCAGGTCGGTCAGGACAACATCAAGGTAGCTGTCATATTGAACAATCGCCCGTATAAGGAAATTCTCGTTGAACTGATAAGTTGTGCGCGAGCGGAAAATGTCTTCTGCAAATACATCGCTTCCATCCGAAGCCCTGTCGAAGTCCTGGTGGATGTATGTAAGAGTTTGAGTGAAATTATCCGTAGGTTGAATCTGTGTGGCGAATGAATAAGTTGTATTCTTGCCGAGAAACGGCGCCACCTCATCATAATATAGATCATTTCCCTTTCTAAAGGTCGCTTCAAGGTATAACCAGTTAGTAAGCTGAATAAATCCGTATGTTGATATCGAGTTTTGCGGGAAATTCTGTCCCGCCCAGGCTTCGTCGTTGTAAACATATTGCAATTGCCAGTAACCCTGCTTCGTCAGGAAGAATCTCAAGCAGAAGACGAGGAGAATATCATCGAGATTTTCATTCTTATCCCGCATATACCAACCGTAAAAGTAAGGATTCACTTTGATCAGCCAGGGGATTGTCTCGGGATCGGGATAGAAATTGGGCCCTATATATCCGGTCATCCTCGTGAAACTGTTTCTCTGGTAAAAGGCGGTATTCATAGTGAAGTCTTTCGAGTAATCCTCGATTATCGCCTCGATGAACAGGGGCTTTGTGTCATAGTAATAAACCAACGTAAGCTCGCCGCCGCCGGTTTTCCCCGCTCCGGCTGGATCGTTGCTGAAGCTGTGAAGATAATGTCCCTGGAGAATGTGGTTTCCGCCGAAATAGAATTTCATATCGGCTCCGAAGACTCTGTTATATTCATCGCCGAATTCTCTTCCGCTGTAGAGAGCCCCGATAAAGTTTTCTCCTCCGAGGCTGAACTTCGCGCGGCCTATGTAGTAATTTGCTTTCCTTCCCGCGTTCGGATTCACTTCGTCCTCAAACTCTCTTCCGGGCCATTCGTCGCCGGAAACGAGCAAGCCGAACGAGGCATCTCCCAATTGACCGGTAAGGCGTAAGCCCCAGGAGGGGTCAACGATCGTCCGGGTATGGACTGTGGTGATCATATTGCTGTCTCCGCCGGAACCCGCCATATTGAAAACATCGCCAGCTTCCATAAAGAATGACCTCTTCTCATTGTAGAAAATCGGATACCTTTGGTTCGCCACAACCTGGAAGCTGTCGCTCTCCACCTGGCTAAAATCGGGGTTGATTGTGGCATCGAGAGTGATAGCGGTGGTGATGCCGTATTTGACACTCACACCGAAATCGAGCTTATCATCAGCTGCTTTCCAATTATCCGGGTCTTTGCGGTCCCAGATACTTCCGTACGTAACAGCCGGTAATATTTCCAACTTCAGCTGATTATTCAGTTCCTTGAAGATGAGCTTCGCTTCGCAGTCCATTACACCCTTTCCCGGGGGTACATCGGGCCAAACTCCTAATACACCGAGGCGGCTTACTTTCCTGCCTATAACAATTCCCATCTCGACGTCTTTACCGTTTTTATATCTGAAATTTTTTAAGGGAATATGAATTTCCACGGCATAACCGTCGCCGTTGATCTTACCGGCACTGTACCAAACCCAATCCGAGGATGAGTCTTCGCTGCTGGAAGTCCGCATTAAATCCGCCTGGATGCCGTGGGGATTGACTAACAGTTCATAACTGCTCTGCTTTGAACCTACCGTATCTATAATTATACCGACATAGTCGTCGCCGAAAATGTTATCTCTTTTCGATATCGCAGCTTTTATCTTTTCCGGCTCGGTGTCATAGCAATAAAAAGCAAAATAAATATTGTCCACATCATAAGCAATCCAAACCTTCGTTTTCTGCGGAAGAATTTCACCATATGCCGGATCAATGGAAATTAATACATCATCCACTGTAGGTTCATTCTGCCACACTGCCTCATCGAGGACGCCGTCAATTACAGGAGGAGTTGTTACTTCGTATGGATGCAGATCTTTTATTGTCGGTTTTTTCTGTTCCTGACAGAGAAAAGGAAGGGAACAGAATAATAATATGGAAACGATACTGCTTATTAAAAATATGCTATTCTTCATATAAACACTCCTAAAGTTTAATACACTCAGTTCTATAGACGTAATTTGTCTTCAAATGGTTGCCTACCTTGTTTAAAAAATGAAAATTCCAGTTTGATCGTTTTTATCTGAGAATGTCCCACTTGGATACTCTTTCTCGATACGAATATGAAGCTGGCTCTGGCAATCGTGGCAAGCCCCGCGCTTACGACAATCGTGGATATCACGGGGCTAACCATATATTTTATGATCGCCGAGCTGCTGCTCTGCATATGATTCATCACAACTTGAATAATGTGGATAAAATTGTATTATCCCGATGTAATCCAAATCTGCTAAACGATAATTGATAATAAACGAAACCAAGCGAGGTGAAAAAATGATGACATCCAAAGAATATATGGAACTTGAAAAGAAATACGGCGCCCATAACTACCATCCGATTCCGGTTGTTATAAGCATGGCGCAGGGGATATGGGTTGAAGACCCCGAAGGCAAGAAATACATAGATATGCTGAGCGCATATTCCGCTCATAATCAGGGTCACAGGCACCCGAAAATCATCAAAGCCGCGCATGCGCAGCTCGATCTCCTGACGCTCACTTCCCGCGCATTCTACAACGACAAGCTCGGAATTTTCCTTAAAAAAGTTTGCGAAGCGGCGGGGATGACGATGGCTCTGCCGATGAACACCGGCGCAGAAGCTGTGGAAACAGCCATCAAGACCGCAAGGAAATGGGGCTACAAGGTTAAAAAAGTCGCAAAGGATAAAGCCGAGATCATCGTCTTTGCCGATAATTTCCACGGAAGGACGACCACCATAGTGGGTTTCAGCACGGACCCAATGGCTTACGAAAACTATGGCCCCTTTACCCCCAACTTCAAGATCGTCAAATACGGCGATCTCAAGGAGGTTGAAGGCGCGATCAATCCCAATACCGTCGCGATCCTGGTCGAGCCGATCCAGGGCGAAGCCGGTATAAAAATCCCGCCGGCTGGATTTATGAAGGGGTTACGCGAGTTGGCCACAAAAAATAACGTCTTATTGATCGCCGATGAAATCCAGACAGGTCTCGGCAGAACAGGCAAACTCTTCTGCTGCGACTGGGACGGCGTCAAGCCGGATATTTTCACCCTCGGTAAGGCGCTGGGCGGCGGCATCTTCCCCGTTTCCGCGGTTGTCGCCGACGAGAAAATCCTCGGCGTATTCGAACCGGGCACCCACGGCTCCACATTCGGCGGAAATCCGCTCGCCGCGGTGATCGGCATCGCATCTCTTGAGGTTATCATCGAAGAAAAACTTGCGGATAACGCCCATGAGGTTGGAGACTACTTCCAGCAGAAATTGAAAGATATGAACAGTCCGTTTATAAAAGAAGTCCGCGGCAAAGGATTGTTGATCGGCGTCGAGATAAAAGCGGACAGCCCGAAGAACGCACTCGACATCTGCCACGATATGGTGGACGCCGGCATCCTCGCGAAGCCCACTCACGACACGATCATCCGCTTCGCTCCGCCGCTTATCATCACCAAAAACGATATAGACTACGTCATAGAAAAAATCAGACCGGTCTTCACACGGTAAACATACCGGATTCATGCGAGCATATCAAATCCCTCTCATGGTTGGCCGGAGAGGGAGTTCTTTTAGAAAGAAGAACTGTGAGAACAACAGCATATCAAAATTTCTGCTTTGCAGGAGCAGGCATCATTGTGGAAGCAGGTGTCCCTTGCAGGCTGTGTCGCAATTATAAAAAGTCATTCTCCGGGATACTTCGAAGGGGATACTACGGGGAATCTTCATTATAGTATCAATAACTTAAGAATACCTGATAACATCAAACATGAGTTCATTTGAATTGCGACACAGCCTGCTTGCGGCACCTGCTCCTGAAGATTCAAGCATGAATGCTCGAACGAGCATTTTGCCCACTTCAGAGGTTTTTCAAGGTCATTAATCTATATTAATTAGTTTTGCTGCCTTTTTTTATGGCGTGGGTAAACCAGTTGTCGGCCGGTTTGGGTTTTTCTTTTTCGCGCTCCGGCTTATCCTTGCTGGCAGCATCTCTCGGGCGTTCACGGGGTCCGTCTTTCGGTTTCACCGGCTCTTTCTTTTCTTTCGACGGCGGAAGCGCAAACGGGTCTTTCTTCATCGAGAGGGAAATCCTGTGACGTTCAAGATCAACCTCGATCACTGTGACCATAACCCTTTGCTGGACTTTCACAATTTCCGCCGGGTCCTTGACGAACTTGTCGGCGAGGTGGCTGATATGCACGAGCCCGTCCTGGTGCACGCCGATATCCACGAACGCGCCGAAAGCGGTTACGTTCGTAACGATCCCCGGCAGCTTCATCCCGACCTTCAGGTCTTCGATGGTGTTCACTCCCTCCTGGAAGGAGAAGGGCTCGAACTTCTCGCGCGGGTCACGCCCCGGCTTCACGAGCTCGGTCATAATGTCTTTCAATGTGGGGATGCCGACTTTGTCGTTAACATATTTTTGCAGCTGAATTTTAAGGCGCAGTTCTTCCTCGCGCATCAGGTCTTTGACTGTCGCGCCGAGGTCTGCAGCCATTTTCTCGACAATATTATAGCTTTCGGGATGGACAGCGGACGAATCCAGCGGATTTTCAGCTCCACGGATGCGCAAGAAACCGGCAGCCTGCTCGAAAGCCTTCGCTCCGAGACGGGGAACCTCCCGCAACTGCTCGCGGGATTTGAACGCGCCGTTTTCATTTCTGAATGCCACGATATTTGAGGCAAGGCTTGGGCCGAGGCCGGAAACATATGTCAGCAATTGCTTGCTTGCCGTGTTGATGTCCACACCCACCCAGTTGACGCAGCTCAGCACAACGTCATCCAGGCTCTTACGCAATTCGCCCTGATCAACGTCATGCTGGTATTGCCCGACGCCGATGGACTTCGGATCAATTTTAATAAGCTCGGCAAGCGGGTCCATCAGTCTTCTGCCGATGGAGACAGCCCCGCGCACGGTAACATCGCGATCCGGGAACTCCTGGCGCGCGACAGCGGACGCGGAATAGATGGATGCGCCGGATTCGTTGACCACAACTATCTGGATATTTTCCGGCAGTTCAAGACTGCGGACAAACGCCTCGGTCTCGCGGCTGGCTGTGCCGTTGCCTATCGCAATCGCCTCGCTTTTAAACTTATCCAGCAATTGAATTACGATCTTCCCCGCCTCTTCGGCTTTTACTCCGCCCGTATGCGGATAGACCGCTTCGTAATGCAGGAGCTTCCCCTGCGCATCGAGACAGACGAGCTTGCAACCTGTACGGAAGCCGGGGTCCAGCGCAAGGACGCTCTTCTCACCGAGCGGGGATGCCAGCAGCAGCTCGCGCAGGTTTTCAGCAAAAACTTTAATGGCGGTTAAATCCGCCCTTCTCTTGAGCTCCGAGCGGGTTTCCGTTTCCATCGAGGGTTCGAGAAGCCGCCTGTAGCCGTCATCCACCGCGAGCGTAACCTGCGCGGCGGCCGGCGTCTGATTCAGCACAAATTGCTTGTTCAGAATTGCTATCGCTTCTTCATCAGACGGATTAACCCGTATAATAAGGAATTCCTCGTTCTCTCCGCGGAACATGGCGAGAACCCTGTGAGAAGGGGCCTTAGAAACAGGTTCCTTCCATTCGAAATAATCTTTGTAATTCGCACCTTCGGTCTCCTTGCCCTCGATGACTTTCGAGAAGATCGTCGCACTCTGCCAGAAGAACTCACGCATCCTGGCACGCGCCTGCTGTTCTTCGCTTATCATCTCAGCGATGATGTCCCTCGCTCCCGCAAGGGCATCCTCGGCGGATTCCACCCCTTTTTCCGCATCTATGAATTTTGCGGCTTCGGCTAACGGGTCAACCGGAGGATTTGCATCCTGTGCGAATATCAGCAGCGCAAGCGGCTCCAATCCTTTTTCGCGCGCGATCGTCGCGCGTGTGCGGCGCTTCGGCCTGAAGGGCAGATATATATCCTCAAGGACGGCCATAGTCTCCGCCGCCTCGATTTTTTCCTTCAATTCATCGGTCAAAAGACCTCTCTCTTCGAGAGACTTCAGAATCGCCTCGCGGCGCTTGTCCAGTTCCCCAAGCTGCTCGAGCCTGTCTCTGATATTAGTTATCATGACTTCGTCCAGGGAATCCGTCGCCTCTTTACGGTACCTCGCAATGAACGGAACCGTTCCGCCGTCTTCAAGCAGAGCGGCGGTCGCTTTGACCTGCCTCGCATTGAGGCTCAACTCACCAGAAACTTTTTTAATATGATTTTCGTTCATATCCCCAACAGCTTTCTATCTAATATTTTCATTTCCATAACAAAATCGCCTTAAAAGCGACCATCAAACACATCAAATCTCCGTTCGATTCGGAATTGTCAATTTAAGATTTACACAATCATATGTCAATAGAGAGGAGAGCGTTGATTCGGAATAAGAACTACTGATAACACAGAAAAATGGGATACAGCTTTCAAAGGCTGTAACTTTTAAAATGAAGGGCGGTTTTTAATATTTTTTATAAAACAATAAGAGTATAATGAAATCATGCATTAGGTTAAATTTGGCGTAAGAGGCAATTATTACTATAACTTTCCAATAATTTTAAGGAGCGCTCGATGGCAGTTCTTGAATATAAAGGGATGAATCTCGAACCGATGACGATAACGGCGCTGATCGACCGCAGTATAAAGAATCATCCTGATAGAAACGCTCTGAGTTTCTATAATCAAAAGCCGCTGACTTATGCCGGGATGGGGGAAAAAATTAAAAGGACTTCCATAGCTCTCACCGCTAATGGAGTCAAACCCGGCGATAAAGTGGCTATTATCGGCGAAAGCTCGCCGGACTGGACCTGCGCGTATCTCGGCATCATTTACCGCGGCGCGGTGGCGGTGCCGATTTTGCCGGATTTTCCTTCGGACGATATCATAAATATCGTCAACCATTCGGAGAGCAAGTTCTTATTCGCAACGTCAAAGCAAGTCCAAAAGTTGTCAGACAGTGAAGCGGGAATTCCTCCTCGGATTATCGTGCTGGACGATTGTGAAATATCCCTTCCTGGCTCGAATATCCAGGCTTATTCCGGTTTTATAAAAAAAACCGGAACAGAGAAAATCGGGGATGTTGCCGCGCATAAAGCTGATGAAGACGACATAGTGGTGATAATGTACACATCCGGGACGACGGGGCTTTCAAAAGGAGTTCTGCTCAGCCATAAGAATCTGCTTGCTGCGGTCCTTGGCGCGAATGAATGTGTCGATCTGGACGAGAACGAAAAATTCCTCTCCGTCCTGCCGGTATCGCATGTCTTCGAGGGAACGCTCGGCCTGCTGCTTCCCCTGCTGCACGGCGGCTCTATCTATTACATCGGGAAAACGCCGACAGCCGACGTCCTTAGAGAGGCCTGCGATGTCGTCAAGCCGTCTGTGATGTGCCTCGTGCCGCTGATCATCGAAAGAGTCTATAATAAAAAAGTAAAACCCAGGTTTCAGGAGAGCCTCGTCATCAAAAACCTGATCAGAATTCCGCTTTTCAAGAAGCTGATATACCGCAGAGCAGTAAAAGCGATAGTTCAATATTTCGGAGGAAATCTTAAGGTCATTGCCTTCGGCGG
>Ga0315290_10000973_pt1 | contig 19522 bp, 17 predicted proteins | sample YL17G12_0_MG_FD_203627 | JGI IMG/M metagenome (GOLD analysis project Ga0315290, IMG submission 203627) | Sediment microbial communities from Yellowstone Lake, YNP, Wyoming, USA - YL17G12_0 | ecosystem: Environmental > Aquatic > Freshwater > Lake > Sediment | place: USA: Wyoming | collected... | reverse complement strand
GCTCGCCGAAGGCGTTGTACAGCGCACTGCGCATGTCGCCCATCTGCACCCCGAGCATGTTCGCCTTGTCGCGGTCGATGTTCAGCGTGGCCTGCAGGCCGCGCATCTGCGAGTCGCTCGTCACGTCTCGAAACAGCGCATCGTCGCGCATCTTGCCTTGCAGCTTCGTGGCCCATTCGCCGAGTGCGTCGGCGCTCACGCTTTGCAGCACGTACTGGTAGCGGCTCTTGCTCACCTTGCCGCCGAGCTGCAGGTTCTGCGCCGGACGCATGTACACCGCCACACCGGGCACGGCGCGCAGTTTCCGGCGCAGTTGTTCGACCACCAGCTTCATCGGCTCGCGCTGCCCCAGGGGTTTGAGGTTGATGAACAGCCTTCCGGAGTTCTGCGTCGCATTCGGGCCGCCCACGCCGACGAAGGCACCGACGCTGGCCACGTTCGGGTCGGCGGCGAAGATCGCGGCCACGCGTTCCTGCTGCTGCGTCATCGCGCTGAATGAAATGTCCTCCGAAGCTTCGGTCGTCACCTGGATCTGGCCCGTGTCTTCTTCCGGGAAGAAGCCCTTGGGAATGATCACGAACAGCGCTGCACTCACGACGAAACTGCCGAGCGCGACCATCAGCACGAACCTGCGGTGCGCCAACGCCCAGTCGAGCGAAACGGTGTAGGTTCGCAGAATCCAGTCGAAACCGCGCTCGAAGATGCGGCTCACGGCGTTTTGCTGTTCCGGGTCGTGGTGGTGCAGGTAGCGGCTGCACAACATCGGCACGAGCGTGAGCGAAGTCGCCGCCGAAACCAGCACGGCCAGGCCGACGACCACCGCAAACTCGTGGAACAGCAGGCCGATCACGCCGGGCATGAAGAACACCGGGATGAACACCGCCACCAGCGAAATCGAGATCGACATGATCGTGAAAGCGACTTCGCGCGAGCCCTTCAACGCGGCCTCGAACGGCGCCATGCCGTTCTCGATGTGGCGCACGATGTTCTCCAGCATCACGATCGCGTCGTCGACCACCAGCCCCACCGCCAGCGTGATGCCCAGCAGCGAGATGTTGTCGATGCTGTAGCCGAACGCGTACAGCAACGACACCGCGCCGATCAGCGACACCGGCAGCGAAAGCGCCGGAATCACGGTGGCCGAGACGCGCCGCAGGAACAGGAAGATCACGAGCACGACGAGCACCACGGTCAGCGCCATCGTCACGTTCACGTCGTGCAGCGCGGCGCGGATCGACACCGAACGGTCGAGGAACGGCGTCATCGACACCGACGCCGGCAACTGCGCCGCAAAGCGCGGCAGCATCGCGCGCACCGCATCGACCACCTGCACCGTGTTCGCGTTCGGCTGGCGCTGCACCGCAAGCGTGATCGAGCGCTCGCCGTTGAACCAGTTCGCCGTCTTCACCGATTCGAAGCTGTCTTGCACATCGGCCACGTCGCGCAGGCGCACCGGCGCGCCGTTGCGCGTGGCGATCACGATGTTGGCGAATTCGCGCGCGTTGATGAGCTGCCGGTTCGCCTGCACCATCAGCGTCTGTGCCGGGCCTTCGAGCACGCCCACCGGCGTGTTGGTGTTGGCCGCACCGATCGCGTTGCGCACGTCGTCCAGCGTCAGGTTGCGCTCGCTCAACTGGTCGGTGCGCACGCGCACCCGCACCGCGAAGCGCTTCTGGCCGTAGATGCCGACCTGGGCCACGCCGTCGACGGTGGAAAGGCTCGGCGAGATCAGGTTCTCGGCGTAGTCGTTGAGTTCCGACAGGTTCAGCGACGGCGACGTGAGCACGATCAGCAGCACCGCTGCGTCCGCCGGATTGACCTTGCGGTACGACGGCGGCGTGGTCATCTCGGTGGGCAGGGAACGCTGCGCCCGGAACAGCGCCGCCTGCACGTCGACCGCTGCGGCGTCGATGTCGCGGCTGGTCTCGAACTCGAGCGTGATCGTGGTCGCACCGAGCGTGTTCGTCGAGCTGATCACGTTCAACCCGGCAATCGTGGCGAACTGTTTTTCCAGCGTCAGCGCCACCGAACTGGCCATCGTCTCGGGGCTTGCCCCGGGCAGGATCGCCGAGACACTGATCACCGGTGTGTTGTAGCTCGGCAATGCCGCCACCGGGATCTTGCCCATTGCAACGACACCGGCGACGACCACCGCCGCGTTCAGCAGCACTGTCATCACCGGGCGCCGGATGAAGAGTTCAGAGACGTTCATGGGCGCTCCTGGAATATCTCAAGGAAATGTGGCGTCGCCACTCTCCTTGTTCCCCTTCGGGGATGGTCGCCGAGCAGCGGCGGCCTGGGGTTGCTGATTGCTCCACTTCGCACGGATGCATATACCTGGCTTGCCACGCGGTCACGGCCCGACAGGCGCGATTTCATGGGTGCGTACTTGCGAAATGGTGTACTTCGGGCGGCGCGGTTCGGGTTCGGTTCGGGGCGGTTCTTTTGGCGAGTCTATGCCGGTGGCGCCACGCCCACCGCGCTCGCTGCGCGGCCGGGGCCGCTGGCTGCTCCGGGCGGCCCGCCTGGCCCGCCGGGCGCGCTTGCGCGGCCTGCGGCTGGGGCAGCGCCGGCATCGCGCACGGGGGTGCCGGGGCGCAAGTTTTGTTTGCCGTCGGTCACGACCCGCTCGCCCGGTTGAACGCCATCGACCACGGCAAATTCGCCGAAGCCGTAGCGCACCTGGACCGGCCGCAGCTGCGCCGTGTTCGCGTCGTCGACAACGTACAGCGTGCGCTGCTGCGTCGCGCCGAGGATCAGCGCCGATTGCGGAATCACGACCGCGTCTTTCAGCGTGCGCAGCGTCATGCGCGCCGTCACGTACTGGCCCGGCCACAACTGCTGCTGCGGGTTCGCGAACACGCCCTTGACGCGGATCGTTCCGCTTTGCGTGTCCACTGCACTGTCGATGAATCCGACCTTGCCCACCAAGACAGGCGCAGCCACCGGCCCCGCGCCGCCCGCCGCGCTCGCCGCTGCCCCAGGCCGAGGTGCTGCGCCCGCGCCTATGCCAGCCGCGGCCGCACCGCCCGGCCCCGCCGCGCCTGCGCCGCCGCCTCCCTGCCCCGCCGCGCCTGCGCCTGCGCCGCCACCCCCCTGCCCCGCCAGGCGCAAGGTCACCGTCGCCGGCTCGCCGCGGCTGGCCTGCAGCAACGGCGCGAGTTGCGCCTCTGGAACCGAGAACGCCACGCCGATCGGGTCAATCTGGTTGATCGTCACCAGCGGCGGCCCGCTGGTCGACACCAGGCTGCCCTGGTACACCGTGATCGCGCCGGCACGCCCGGACAAGGGCGAGCGAATCTGGTTGTAGCCCAGCGCCACTTCGGCAACATGAATCACAGCTTGGTCGGAGGCGACGACTGCGCGCTGCGCCTCGACGCTGGACAGCACCGTTTCGACCGCACTCTGGGCGATGAAATTCTGGTCCCGCAACTCCAGCGAGCGTTTGTACTGGCGCTCCAGATCAGCCAGCGTCGCGAGGTCTTTCAACAGCTGGGAGCGTGCCTTTTCAAGGTTCGCGCGGTCGCTGCGGTCGTCCAGCGCGAACAGCAGGTCGCCCTCGCGCACGAACTGGCCTTCGCGGATCGCGACCTGGCGCAGCATGGCCGAGACCTGCGGGCGAATCTCCACCGTGTTCAGCGACACCACCGTGCCGGTGGCGTCGATGCTGACCGGCACGTCGCGTTGTTGCGCCCGCACGATGGTCACCGACTGCGGCGCGCCCCCTGCTCCGCCTCCGCCCCCGCCGCCCCGCGCGCCGCCGCCCGCAACCACGCCCGGCGTGCCACCCCCCGCACTGCCCGTACCGCTGCCCGCCCCGCCTGGCGCAGAAGCACCGGGCAGCCACAGCCAATAGGCGGCAGCGCCCACAGCGGCCAGCACCACGATGGCGCTGAGCGCCATGGCCTTTTTCTTCATCGATTCCTCGTTTGTCGCTCCAGGTCGGCGCAGCGGCCGCGGCCAGTGCCGGACCCGCAGCCGCAGTGCGGCCTGCAGAATTCAATGGGCGATTGTGCAGGGTCGATGTTGCCGCAAGTTTGCTGCCGCAGCCATCGGGGGTTTCGAGTGGGGCCGTGGGCGGTGGGCCGGGCGCTCGGTGCCTTCGAACTATTTACGGGGCGCAAGGCCCATCCGGCGCGCATCGAAGTACATTTTGGTCGGCTCAACGCCCGCGGAGACCTTTGATGAAAATCCTGCTGCTCAACGGCCCCAACCTGAACCTGCTCGGCACGCGCGAGCCTGCCGTATACGGCTCGACGACGCTGGCCGAAGTCGAGGCGCTGTGCACGCAAGAAGCGAACCGGCTCGGCGCGCAGCTCAGCGCGTTCCAGAGCAACCATGAAGGCGCACTGGTCGATCGCATCCACGCCGCGCGCACCGAAGGCGTCGACTACATCATCATCAATGCCGGGGCTCTCACCCACACGAGCATTGCACTGCGCGATGCGCTGGCCGGGGTCGCGATTCCATTCATCGAAGTCCACATCACGAACGTGCACGCGCGAGAGGCGTTTCGGCACCACTCCTACCTCTCGGACATCGCTGCCGGCAGCATCGTCGGGCTTGGCGTGGCCGGCTATCGGCTGGCGCTGCAGGCGGCGATCGAGCGGCTGCAGGTGAAGTGAATCCTGGCCCGATTCAGATGCCAACAGACCCTGGCGCGAACTTCGTCAAGACCCCCGGCTGGCTCGACTGGACCACCGGCCCGAGCAAGCCGGCGTTCAAGGTGCCGCCGGGCAGCGTCGACGCGCATTGCCATGTGTTCGGCCCCGGCGCGCTGTTTCCCTATGCGCCCGAGCGCAAATACACGCCGTGCGATGCATCCAAGGCACAGCTCTTCGCCCTGCGCGACCATCTTGGATTTGCGCGCAACGTGATCGTGCAGGCCACCTGCCACGGTGCCGACAACCGGGCCATGGTCGATGCCTGTGCCGGCTCGCGCGGCAAGGCACGCGGCGTGGCCAGCGTGAAGCGCAGCGTCACCGACAAGGACCTGCAAGACATGCACGGCGCCGGCGTGCGCGGCGTGCGCTTCAACTTCGTGAAACGCCTGGTCGACTTCACGCCGAAGGACGAGTTGCTCGAGATCGCCGCGCGCATCGCCCCACTCGGCTGGCATGTCGTGGTCTATTTCGAGGCGGTGGACCTGCCCGAACTCTGGAGCTTCTTCACGGCGGTTTGCGACGATCTCGGGACCACGGTCGTCGTCGACCACATGGGCCGGCCCGACGTCGCCAAGGGCGTGGACAGCGCCGAGTTCGAGCTCTTCGTCGGCTTCATGCGTGAGCACGCCAACGTCTGGAGCAAGGTCAGCTGCCCCGAGCGTCTTTCGCTCACCGGGCCGAAGGCGTTGAACGGTGAGCGGGCGGCGTATCGCGACGTCGTGCCGTTCGCCCGGCGCATCGTGCAGACCTTCCCCGACCGTGTGTTGTGGGGCACCGACTGGCCGCACCCGAACCTGAAGGACCACATGCCCGACGACGGGCTGCTGGTCGATTTCATCCCGCACATCGCGACCACGCCGGAGTTTCAGCGCAAACTCCTGGTCGACAACCCGATGCGGCTGTACTGGCCGGAACTGCAACCGTAGGAGATACGACCGTGACCCGTCATTTGCTGTGCGCCGTTGCCGGCGCGATCGCGCTGCTCGCCGGATGCTCGACCCCCGGGGTGCTGGTCGGCGCCAATGCCGAAGCCGGCTGCGCGTCGCTGGCCGGCACCACGATCGATGCGTCGCACATCGGCTTGCCCAGCGGCGCGGCAACGATCGATTCGGCCGTTTTCGCCGAACCGAGTGCGCTGGCAGTGGCTGAGCGCGGTCCGACGCCGGCCGCGACGATCACGCCCGCAGCGCCTGCGCACTGCAAGGTGCTCGGCAAGATCGCGCCCCTCGACCCGAAGGCGCCGCCGATCCGCTTCCAGGTGAATCTGCCGACGCAATGGAATGGCCGCTCGGTGCAATACGGCGGCGGTGGCTTCAACGGAGTGCTGATCAGCGGCCTGGGGCTGTTGCCCGCGGCGCGCTACGAGCAAAGTGCGCCGCTCGCGCAGGGCTTCGTCACTGCGGGCACCGACTCGGGGCATCAGAACCAGCCGAATCAACCGCCGCAGACCTTCGCGTTGAACGACGAGGCGTTGCTCAACTTCGCCCACGCCTCGTACAAGAAGGTGCGTGACGTGTCCGTCGAGCTCATGCGGCGCGCCTATGGGCGTGGCCCGGAAAAGCTCTACTTCGCCGGCAGCTCCGAGGGCGGCCGCGAAGGGCTGACGCTGGCGCAGCGTTACCCGAACGACTTCGACGGCATCTTCAGCCGCGTTCCGGTGATCCACTGGACCGGGCTGCAGCACGCCGGCCTGCGCGACGGCTTCGCGACCATGGGGCAGGGCTGGATCCGCCCGGCGCAGGTGAGCCTCGTGCACAACGCCGTGCTCGCCGCTTGCGACGCGGCCGACGGCGTGGCCGACGGCGTGGTCTCGGACCCGGTGGGTTGCCGCAACCGCTTCGACGTCGCCGCGCTGCAGTGCAAGGGCGAGACCGGTGACGGCTGCCTGAGCGACGCGCAGGTGCGCGCGGTACGGGCGCTGAACGGGCCCTACCGTTTCGACTTCGACCTCGCCAACGGGCTGCGCGAATACCCGGGCCGTGGCCCGAGCGGCGAAGCCACCGCGTCCAGCGGCCCCACCGGCGGCTGGGTCGCATGGTGGCTCGGGCAGGCTGCGCCGGCGTTGCCACCGCAGCCGAACAACAGCATCGGCTGGTTCTACGGTGCCGGCGCGATCCAGTATTTCTACGCGCGCGATCCCCAGGCCGACCTGCGCAATTACACGCCCGCCGCGCACCAGGCGCGGGTGCGCGAAGTCTCGGCGCTGATGGATTCGACGAACCCCGACATTGCCGCCTTCCACGCCCACGGCGGCAAACTGCTCATGCTCGAAAACATGGGCGACTATGCGCAGAGCCCGTACGCCGGAGTCGGCTACTTCGAGTCGGTGGTGGCACGCCTCGGTCGCACCCAGGTCGACAGCTTCTTTCGCCTGTACACCGCACCCGGTGTCGACCACGTGGGCACCGGCGCGCCGGCGAACGCCGATTTCCTGAGCGCACTCGTCGCCTGGGTCGAGCGCGGCCAGGCGCCGCCGAAGCTGGAGCTCGTCGAACAAGATGCCAGGCCGCCGTTCAGCATCAGGCGTTCCCGGCCGCTGTGCGAATGGCCGATGTGGCCGCGCTACAAGGGCGGCGATGCTGCGCTCGCGGCGAGCTTCGAGTGCAGCCGTTGAAGGAGCGCGTGCGATGTCGCTCAACAAGCCTTACCTCGACATTCCCGGCACCACCATCTTCGACGCCGAACAGTCGCGCCGGGGCTTCCACCTGAACCAGTTCTGCATGTCGCTGATGAGGTGCGCGAACCGCGCGCGCTTCAAGGCGAACGAACGCGCCTACCTCGACGAATGGCCGATGAGCGAAGAGCAGAAGCAGGCCGTGCTCGCGCGCGACCTGAACCGCTGCATCGCGCTCGGCGGCAACATCTACTTCCTGGCCAAGATCGGCGCCACCGACGGGCGCAGCTTCCAGCAGATGGCCGGCAGCATGACCGGCATGACCGAAGAGGAATACCGCGACATGATGATCGCCGGCGGGCGCTCGGTGCAAGGCAACCGCGTCGTCGGCGAAGACGGCGATGCGCAGGCCTTTCGCCAGCCGCAGGGCAAGGGCGGCAAGGCGAACGTGTAGTTGATGGCCGGCGAACCCTCTCATGGCCCAGGCTACGATCAACCGCTTCCGGCACCTGATTCGGACACTGAACTATATCGTTTCAACCCATGCAGCCGAAGAGCTTGAACATGACGAACTCACCATCCTCGACCTCGAAAACATCGTCCTCACGGGCCAAATCATCGCGCGCCAGCGCGACCCGCAAACCCGCGAAGTCAAGTGCGTCATCGCCGGCATCACGCGGGACGGCGCTGCAGCCCAAGTCGTCGCCAAAGTCGGTGCCAGCGGCAGGCTCGTCGTCATTACTATCTACGTCACTTGAACGTCACTGCGCCGATTGCGGCGGCGACAGCATTCAACTCAAGCATGTCACGCGCAGTTTTGGCAAGGGCGCCAACCTGCTCGTCATCGAAGGAGTCCCGATGTGGTCGTGTCCCAAATGCGGCGCGTCCTACTTCACCGCGAAAACAATGCACGAGATCGAGCGCATCAAGGCGCTTCGCAAGTCGCTGGCCGTGAAACGTTCGGTCGCCGTAGTGGCCTATGAGGCGGCAGACGCTTCGACTGCAGGACTATCGGTTCCAGCCTGATGCATAAGGCTCCAGGACGGTTTTCAGTGATGATCGGATCAGAGCTGGCCGCTCCAGACGCTGCAATGACGCCTGGGTAAGACCGACTGAAGTATCAAACATGGCCCGCATCACCGCCTCCGTCTACACCTCGCATGTCCCGGCCATCGGCGCGGCGCTGGACCTGGGCAAGGCCGGCGAGCCCTACTGGCAGCAGGTGTTCAGGGGCTACGACTTCTCCAAGCAGTGGCTCAAGGCCCACAAGCCCGACGTCGTCTTTCTCGTCTACAACGACCACGCCACGGCGTTCAGCCTGGAGATGATCCCGACCTTCGCCATCGGTTGCGCTGCGCAATTCCCGGTCGCTGACGAAGGCTGGGGGCCGCGCCCGGTGCCCATGGTGATCGGACACCCCGAACTCGCGGCGCACATCGCGCAGTCGGTGATTCAGGACGACTTCGACCTGACCATCGTCAACAAGATGGATGTCGATCACGGCCTGACCGTGCCCATGTCGCTGATGTGCGGGCAGCCCGCGGTTCCACATTTCGCCTGGCCGTTCCCGGTGATTCCGTTCGCCGTGAACGTGGTGCAGTACCCCGTGCCGTCCGGGCGGCGCTGTTTCATGCTCGGGCAGGCGATTCGCCGCGCGATCGAGTCGTACGACGAACCGCTGAAGGTGCAGATCTGGGGCACGGGCGGCATGAGCCACCAGTTGCAGGGGCCGCGTGCCGGGCTCATCAACCGCGAGTTCGACAACAACTTCCTCGACCAGTTGATCGCCGACCCGGCGCGCCTGGCGCAGATGCCGCACATCGACTACGTGCGCGAAGCCGGCTCGGAGGGCATCGAGCTCGTGATGTGGCTCATCGCACGCGGCGCGATGGCCGACGTCGCGGGCGGCGCGAAGCCGAAGGTCGTGCATCGCTTCTACCATGTGCCGGCGTCGAACACTGCCGTCGGCCATCTGATCCTGGAGAACGTATGACGCAAGGCATCAAGGTCGCGCTCGCCGGCGCCGGCGCATTCGGCATCAAGCACCTCGACGCGATCAAGCTGATCGACGGCGTGGAGGTGGTGTCGCTCATCAGCCGCGAGCTCGACAAGACACGCGAGACGGCCTCGAAGTACGGCGTCGCCCATGTCACGACGAACCTCGCCGACGCCCTGGCGTTGAAGGAGGTCGACGCCGTGATCCTGTGTACGCCCACGCAGCTGCACGCCGAACAGGCACTGGCGTGCCTGAAGGCGGGCAAGCATGTGCAGGTCGAGATTCCGCTGGCCGACAGCCTGGCCGGCGCGCAAGCCGTGGTCGAGCTGCAAAAGCAGACCGGGCTGGTCGCGATGTGCGGCCACACGCGACGCTTCAACCCGAGCCACCAGTGGCTTCACAAGCGCATCGCGGCGCGCGAGTTCACGCTGCAGCAGATGGACGTGCAGACCTACTTTTTCCGCCGCACCAACATCAACGCGCTGGGCCAGCCGCGCTCGTGGACGGACCACCTGCTGTGGCACCACGCGGCGCACACGGTGGACCTGTTCGCCTACCAGACCGGCGGCGCGATTCAGCAGTGCAATGCGGTGCAGGGCCCGATGCACCCGCAGCTCGGGATATCGATGGACATGAGCATTCAACTCAAGAGCAGCACCGGGGCGATCTGCACCCTATCCCTGAGCTTCAACAACGACGGGCCGCTCGGCACCTTCTTTCGCTACATCGGCGACTCCGGCACTTACCTCGCGCGCTACGACGATCTGTTCGACGCCAAGGAGCGCAAGATCGACGTCTCCAAGGTCGATGTGTCGATGAACGGCATCGAGCTCCAGGACCGCGAGTTCTTCGCCGCGATTCGCGAGGGGCGCGAGCCGAATTCGAGCGTCGCCCAGGTGCTGCCTTGTTACCGCACGCTGCACCGCCTGGAGCAGCAGTTGAACGCTGCCGGGTAGCGCCGCCGGGCTCACCCCGAGCGCTGCGGCACGTGCGCGACGCGCCCAGGTGCTGCACGCCGGCCGATGCCCCTCGCCCGCGGACCGGCATCGCGTTTGCTAGCATCGTCGCATGGACGCCCTGCTCCTGGCGCGAATGCAATTCGCCGCCAACATCAGTTTCCACATCCTGTTCCCGACGATCAGCATTGCGCTGGGCTGGATGCTGCTCTTCTTCCGCTCGCGCTGGCTCGCCACGCGCGACCCGGCCTGGCTGAGCGCGTACCGCTTCTGGACCAAGGTCTTCGCGCTCACGTTTGCGCTGGGCGTGGTGTCGGGCATCACGATGAGTTTTCAGTTCGGCACCAACTGGCCGGGCTTCATGGAACGCGTGGGCAACATCGCCGGCCCCTTGCTCGCCTACGAAGTGCTGACCGCGTTTTTTCTCGAAGCGGGTTTTCTCGGGATCATGCTGTTCGGCCACGGCCGGGTCAGCGAACGCGTGCACCTGCTCGCGACCTTCTTTGTCGCCTTCGGCACGACGCTCAGCGCGTTCTGGATCCTGGCGCTGAACTCCTGGATGCAAACCCCCGCCGGCCACGAAGTGATCGGCGGCGAGTTCCATGTGCGCAGCTGGGTCGAAGTGATCTTCAACCCCTCGTTTCCCTATCGTCTGATGCATGTGCTGCTCGCGTCGGCGTTGACGGTGGCATTCCTGCTCGCCGGCATCTGCGCCTGGCAGGTGCTGCGCGGCGCGCTGAATGCGGCGACGGGCAAGGTGCTGCGCGTCGGGCTCACGCTCGGCGCGGTGCTGATTCCGCTGCAGATCTTCGTCGGCGACCTGCACGGCCTGAACACGCTCGAGCACCAGCCGCAGAAGATCGCGGCGATGGAAGGCGTGTGGGACACCGAGCGCGGCGCGCCGCTGCTGCTGTTTGCCTGGCCCGACGAAGCGCAGCGGCGCAATCACTTCGAAGTCGCGATTCCGCGTCTCGCGAGCGTGATCCTGACGCATGCGGCTGACGGCGAGATCCAGGGCCTGAATCAATTCCGCGATCAGCACCCGCCGGTGGCGCCGCTGTTCTTCGCGTTTCGCGCGATGGTCGGCGTCGGCCTGTTGATGCTCGCCACCAGTTGGCTCGGTTGCTGGCTGTATCGGCGCTGCGCGTGGCGGCCGTTGAGTCTGCCGCGCTGGCTCTTGTGGGGGCTGGCGGGAATGACCTTCTCCGGCTGGGTGGCCACAATCGCCGGCTGGTACGTGACCGAAATCGGGCGCCAGCCCTTCATCGTCTACGGCCTGTTGCGCACCGCCGATGTCGCCTCGACGCAGCCCGCGTCGATGATCGGCTTCACGTTGGCGATGTACGTCACGCTCTACCTGGCGCTGATCGTCTCGTATGTGAGCGTGCTCGCCTACATGGCGCAGAAGGCTGAGGGTGAGGCTGAGGGTGAGGCTGAGGCCGATGCCGAAGCCGCGCCCGGTTCGGCGCCGAGGGCCGGCGCCGGCGCGCTGGCGCAGGGACTCGCAACATGATCTGGATGGATTTCGACCAGATGCTGCCCGTGATCTTCATGGCGCTGATGGGGCTGGCGATGTTGATCTACGTCATCAGCGACGGCTACGACCTCGGCGTGGGCATGCTCCTGATGAGCGCGACCGACGCACAAAAGGACGTGCTGATCGCCTCGATCGGCCCGTTCTGGGACGCCAACGAAACCTGGCTCGTGCTCGGCATCGGCATCCTGCTGGTGGCGTTCCCGAAGGCGCACGGCGTCGTGCTCGGCGCGCTCTACCTGCCGGTGGCGCTGATGCTGATCGGCCTCACGCTGCGCGGCGTCGCGTTCGACTTCCGCGTCAAGGCCAAGGCCCAGCGCAAGGCGATGTGGGATCGCCTGTTCTTCGCCGGATCGGCGCTCACCGCTGCGTCGCAAGGCTGGATGCTCGGGCGCTATGTCAGCGGTTTCGGCGAGGGCTGGAACTACCCGCTGTTCGCCGCGGCGATCGCGGTTGCGCTGCCGATGGCCTATGTGCTGCTCGGCGCCACCTGGCTCATCATGAAGACCGACGGCGAGTTGCAGGAAAAGGCGGTGCGCTGGGCACGCATCGCCTGGGCGCCGATGGTTGCCGGCATGGTCTTGATCTCGCTCGCCACGCCCTGGATCAGCGCCACGGTGCGCGAGCGCTGGTTCACGCTGCCGGCGCTGATCGCACTGCTCGCGATTCCGCTTGTGACTGCCGTGGCACTGCTCGCGGTGCGCGCGATCCTGAACACGCGCCTGGTGCGCGGGCCGCTCAGTTGGCTGCCGTTCGTGTTGCTGATCGGCGTCTTCATCCTCGGCTTTCTCGGCCTTGCGTACAGCATCTACCCGTTCGTCGTGATCGACCGCCTGACGATCTGGCAGGCCGCGAGCAGCGCCGCAGCGCTCAAGGTCATCCTGATCGGCGTCGCGGTTTCGGTGCCGGCGATCGCGGGCTACACGATTTTTTCGTACTGGGTGTTTCGCGGCAAGGCGCGGGAGTTGAAGTACGCCTGACGGTTGGCGCGGGTCGGCGCCGTGCACTGCGAGCGCTGCATGAAGCCGCACCTGCGTTATCGTCGACGCCTTGCACGGCCCGCGTTGTCGTGCATCAACCAGGAGAACCGTTTGTGAATCGACTTGCACGTTGCACCAGCCTCGCGCTGCTCGCCGCCTTCGCGGCGTCCGCCCCTGCGCTGGCGGCCGACTACCCCACCAAGCCGGTGAAATGGGTCGTGCCCTACCCGCCCGCCGGCACCACCGACGTGCTGGCGCGCATCGTCGCGGCCTGGCTCACGGAAAAGATGGGCCAGCCGTTCGTCATCGAAAACAAACCCGGCGCGGGCAACAACATCGGTGTCGAAGCGGTCGTGAACGCACCGGCCGACGGCTACACGATGCTGCTCGTGAACCCGGCGAACGGCATCAACGCCACGCTCTACAAGAACCTCAACTACAACTTCATGCGCGACATCCTGCCGGTCGCGGGGCTGGTGCGCACGCCCAACGTGATGGAGGTGACGAGTTCCTTTCCGGCGAAGACGGTGCAGGAGTTCATCGACTACTGCAAGGCGAACCCGGGCAAGATCAACATGGCATCCAGCGGCAGCGGCACCTCGGTGCACTTGTCGGGCGAGCTCTTCAAGTCGATGACGGGCTGCAACATGGTGCACGTGCCGTACAAGGGCGCGGGACCGGCGCTGACGGATCTGATCGGCGGCCAGGTCGACGTGCTGTTCGACAACCTGCCCTCCTCCATCAACCACATCAAGGGCGGGCGCATTCGCGCGCTGGCCGTGACCTCCGAGCAGCGCGAACCGGCGCTGCCGCACCTGCCCACCGTCGGCGAGACCGTGCCCGGCTACGAGGCCACGGCGTGGTTCGGCATCGGCATGCCCAAGGGCACGCCGCGCGACGTGATCGACAAGGTCAACGCCGAAGTGAACCGGGCCCTGGCCGACCCGAAGATGCGCGAGCGCCTGGCCGAGCTGGGCGGAAAGTCGATCGGCGGCACACCCGAAGACTTCGGGAAAGTCATCGCCGCGGAGACTGCGAAGTGGGCGAGCGTCGTCATCTCGTCGGGGGCGAAGGTGGAGTGAATTCGCTCAGCTTCGCGCCGAGCACGGGCGCGGCGCCGAGCTCTTGAGGGAGCACGCGCAGCGCCGCCCACACTCCTATAGCTGAAACCCCAGCCACAGCACCAGGCCGTCGGCAAGGTCGCCCCACAGGCCCGGGCGCAGCGGCAGGTGCCGCGCTGCCAGGCTGCGTTCCTTTTCGAACCAGGCTGCACAGGCAGCGACGGCGTCGCCATCCTCAAATGCGAACATCAGTTCGTAGTTGAGGAACAGGCTTCGGCTGTCGAGATTGGCCGTTCCGGTGTAGGCCACCACGTCGTCGATCACGGCCAGCTTGGCGTGCAGCATGTACGGTGTCAGCCAGACACGGCCGCCTGCATCGCTCAGCGAGCGCAAGGCGCGGCGCCGGGCAAGGTCTGACAGGCGGTGGTTGGAGCGCCGCGGCAGCAGCAGGTCGACCTCGACTCCGCGCCGCGCCGCGAGGCACAGCGCCGTCAGCAGTGCCGAATCGGGAACGAAATACGGGCTCGCCAATTGCAGGCGGTGGCCGGCCCGGTAGGCCGCCGTGATCAGCAGCGCATGCACGGTGTCGTCGACCTGGTCCGGGCCCGACGCCACGAGCTGGGCGCGGCGCATGGACGGTGCGAACGGCGCGGCCGACCCGGCGCGGCCGGACGCAGCATGCGTGGCGGGCGCCGCCTTCAGGCCGTTGGCGAAGGCCCAGTCGTGTTCGAACAGGGAAGCGGCCTGCAGCACCAACGCACCGCGCAGGTCGAAGCTCAGGTCGTGCCACGCCTGCTTGTCGGCCGATCCCTCGAAGTACTCGCACGCCAGATTGCGCCCGCCGCACCAAAGGCGCCGGCTTTCATGCGCGGCGTCGGCGACCACCAGCTTGCGGTGGTTGCGCAGGTTGGTCCGGCCCTTCAATGGCGAATGCATGGGCGGCACGAACAGCGTGAGCTCGACGCCTGCCGCGGCCAGCGGCTTGAGGTCCGGCCGGCCGCCCATCCAGCGCCCCATGCCATCGAGCAGCAGGCGCACCCGCACCCCGGCGCGCGCCTTCGAAGCCAGGCGCTCGACGACCTGCCTCCCCAGCAGATCGTCACCGACGATGAAGGTGCAGACCTCGATCGAATGCATGGCGCCGTCGATGACCTGCCAGAGTGCGTCAAGCGCTGCGCTGCCGTCTGCGTGCAGATGCAACGTTTCGTAGGGCGCCGCTTCGGGCTGGCCGAGCGCCACCGCGGTGCGCTCCGGCCAGGAGCTCTCCGAGGCGAGTGTGGCGGCCCCGATGAGGGGGGTCGTGGCGCGTGGGCGCACCTGCTTGCGCGAGCCGAACGTCAGGAACGCCGGCAACGCGAGATAGGGCATCAGCAGGATGAACAGCACCCAGGCGATCGCCGCGCTCGGATGGCGGCGCTGTTGCAACAGCTGCGACGTGATGACGTAGAACAACACCGCCAAGATCGTGACGAGGCCGTGCAGGGTGAGCCAATACGCGGTGGTCAGGCCGGGGAACATGGGTGCACCTTAGCGCATGCCGGGAATGCGGGGGAAACCGGCTCGGCCGAACCGGGACGGGCCAGGCCGAGACAGGCTACCTGCATCCACAATATTGAGGATGTGCGCGGCTGCATCGACGCGTATTCTCTTGCTTGGGCAAGCTTGTCGCGCTGCATCCGCCGCCGCAGATTGCTCGTCGCTGAAGCCCCGGTGGGGCGTGGAGCACAACCCGATGCAGATCAAGCTCGAGAACCTCGACCCGGTCCAGGGCAGCCTCAACATGTGGCTGGAGTTGCGTCTCGGCCGCAGCCGCGTAACGAACGCAAGCGCCGAGGAAATCGCGGCGCTGCTGAACCAGAGAATCGCCCCCAGCTCAGGCTCGGCGACGCTCGCACGCTGACCCGATGAACCTTCTGCAACGCCTGTCGGTCGCCGTCGAACTCGCTTTCGGCGCGATCTCGCGCTGGGTCGACCCGGCAATGCCCTGGCTGTTTCTCGCGTTGCGGCGCGCGCTGATCGCAACGCTGGTCGCTGTCGTGGTGGCGCTGCTGTTCTTCGTCGTGCCGCAAAGCCGCGAGGTTCTGCGCGGGCTCGGCGAGCCGCCGCTGAAGTCGCTGCAGGACTTTGATCAGATCGCGATCCAGCTCATCAACTACTGGGGTTATGGGTTGTACAGCGCCGGCGCCGTCGCACTCGGGCTCGCCACCTGGTACGCGGCGCGGTTGCTGGCGACGGTCGAGGCACAACTCGCGACTCCGGGCGCGCTGGCCGAGGGTGCCGCTGCCACCGGCCTGCAAACCGCGACGACCTGGCTGCCGCGGGGCCTGGGCACGTTCGTCCTCGGTGCGGCGATCGGCGCATTGCTTTACGCGAACTACACGCCGCGCCTTTCGCAACTGCCGGCGCTGGCCTTGGTGGCACTGGCGATTTCCGGGCCGCTGCTCGTCGCCGCCGGCACGATGGCGCGCTCCCGGCGCGGCTTCTGGCTCGGCGTCGCGGCGACGCTCGTCGCTACCGTACTGCTCGCGCTGTTCACCGACAAGTGGCGCATCTGGCTCGCGAGCATCGCCTGTTCCGCGCTGCCGGCGGCGCTGCTCTGGTTCCTCTGCACGCGGCGGCGCATGCTCGAGCGCCTGGGCTTGAGCCGCAACCAGCTCGCGCATCAACCGCGCACCTTCGGCGAAGTGATCGTCACCTTGTTCATGGTCGTGGCGGCCAGTGTGCTTCTGCTGTTGCTGCTTGCGTTGCTGCCGACGCCTGCGGTGCGGATGTTCGGCTCCGCCGCAGCGGTGTTGCTGTTTCTCGCGGCCTCGGTGTTGTTCCTGGCCGGCGTGCAAATCCTGTTGCGCCGTGCCGCGCGCAACGTCCCGGGTCTGACCTCGGCGGCACTCGTCGTGTTCGCGGCCGGGGTGGCCGTGCTCGGCGACGAATCGCTCGGTGACGAAAGACTCGACGCCGCAGCGAGCGACGCCGTGCCGGCCGTGCCGCCCGCGGCGGCTGTCGGGGCTCGCGCGGCTGCCGCAGATGCTGCGGCGCAGCCGCGCCCGTTCTACGTGAACGCGCATGGCGGCGGCTTGCGCGCCGCGGTCTTCACGGCTCAGGTGCTGGCGCGCGCCGACGACGCGACCTGTGGCAGCTTCGGCGAAAAGGTGGCGGCGTTCAGCGGCGTCTCGGGAGGGAGCCTGGGCATCGCGACCTATCTCGTCGCACGCCAGGAACATGTGCGCAACGGCGGCTGGCTCGGCTGCACGCCGGGTTCGCAGAAGACTGCGAATCCGCTCACCAACATCGTGCTGCGTGCGCTGGTGCAAGACCATCTCTCGCCCGCCATGGCGCGATTGCTCGCGGTCGACGCGCCCCACCTGCCGTGGGCGCCAACGCGCGGCCAGGCCCTGCTCGACAGCTGGCAGAGCGCGCTCGTTGAATCGCTCGCCGAAGCGCGCAAGGAGAAGCGCGCCGACCCGCCCGCTGCCTTCGCGCAGCGCCTGGGTGCGCTGACCGGCGGCATGCCTCGGCCGGTGAGCGTGTACTTCAACGCCACCAACGCCGACACCGGGCACATCGTCTGGTTCAGCAACCGTGCCGGGGGCCAGGTGCATGACGGCCTTGCCACCTACGCGGCCGCCGCGCCCGAGGTCACGGTTGGCGAGGCCGTGCTGCACAGCGCACGCTTTCCGATCGTCAGCCCGGCCGGAGGCTTCAGGTCGCTGCGCCTGGTCGATGGCGGTTATGCCGACAACTCGGGCACGACCACCTTGTTGCGCGCGCTGCGCGAAGAGCAGGCGCCAGGCCAGACAGAGGCGCCGTGGCTGCTGAACATCGACGGCAACCCGCCCGAAGATTCATTGTGCGGCGATGAGCCCCACAACCCGCCCCTCCTGACCGCGCTGCGCGCGCTGCTGCAGGCGCGCAGCGCACATGCAGCGCTTGCAGTGAACACGCTCAAGGACGAGAAGAATGTGCAAGCCCTCGACGTCACGCTGGACCTGGAGCGGACGATCACCGATGCGGACCCGGGCGAACGCTGCAAACAGGTACGCCGCGTGAACCAGGCCCCGCTTGGCTGGTACATGAGTTACGGCGCGGCGAAGACACTCGCCGCGTCCGTCGATGACGGCGTGCAGCAGATCTGCGCCGCGCTCGGCCATGCGTGCACGCCCGAAGCCGGGGCGTTGCAGAACAAGCCTTGATCGAGCCGGCTCTGTCGCGCACCGATGGCGCCGAGCGCGCGCAGTGCCGCTCGGCCCCCAGCGTGCGCCGGGGCCAAGGCCATCACTGCCGAGCCGATTGCGATTGCGATCGTCCAGCCCGGTTTCCTTCGCGCCGGGCGTGTGATTGAATAGCCGGTTCGAGACCGGAGCCCCGGCCACCGGCGGCTCGGCGCCGATCACAAGGCCACAACCATGAATCAAACAACCCGGGACCGCTCGGTCCTCATCACCGGCGCCGCCTCCGGCATCGGTGCCGCCACGGCGCGCCGCTTCATCCGGGAGGGCTGGCGCGTCGCGATCAACTACCTCGATCCGGACCAGCGCGAGTCGGCGACGGCACTCGCGGACTCCGGTGGCCCCGGCCGGCGCTGCATCGCGATCGAAGGCGACGTGACGCGCGATGCCGACTGCGTGCGGCTGGTGCAGGCCAGTGTCGCCGCATTCGGCGGGCTCGATGCGCTGGTGAACGCGGCAGGCATCAGCAAGATGGTGACGCACGCCGACCTGCATGGCCTGTCGGCCGACGACTTTCAACGCATCTACGCCGTGAATGCGATCGGCCCATTCCAGATGATGCGCGCCGCCGCGCCGCACCTGAAGGCGAGCGGCAAGGGCGCGGTGGTCAACATCTCGTCGCGCGCCGGCCTCGCGGGCAGCGGATCGTCGATCGCCTACGCGGCGTCAAAAGGGGCGCTGAACACGATGACGCTGGCGATGGCACGCGTGCTCGCGCCCGAAGTGCGCGTCAACGCCGTCTGCCCGGTGCTGGTCGAGGGCGGTTTCGTCGAACGCCTGGCGCCCGATTCGTTCGCCCAGCGCCGCGCGCACCAGATCGCCGTCTCGCCGCTGAAACGCATCGGCCATCCCGACGAAGTGGCCGAGACGATCCATTGGCTCATCGCCAGCGCAGCGATGATGACGGGCGCCATCGTCGAACTCGATTTCGGCATGCATTTGAATGCGGTGTGAGGTTCGCTGCGCGGAGCAGGGCGGGTGGGCCGGAGGACGGGGGCGCGGCGGCTCAATCGCGTCTTCGAGATCGACCTGCAGCACTGCCCGAGCCGCGGTGGCGAGCTGAAGATCATCGCCGCCATCCTGGGGCAGCCCGTGATCGAGAAGATCCTCACGCACCTGACTCTGCAGGCCGACTGCGGACGCAGGAGCGCGCCTGCGCGCGGTCCTGTGCCTCACAAGGAAACGCCGGGCCGCCCCAAGTTTCCTTGACCCCCTTGGGGGGCGGACGACGTATGTCGTCGGCCTGGGGGCGCTCAGGAGGGGCTCGCGCCTGGGAGCGCGAGCGCGGACTGCGAACCCGTGCACCGCCGCGCGCGCCTGCCGGTGGGCCGCAACTGCAAGCGGCCTGAGTCTCCCGAGCTGTGAGCGTTCATGCGACTCGGCGTCCGGGGCCGCGGGGATAGGCTGCGCCCGCGCTTCTCAGGACCGAGGCCAAGCGGCTGAGGTGCAAGGGTAAACCCGTGTCCCAGGCCGCTGTTGTGCGCGTTCGAC
>Ga0315290_10000972_pt1 | contig 19540 bp, 15 predicted proteins | sample YL17G12_0_MG_FD_203627 | JGI IMG/M metagenome (GOLD analysis project Ga0315290, IMG submission 203627) | Sediment microbial communities from Yellowstone Lake, YNP, Wyoming, USA - YL17G12_0 | ecosystem: Environmental > Aquatic > Freshwater > Lake > Sediment | place: USA: Wyoming | collected... | reverse complement strand
GCCCATTTGTCACAGGACCGCTCGGCCATCGTCTACGTCCGCAACTGGGCGCAGGACGAGTTCGTCGGGGCGCGGAATCGCATCGTCCTCATGACGCGACACCTCACCGACATTCACGAGTCGATCCGGGGAGAGCTGGCGGTGAGCCATTCGGTGCACAAACCGAATCTCCAGGATCGCCTGGAGTGGATCAGCAACTTCGACCTGGACATCAAACGGAAGGTCGAGGCCCAGGGCGGCACACCGATGGCCCTCGGTCAGAACGACCACGTGACGGGACTCGTGTTCACGGAGGACTTCGACGTCAACGAGTTCGCGATCCAGAGTGCCGGGATGAACCGACGGCAGATCAAGGACGTGATCCTGGCGTCCTGGCGGAATCAGACGCCGATCGACTTCCCGCTCGTCCAGGAACGCAAGAAGCGGGCCCTGGAAGACGAATATGGAGGCATGATCGACATCAAAGAGCCGAAGTTCGGGTTCGACCAAATCGGCGGCCACGAGTCCTTCAAGGACTACTGCCGGTGGCACATCATCCGACCACTCAAAGAGGGAAACAAGCGGTTGTGTTCCCGCGGCGTGCTGATGACGGGGCCTCCGGGCACCGGCAAATCGATGATCGCGTGGGCCCTCGCCAAGGAAGCCGGTCTGAACTTTATCCAAGTCGACCTGGGGAAAGTGTTCGGGGGCTTGGTCGGCGAGACCGAGAAGAACGTCAGGAAGCTGCTCGAGGCCATCGAGGCCGCGTCTCCGTGCATCGTGTTCATCGACGAAATCGATTCGGTCCTGTCGAGCGGCCGCTCGTCAGGCGGTGACAGTGGGACCTCGGCCCGGGTGTTCAACAACATCATGACGTGGCTGTCCGATCCGAGCCGGGTCGGCAAGGTCGTCGTGGTGGCGGCCACCAACCGGCCCGACCTGCTGGACGCCGCGCTGATCCGGATGGGCCGCATGGACGCCATCATCCCCATGTTGGCGCCGGCGAAGGGCGATGCGTTGGGCCGGTGGAACATCTTGGCGGCACTGACCAAGAAGCTCAAGTTGGTGTTGCACCCGGACTTGGTGCAGACCAAGGACGCGGAGAACAACGGCTTGGGCACGCTCCTCCATGACACGGAGCGCATCTGGACCGGGGCCGAGATGGAAGCGGTCCTCCAGTCGGCGCTGCAGAAGGCCTATCGGGCGACGCGTCTGACCGGGGCGAAGGCGGATCTGCGCCTCTGTGTGGACGACTTCAACGGAGCGATGAATGCCATCATTCCGCGCACGTCGGAAGTCGCGTTACAGACCGACCTGGCCCTGTATTTCGCCAACAACTTGGACTACTGTCCGGAAGATTGGCGAGAGGCGGCCCGGGACAAGAAGGGACTGAAAGACTCGCTCGCCGACCGCGGGATCGACGCCGGCCGCCTGGCCGCGTAAACCCACCCTCCCCCCGAGATCAGGCATCAGCCGGCATCACCGACCACGGGTCGTGTCCTTGGCTGATGTCGATCCGTGTGATTAGAGAGGGGGGCACCATCAGCCCGAACCTGCCGTGGCTTCAGATTGCCCTGACGGCGGGACTGCGGCGACCGTCTGGAAGCCGAACACCCGGCAACTCCTGACTTGGCCGGTCGGCCAGGTGCTCGTCAGTTCGCCCCAGCGTCTGCTCGCCGTCGCCGCCGTCTATGCCCGACGACCCCAAACCGACTTTCCAAGTGGCAACTCCCTCACGGGCCCGCCTCCGGGCGGGCCTTGCTGTTTCCAGGCCATGGCGGGAGGGGAAGGGGGGCGGGCGGAAGATAGGGTTGGGGTGGGAATACGCTTACCTGTAGAGAATCTCTACATAGATTGTCCGTCACAGATGTGTAGTGAGCCTAAATGTGAGTCTCCACCTGCTGCTGTGTCTTTGGCACTTTTTAGGAGTGTGTTACGCTCTCTTCTTTACCTAAAGAGATCGCTCTTAAAGAGCGGTCAACTCTGTACTTTGAGTGCTACCGCACAGGTGAGTGGCGCTTACAGACATTGAGCGCATCTGACAAGCGCAGCAGCTGTGGGCTGCTGCTTATCGAGTGAGCTGGTTCTTGTGGGTGCCACGTCACAGTACAGAAGAGCTGTGAGTGTGCCTCGCTCACAATCGAGCGTCCGCCCACTCGACCCGGGAGCGACCGTCAGGTCGCGATGCCTGTCTTCGGCTCGACTGGCCCACCCCGCATTGGTCCAGGCCCAAGACCGCACCCTCCCGATCATCCGCGGCGCAACTCCGGGCCGGGCAACACGACTTCGGCTGGGGCCTCATTCGCGAGAACGGTAATCCCTACCTGAGGCTCCGCGACGCAACCGTGACGTCGCATGCCAACTGTCCGCCCGCGCGCTACGCGACCCTTGACCAGCGCCAACCTGACTCACCTACGCAGGACGGGCCGTATGTATGTCCCTCACGCGTACGGCCCTGTCACGTCAAACCGCCCACACCTCTCAGCCCAACGACCTGCCCACGGATGTTCAAGGGCCGATCGACTCGTCATCGTCGATCGATAAGACCGACCTCGGGACATCGCGGACGGTGACGACATTCGTCCTCATCCAGAACAGGAGCACATCTTCGGGGTGTTGGGTCGGCGCTGCTGGATCTGCAACAAGACCAGGAAGGAAATCACCCAGGAGTCCACATGAGTAATCGTATTTCTAGCCGGCCGACGACAGGTACCCAGCGGGTCGCGCGGGCCATCAACAATCCCAATGAACCGACGGCCTGCCGCACGTGCGGGTCGCTCTACTTCATGGAAGTGCCCGCCCAGATGTACTCGATGGGCAGCTACGGCGTGCGGTCGGTAAGCACCACGCCGATGAAGGTCTTCATCTGTCCGTGCGGCGAGATCCAGACTCCCGCCGGACTCAACAGCGGCAACCAGGCGGGCGGTGAACGCGACTTGTTCGCGCAGTCGCTCGCCGCGGCGCTCGCATATCGCGCCGAGACCGCTGTCGATGCGGCCGCCACGGGCGCCGCCGGCGTCCAGGCACTTCAGGAGCTTCGAGCCAAGATAGCGGAACTGCAGACCCAGGTCGACCAGCTCTCTGGGCTCGGTCCGGCCCCTCAGGTCGTCGACGCCACAGACGACGACTAGGAATGCCGAGACGATCGACGGCGAGTCTCTCATCACGCAGGTCCTTCGTTCCGACCTGTCTCGAACCCTGAATCCTGGCGATCGAGAATCGTCAGTCCGCAGGGGCGGCAGCCCTCCGCGTTCAAGGCACTCGAACCTGTTCCTCAGATGAGGGCGATCGCGTCGCTTGGGCCATTTCTGGCTCTATACAAGTAGGACGCGAACTGGCCCCAGAACTAACCCCCCCCCCCACCCGTGACAGCGTCATCCGTGGCGTTGACCACCCTCTCGCTATCCGCGGGCGGGCAAGCTTTGGCTCCCGAGATCGACCTGTCAAACTTTCTGTATGGAACACCTGCGTACCCGCGCCAACGAATCGAACCCGGGGACTTCGTCGGAAGCCCTCACCACCGCTGTACAAGTTGCGAAGCGCCTCGGCGTCTCGGAACGCTGGGTTCGCGACCACGCGACCCGGCGGTCGCCCCGGCTGCCCGTCGTCAAGCTGGGCTCCTTGCTCCGCTTCCGCCCTGAAGACGTAGAACATTTCATCAACAAACAGCGCAACGACCACAGCGGCACGAGCCGTATTCAGTAGGAGCACGGGGATGATCCCAACCCCACCGTTGTTTCCGGACCACGGCCCTGACCCAGTGCTCTGGGTTGCCACACAGGTTCAACGTCTGCTGGATGAGTTCTAGACGGCTCGATATGTCCTTCTCTCTTCGCGCTATCCGATCCGCGCTCGCCCGCTTGCCGTAACAACCATCCCGGCGCCACCGAGCCCGCTTGGTACACCAGCCCTATTTCCGGACGTTACAACATGCCACTCGAACATCAACACGGCACCGTCTTCCTGCGAGGCAAGCGCCGCAAGATGTGGTACGGCAAGTACCGCGTCTGGCAGCGCGTTCCTGGCACGGACTCATTCGTTACCAAGCAAAGAACCAAGCGCATCGGCCCGAAATCAGAACTGACGAGGTTCGAGGCCGAGGAACGGCTGCGCCAGATGATTGCAGCCGACAACTCTACCTCCCCGTCGGTGCCGGCCGATGTGGCTCCGAAGCAACTCACGCTCGCGTGGTTCGTCGTGAACCGCCATCTGCCGATGATGGCGTGCCGAGCCACGACCAAGAAGAAGACGGAGTATGACATCCGTCGGTATCTGTTGCCGCAGTTCGGCGACCGACTGCTGAAGGAGATCGGGCTGTTCGAGTTGCAGACGCATCTGAACAAGCTGGCCCGGACCTTCTCGGAGTCCGTAGTGCGCCACGCCTACGTGAATCTGCGGTCCATTTTCAACAACGCGGTTGAGTTGGACTTCGTCGCCAAGTCACCGGCGCGACGCCTCAACATGCCTGACACTCGCACCCCAGACAAGAGGGTATTGCCCCCTGAAACGATCATGCAGTTGCTCAACGCCACAGAAGATCCGATGGACCGTTGCGTCCTCGCAATTGGGATCTTCTGTGGTTTGCGCACGTCAGAGCTGTTCGGGCTCACGTGGGGCTGCTACCAGGATGGCCACCTGGCGATCAGAAGCACGGCCTACGAGGGAAAGATGCAGGAGTACAAACTGAAGACAGCTGACAGCAGAGCTCTCGTTCCGATTCCCTCGCTCATTCAGCCGATCATCGCCACGTGGCATGCCGCAGCGTCCGACACCAGTCACGACGCATTGATGTTCTCGACGACGGGGAAGGGCACGCGAAAAGGACAGCGGGTTCCTTTCGACAGCACGAACTTCATGGAGCGTCGCATTCATCCTGTGGCCGACCGTCTCGGCATCCCACGTCGGCTCGTCACCCTTCAAGTGATGCGGCGGACGGTCGGGACGGACCTGCAGTCCCACGGAACGCTGAAGGATGCGCAGGCGGTTCTTCGTCACAAGAGCAGTGTGACAACCGCCAATGTCTACATGCAGCCGATCTCCGAAGGTGTCAAAGCCGCTTTGAATGCACGCGCCGCGGCGGTGTTCGCATCGGTCAAGCCTGAAGGAGGGAATGACAACGACCTTCCCGCGCCAAACGCAGACGAAGCGGAATCCATGACGCGTCCGAGCTGAGCATCGACGGCCAGAGCCTTCCAGCGCCGACGCTGAGCGCTCGCTCGAACAAGCGCCAGTCCTTCACGGACGATGCGCTGACCCTCCCCGACCGCAAGCAGCTCCCGCCCATTACCTAACCGCCACCAAGACGACACCTGGCGCCTGCACGCAGTTGCAGCAGAAGGGAGACCTTATGTACCCAAGCGCCATCGACTGGGAAGGCCGTTCTCTGTTCGAGGGAGCCCCATCGCGGTGGTCGTCAGCAACATCGGAGGCGTGTACTCGAAGACCTCGAAGTGCGGGAGGCACATGGCACAGGCCACAATCCTCCGTACCGACATCCATCCGTAGGCTGCGGTCCTGATCGTCCATCTGTTCCTGCAATTGCGAGGCGAGGTCGGGCCGGCTTCGCCGGCAGTCCAAGTAGGATCCGATGATGGTCTTGGCGCGGAGTTGGTGCAACGCATGCGCGAACGGGTGGCCAGTTGTCGGGTCGGCCCCCTTCTCGAGGAAGGTAGCAACAAGCGCACGGTTGCCAGTCATGAGCACGTCGACGAACGGGGCCGATTTGATATCTGCCCCGTAGGTCAGAGCGAGTTCGACGAAAGCCGGGCGGTCGAACAGCAAAGCCTGCTCGAGCACATCGTTCTCAGCTTCCTGGCTGGGTTCATGACGAAGGAGCAACTCCACGAGACTGTGGAATCCGGAGGACATGGCAGCGGCCAGGGGCGTCTTCCTGACCTCCCTCGGAACGGCAAGCGGCTTGCCGGACCGATTCCACGCTTCGACCTCGTAGAGCCTGCCGGCCTCGCACAACCGCACCACTTCCCTGCCTTCGGCCGGTGACAGCAAATCGCTCACCTGAGGCACTCCCTATAAGCGGACCTGGCTGGGCATCGATCGGGCGTTCGAACTGACGCACTGGACCGGTCGCGGAGACCAAAGTGCCACCAATTTGGCACGCCCAGCGTTGCACGTCCGTCATGCTCGGGTGCTCGGCCAGCGGCGGCGCCGACAAGCGGAACGGCGCTGGGCGTATAGTTCTGCAGGCGATGTTGATGAAATACGTCCTTCGGCTGGACGAGATCACGATGGCCCACCTCGCCCTCGTTGGTGGCAAGGCCGCGAGGCTAGGAGACTTGGTGCACGCCGGCTTTCCGGTGCCGCCCGGTTTCTGCCTGACCAGCGCGGCGTTCGAGACATGTTGCCGGCGGGACGCTTCCTCGGGGCGTCTCGAGATCGCGGAGATTCCACCGGAGATCTCCGCGGAGGTCATCGAGTGCTATCAATCTCTCGGGCAGCCCGCGGTCGCCGTACGCTCCTCCTCGACGGCCGAGGATACTGAGGAGTCCAGTTTCGCGGGCCAATACGAGAGCGTCCTTCAGGTGGTCGGGAACGAACAGGTCCTGCTGGCGATTCGCCGCTGCTGGGCCTCCCTCTGGTCTCCTCGCGCCATTGCGTACCGGGAACGTGCGACACCCGGCGGGTCGGCACCAACGATGGCGGTCATCGTCCAGGCCATGGTGCACGCACGCGCGTCCGGCGTCATGTTCACCGCCAACCCGGTGACCAGCGACATCAGCGAGATCGTCATTACCGCCAACCCGGGCCTGGCAACGGTCGTCGTGTCGGGCCGGGTGACTCCCGACACGTACAGGCTCGACAAGGCCACGTTCAAGGTCCGAGAGCGCGATCTCGCGCAGAAGTTCGAAATGGCGGTCGCAGACGAAGAAGGGACCCGTATTGTCGCGGTGCCCGAAAGGCTACGTCGCGCCTCTACGTTGACCAGGCGCCAGTGCGCGGAACTCGGCCGTCTGGGCGAGCGGATCGAACGTCACTTTGGTTCTCCGCAGGACATTGAGTTCGTCGATGACGGAGAACGATTCTGTATCGTCCAATCCCGCCCGGTCACAGGTCTGGTCTCATGGGGAGAACCGAAGAAGGGGATCCTGACCCGGCACAGCGTCCTGGAGTTCACGCCTCGCCCGGTCTCTCCGCTGTTCGAGGCGATCTATTTGCCCCTGATCGGCGACTTCATGCGGCAGCTGGTGCGTGAGTTCGGAATTGTGTTCCACAGCAACCAGCCGATCTTCGTCACGATCAACGGCTACGCGTTCATGCGCGGCGACTTGCGCGACGTGCGCCTCTCCAGCCTTTCCGTCATGCAGCTGTTAGCCTCGCCGCTCGCGTGTGCGCGTTATCTGGCCGACGTCTGGCGGCACCGTTGGCGCCGCACGGAGCTCGAGCCTTACGCGCGCACGGTCGCGACCTGGAAGGATGTCGATGCCGAACGGTCCCCTGAGGCGACGCTGTGGGAGGGCGTGATCGAGATCTGTCGCGCGAACGCGAACTACTGGCGCGCATGCATGTTGAATCGCGTCAGCGGCATGATAGAGCAGGTCTTTGTCCGAATCTATCCGCTGATGGTGCCCGAGAAGAAGCGGGTGCCGGCATCAGTGTTCCTGCGAGGTCACGATACGGAGACGGCCAGAGCCGAAAGGGAATTTCACCTGCTGGCTCAGGACGTCCGCCGGGATGCGGAGCTCCGGAGTGTCTTCGCTGAACGATCCGCCGAGGGCATCGAGGTGACGCTGGGGACGAGTGCGGGCGGACGCGAGTGGTTGTCTCGTTTTCGCGAGTACGTCGCGCGCAACGGGTACCAGATCTCCAATCTCGATTTCATGGAGCCGACACTCGGCGAGTCTCCCGGTCCGTTGTTCGCGAGGCTCAAGCTGCTTGTCGCCGATGACCACTCGACGTCCCGGTTCGAGCAGGCACGCGGGGAGCGGCTCGCCGCGCAGGCTGTGTTGATGGCGTCGCTCGGCCCGTTTCGACGGGCGTTCGTCTCGTGGATGCTGGCGTTGCTCGACTACGGCCTGGTGCTGCGCGAGGACGTCCTGTTCTTCTTCGGCTTGGGCTGGCCGGTCGTCCGTCGGTTCATCCTCGAGCTTGGCGCAAGACTGGTCCGCAACGGGTTCCTCGACGACCGCACAGACGTCTTCTTCCTCACGCGTGCGGAGATCGACGAGATGTTCGGCATCGAGGCGACCGTCGATCCCTCGCAGGTACGGCAGACGATCGCGGCAAGGCGTCAGAGATGGAAGGAGCATCTACGGCTGAAGCCGCCCGTCCTGATCGTCAACGTCTTTCCATTTCTCTTCTCTCGCATGAGGCGATTCTGGCCCGAACACCGCGGAGTGGGCGGTGGCAACCGCATCTGCGGCGTCCCAGCGAGTCCCGGACGCGTGACTGCCTCCGCGTCGGTTGTCGGCTCGGTGGAGGAATTCGATGCGATGAAGGCGGGCGCCATCCTGGTGGCTCCGATGACGTCGCCGGCCTGGACTCCCCTCCTGGCGATGGCATCCGGGGTCGTGACCGACGTGGGCAGCATGCTCTCTCACGCGTCCATCGTCGCCAGGGAGTACGGTATTCCTGCGGTCATCGGAACCGGCGTCGCCAGCCGCCGAATCGCCAGCGGCCAGGTCGTCACCGTCGACGGCGACGAAGGAAGCGTCACGCTCGGGAACGTCACGCCCCAACCTTAGGGTGAAGCTGGGCGTCTGGTATATTCAAGTCTCGTCGACCTTCAGGCCGGCCCCGAACGTATGGACCCAACTCAAGCTCCCGTCTTCGCCTTTCCGACACCACTGTCGGCGTATCCTCCACTGTCGCCGGAAGGGTTGCTGACGACCTTCACGCAGCGCATCGCCCAGGATCCCTTCAATCTGGTCGCAACGCTCATCTTCACCGCCGCGATCTTCCATGTCTTCGGGGCGGCCAGATTCACCGCGCTGGCACATCGCGTTCAACGGGTGCGTGACGAACAACTCGCGGCGGCTGGACTGCAGTCCCGGCCGAGTACGCTGGCGGAGTTCCTGCACTTCTTCGGCGAGATAGAAGTCATCTTCGGGTTGTGGGCAGTCGTGCTGGGTATCGCGATCACGGCCTACCATGGGTGGAGCACGACGATCGAGTACTTCAACCACACCGTCGTCTATACGGAACCCCTCTTCGTCGTCGTGGTCATGGCGCTCGCCGCGACGCGGCCAATCGTGGTGCTGGCGGAGTCGACGCTACGGCGAGTCGCAAACCTGGGCCGGGCGACCCCAGCGGCGTGGTGGGTGACCATCCTGACGATTGGTCCGCTGCTCGGATCGTTGATCACCGAACCGGCAGCCATGACCATCTGCGCTCTGTTGCTTGGACGGCAGTTCTACGACCTCGGGCCCAGCACACGCCTGAAGTACTCAACGCTGGGGCTGCTCTTCGTCAATGTGTCGATTGGCGGCACCCTGACGCATTTCGCCGCTCCGCCGGTGCTGATGGTGGCGCGACCATGGGCGTGGGATGCGACCTTCATGATCGCCCACTTCGGCTGGCGAGCCGTCGTCGCGATCGTGGTGTCGAACGGTCTGTACTTCGCGGTCTTCCGCCGCGAGTTCACCCGTCTCGCCGCCGCCGCGCCCTCACCGGACATCGAGGAACCCGAAGAGGCAAACAGCGCGCCACTGGGGACCATTCCTGCCTGGGTCACCACCATCCATGTGTTGTTCATGGCCTGGACAGTGGCCAACGCGCACTATCCTGTGCTCTTCGTCGGGGGCTTCCTCTTCTTCATCGGCTTCGTCGCGGCAACGGCTCCGTACCAGAGCCGGCTGGAGCTCAAGTCGCCGCTGCTCGTCGGGTTCTTCCTCGGCGGCCTGGTGATCCATGGCGGCTTGCAAGGATGGTGGATACAGCCATTGCTGGCAAGCCTGTCCGAGCATCCCCTGTTCTTCGGCGCAACCGTCCTGACGGCATTCAATGACAATGCGTTGATCACGTACCTCGCCACGCTGGTCCCGGACCTCGGCACTCACCTCAAGATCGCCATCGTGGGCGGCGCCGTTGCCGGGGGAGGCCTGACCGTCATCGCCAACGCGCCGAACCCGGCTGGACAGGCGTTGCTGGCCCGGTTCTTTGGCGGCGCGATTTCCCCGCTCGGGTTGTTGCTCGGCGCCTCGCTCCCGACGCTGGTCACCGTCGTCGCGTTCCGCGTTCTGTAAGAACCGGTTGGACCTATCTACCTCTCGGGACTGATCGGTTCGCGGGCGGAGCGTTCGGCGTAGTAGCGAGCACGCGCCGGGAGTATAATCATCCTGCGATCGTGCGTTGGAGTTCGCTCCGAACGTTCCGGCGACGGAACAGATGACTCCTACTCGGCAAGTGCCGGTGGGGGTCTTTTTTTGTGCCGTGGCGACGCGCCGTGGCCTCAGGTGAGCATGACGGCAGAGCCACCCGACGGGGTCCGAACGGGTCTCAACGAACCGCAGCAACGCCACCTGCTGGTCAGTTGCCGGCACGTCGACACACTGCTGTCGAGCATCGAAGCGATCCTGTCGGCGTCTCGTTCGTCCTCGCCGTTTCCGCGCTATCGCACGGCCCTGACACCGGTCCAGGCCCGCCTGGCTGCGGACTACCTGGCGCGCATCCGCAGCCGGCTCGTCCACGTCCTCGAGAGCCAGGGGATCCCGATTCCGCCGCCGCAGGTCGACGCGCTCTACGCAATCCGAACGACGCTGACATTCGCCGACAACGCGGTCGAGGAGTTGAGGCCCGAATACATGCGCGGCTATGGCAACATGCCGGGCGCGGTGCAGGCCGATATGGATGGGGTGGTCGACGAATTGCGGACCGTCCTTCTCAGGCTCGACGAATACTTGGCCCAGGATCCCAGCCGCGACCTGGAGTCGCGTATTGAACGGCTCGAGACGAGCAGTGGCGACGCCGAGGCGCTTCGTGCGATTGAACGCGTGATTACGGCCAGGGGCTTGGTCGAGTTCCGACCAACGCTGGCCATGATCGTGGACCGCCTGGCCTCGCCGACGTTCGAGATTGCCGTGTTCGGCCGAGTCAGTTCGGGCAAGTCATCGCTCCTGAATCACATCCTCGGCGCCGCCGTCTTACCCGTGGGTGTGACACCGATTACGGCCGTCCCCACCCGCCTGAGCTACGGCGACCCGCCTGGCATCACGGCGTCGTTCGCCAATGCGCCGATGGTCACGGCCTCGCTCGACCTGCTCCCGGCGCTCGTGACCGAGCCCCTGAATCCAGGGAACCGGCGGCACGTCACGCGCGTCGACGTGCGCTACCCGGCTCCGCGACTTGAGCAGGGAGTCGTCCTGGTAGACACGCCGGGCCTGGGATCGTTGGCGACGGCCGGCGCGGAAGAAACACTGGCGTACTTGCCACGCTGCGACCTCGGCGTCGTGCTCATCGACGCCGGATCCACGTTGATGCCGGACGATGTGATGACCGTGCAGGCGCTGCTGCACGCGGGCACCCCGGCATCGGTGCTGCTGAGTAAGGCGGATCTCCTCGGTCTGGACGACCGTGCACGTGCCGGCGCGTACATCGAGGAACACTTGCGCGCCGAAGTGGGTCTGGACATTGCCGTGCACCCGGTGAGTGCGGTCGGGCCTGATGCCACCCTGACCGACACGTGGTTCGCTGGGGAGATCGCGCCAATGTGCCAGCGACACCAGCAAGTCGCGATCCGCTCGATCCGTCGGAAGATCGTCTTGCTGCGCGAGGCGGTGCGCGCGACCCTGCAGTCAACCGCAGATCGTGGTGTGGGGCGGATGGTTGTCAGTGCTGAATCCCTGACTGATGCCGAGACCGCACTCCGCCGCGCTAGCTCACTCGCGGCGAACATCGGACCTATGGGCGAGCAGACGGCCGAGGCGGTGGCCGGTGGCGTGTCAATTGTTCTCCACGAAGCCGCAGTCCTCCTCGTGAATGACGCTCAGTGGGCGGGGCTGACTATGGAGGCCGTGAAGTCAGCGCTTGGGCGGGCCGCGAAGGACACGGTGGGTAATCAGGCTGAGGGGCTTCGAATCACTGTGGGACGTTTCGCGGCCGACCTCGCGGCGGCGCTTGAACAGGCGACCAACGCGCTGGGACGTCCCGACACGCCCGCCACCACGGAGTTAGTCGGACGCGTTCGCGAGTTGCCGGCCCTGGTCCTGCCGGAGGTGACGACGCCGCTCGCGGCACCGAGCATCTTAGCCTTCGCACGGTCCTTGCGTATCCGTGCGATCGAACGCCAACTCGAGGCCCAGATCGGCCAGCCGCTGGCGGCGGCACTCTCGGCCTTCGGAGTTGGCCTGCGTGGCTGGATGCGCGATGCCGTTGCCGAGGTGCAAACGGGCTTTCACGAATACGCCGAACCTCTGCGCGTGTCCATCGAGCGGGCGCGCTCTAAGATCCCCGAATCTGCCGACTCCGACGGCGCCAATGCCCGCGCCATTCAGGAAGACCTGGCGGCGCTCGATCGCGTATGTGGCGACGAGCAGCCAGATGACCAGGCGAGGAAAGCACTATGACCGATAGACGCGCCACGGCTGAAGGCACGACGTCACCGCTGCGCGTCATCGCGGAATCCGCGAGCAACACGGGCGCGGGGTCCATCGCCAACGAGGCGACTGCACTCGCCGATCGACTAGCCGAAGGCCGTTTCTTTGTGGCGTGCGTGGGCCAGTTCAAACGAGGCAAATCCACGCTGCTCAACGCCCTGATTGGGCAGCCGCTGCTACCGACGGGCGTGGTACCGGTGACCTCGGCCGTGACGGTGCTGCGCTACGGCCCATCGCTGACAACACGCGTGCAGTTGCTGGACGGGACCATCCGACCCATCGACACCGCGTCGATTGCGGACTACGTCACCGAGACGCGCAATCCCGGCAATGCCAAAGGTGTCGCAGCCGTTGAGGTGTCGGTCCCGAGCCGACTGTTGGAAACCGGTTTGTGTCTGGTCGACACGCCGGGACTTGGATCTGTCTTCGCGGCGAATGCCGATGTTACTCGCGCGTTCGCGCCCCAGATCGACGCGGCGCTCGTGGTGATCGGGGCGGACCCGCCCATTTCGGCCGACGAGTTGGCGCTGGTCGAAGAGATGGGAAGTCGTCTGGACGCGCTCCTGATTGTGGTGAACAAGGCCGACAAAGGATCCGCGGCCGATCTGCACGAAGCGGCCGCATTCGCGGAGTCGATCGTCACTCGGCGGCTGGGTCGCGAGGTCGGTCCGCCTCTGCTCGTGAGCGCGGCCGAGCGGCTCGCTGGCTCATACTCGCGCGACTGGACCGAACTGGAGGAGGAACTACGAGCATTGGCCGGCAGGTCCAGTCACCTGTTGGCGTCGGCCGCCGCGCGCGGGGCCGCGCGGCTGGCTCGTGCACTCTTGCGCGATATCGATGAGCAGCGTACGGCACTCACCAAGCCTCTGGCTGATTCGGAACGTCGGCTGAACCACCTGCGCTCGAGCATCGCCGGCGCAGGGCAGGCATTGCGTGAGTTGTCCGCGCGGCTTGGCGTGGAACAGGCGGAGCTGTCGGCCGTCTTCTCGAAGACGAGGCACGAGTTCTTGGCCGTCGCGACACCCGGCGTGATGCACACGCTCGACCAGCGCATTGATGCCGAGCGGTATCGCCGCGGGCCCGCATATCGCGCGAGAGCGATGGACCTGGCGCTGGATGTGGCGGCCGAAGCGGTCCTCGAGTGGGCTCGTGGCGTGGAGTCTGAAGCGGACGCGCTGTATGGCCGCGCCATGACGCGGTTCGCGGATCTCGCCAACGACTTCATGGCGAACTTCGCTTCCTCTTCCGGAGAAGCGAACGACGAAAGCACGGCCCTGATTGAGGAACGGGGCTTTCGGGCGGCAGGCGGCTTCCATTTCGCCATGCTCCTCCGTCTGGCCGGACCAGGTCCCGTGGCGTGGGTGCTCGATTGGGTGCGGCCGAGGCGCCTGGAGATCGCGGCTGTCAAGGCGAGTGCGGCAGAGTACGTGCGCCACCTGATGGACACCAACAGCGCGCGGGTCGCCAATGATCTCAACGAGCGCGTGCTCGAGAGCCGGCGAGGCCTGGAAAGCGAAATCCGGAGCCGGCTGTCCGCGTTGGTCGAATCGGCGAGCCGTGCTCTCCAGCGCGCGTCACAGCACAAGGCTGCCGGGGAAGAGGCGGTGCGCGGACGTGTGGAACATCTCGACAGCTTGCGATGCGACATCGAGCGCCTGCTCGCGGTGGACAAGGTGGAGAAAGGGCCGTGAGTCGTGACGACGATGGTCGGGGCACCGACCGTCTGATCGGACGGGCCGCGATCATCGCACGGGTCAGTGACCTCCTCGATGCACGGCGCAACGTGTTGCTGTTTGGACCGCCCGGCATCGGCAAGAGCGCGATTGTGAAATCCGTGGCGCGTCCGGATTTGGTCGTGGTCGACCCGTTCGAGCGCGTATCCAGGCAGTTGGCGGCCAGACTTCGGCGCGTGATGGAGGCGGACCGAATCGTGCTGGCCGTGGGGCGGAGCGCACAAGCGTCTGACCTTGGCGCGGTGAGACGTGTCTTGTGGAGGATGGAGGCCGTGCGCATCGAGCCTCTCAACGCTCGGGACATCCGGACGCTGCTGCGCGTAGAACTGACGCGGGGCGGCGTGGCAGGCACAGCCGTTCTGAATTCGTGGCTGTCCGCCGCGGTAAAGGTCGTGGACGGGGTGCCGGGACGTGCGGTGGCTGTCGCCCACGCCGCGGCGATGCGGTGGCGGGTCGACCGCGCTTTGCTCCCGCCTCGTCTGGCGCTTGTGGTGGCCTGGCAGGACGGCTTGTCAGATGCGGACCACGTACGGTTGCAAGGTCCCTGAGTTCGGGCCAGCTTCGTTTCGGGCGGTAACAAGACATATGCGCGCACTCGTGATTTCGGACATTCACGGCAATATCGACGTCCTCCGGGCGCTCGAACGCCAGTGGGGCTCGGGGCTCGACACGTTCGAGCGCATCGTCTGCCTCGGCGATCTCGTGGACTATGGGCCAGACCCACGCGAGGTAATTGACTGGGTTCGCAGCCGAGCCACTGACGTCATCCGCGGCAATCACGACCACGCGATGGCCACGGGCGAGTCATGCCAGAGCGCGCCTGCCTATCTGGAAGCGTCAGTCACCACGCGAAATCGTCTTCGCGCCACACTGACTCGTGACGATCTCGACTACTTGGGCGCACTCCCTCTCACACGACTCGTGGATGATGGTCAGCGCACCTGGCACCTGGTGCACGCCGCGCCGGTGAATCCTCTCCATGAATACGTCCCGCCCGAGTCGACGGACGTTCGCTGGAAGGCCGCGCTCGATGACCTGATCGAGCAGCGCGTTCTCCTGGGGCACACCCACCTGGCCTTCGCGCGCGCATTCGGGGGAGGTGTCGTGGTCAATCCAGGCAGCATCGGGATGCCGAAGGACGCGAACCCACACGGGAGCTACGCCGTGATCCGCGACAGCGCCGTGCAGTTTTGCCGAATCGTCTACGATCCCGAACCGATGGTCGGGCGACTGCGGCAATTGGATCTTCCGGAACGCGTGTTCGTCCAGCTGGCTCACACGTTCAGAACGGGGTTGTAATGACCTCTGGTACCGCAAGCCGCAGGAGCGTGGCGCTCCGATTCGTCCTCCTGATCCCGCATTCTCGTGCCACTCACGATTGTCTCGGCCTGCTTTGCGCCACTGGTATTTCTGGGCGGCTTCTGGCCGGTCATCATCGGGTCGGCCCTGTGGGGACTGGGGATGGGCGTACACGAGTCCATCGTGCCTGCAGCGGTCGCGACGATGGTTCCGCACCAGCGCCGGCCCTCGGCGTACGGGATCTTTACGGGCGGGTACGGAATCGCCTGGTTTGCGGGCAGCGCGGTGATCGGGTACCTCTACGACGTCTCGATCAGCCTCGTTGTGATCTTCTGCGTGGTTCTGCAGCTCTTGGCGATCCCGATCTTCGTTCGGGTGGCACGTCTGACCGGGAAGGCGGTCAGCGCTTGACGGCTGCCTATCCCCCTGCTGTCGGGTGGCGAATGATCCGCGATGTGGAGGGACGGCCACGCGGCGTCTTCCAGCCCGACTCTGGTGAGCGCAGGCGCTCGGTGAGCTTGGCGCGGACGATGAACTGCCGGGGTATCTCCGCCGGTTCATGGCGTTCCATGCTCCAGTGAGGGCGCTTGCCGAACAGGCTTCGCCGATTGTCGCCGCAATGGCGCGTGCAGACAGCGTTCAGCAAAGCGGCCATGGCCCGAGCATCCGATCGTGGCTCCGCCGTGCCCGACCGGGGTATACTCCGATCGCTCATCGATCGATTAGGTGATGGAGTTCACCTTTTAACTGCCGCGTCTGCGGCTGATGACTCCTGCCCGGAGGCTATGGGTGGGAGACTCATCGATTGACGCCCTCCCATCATCCTCCACAACATCGAGCAGAAGCACGGGCCTTGTGATGTGGCTCTGGCGGGTCTGTTCTCTGGTCTTCCCGATCGTGCCACACGAGCGGGCGTGTCGCGCCAGGTGCGGGCCGGTGGTAATGCGTATGGCGGTGGAGTTCGCCTGAACTGTCCTGGTTCACAGGACCGATGACTCCTACCTCGCGTCGCTCGATTTCGGGCGCAAGGAGGGTCATGTGTTGCCATCTGTCGATGAACGTCGTTTGCGGCGCGGTCGGGCGCGACGCATTGTCTCACCGCCGAAGTGCCGAGACAACGTTCCGCCACGGCGACCGACCACACCGGCCAGGCACCTCGCGCTCCTCGTGATGGCGGGCCTCGTCGCAACGGCCGGTGCACTGATAGCCAATTGGGCCGTCGCCAGGTTCGGTGTTTCATCGAATGTCGCGGGCTCGGTGGCGTTTTGCGCAGCATGGATAGCCTTGTATCCCTGGATGCGCCTGAACCGAACGGCTCCGAGTTGGAGGCACTGGATCCGTGGTGCGTGCATTCTGGTTGTGCTTTGGTTGGTGATTCTACTTTCTCGGTAGCGATCCTGCGTTAGGATTCTTGTCGCGTGAATCACAAAGGCTCGACCCAGCATTTATCTCGAAGGACATCCGCATGAAATTGCCCGCTCGCCTGCTTGTGTTTGTCGCCACCGCCCTGCTCGGCGTGGCCTCGCTGGCCACTGCACAACCCGTCGCGCTGACTATCCTCCACAGCAACGATACGCACGGACACCTGCTGCCCTTCAGCTATCCCGATTCGTCGGCATCAGGAGTAGCGCTGCAGGGATTGCGGAACTACAAGGACATCGGGGGAATTGCCCGCCGGACGACCCTGGCCAAGCGCGTCCGACAGGAACTCGACTCACGACGCACGCCCGTCTGGTTCGTGGATCTCGGCGACTATTCGGACGGGACACCGTTCTCCAGCGAGTATCACGGCGAAGCAGACGTGGCGGCCATGAACGCAGCCGGCTACGACATGGGCACGCTCGGGAACCACGAGTTCAACAACACCGCAGCACAGTTACGGAAACTGGTGGGGGCCACCAAATACCAACTCTTGTGTGCGAACGCGACCGATCGCGCCAGCGGGAGACCACTCGTGCCTCCCTACGTTGTCAAGACGCTGGGGTCGCTCAGGATTGGCGTCTTCGGCCTGCTCACCCACGAATCGGCCACCTACCCGGCCGGCAAGGAAGCCATCGACGTGGCGGACGAGATCGCCAGTGCCCGACAGGCGGTTGCCGCACTCCGCCCGCAGGCGGACATCATCCTTCTCCTCTCCCACGCCGGCGAGCAACTCGACCAGCGGTTGGCCGAGCAGGTCCCAGACATCGACGTCATCGTCGGCAGCCATTCGCACTCGCGGCTGCCGTCGGGGGAACTCGTCTGGCACTCGGAGGATCTCCAGGCGAGGGCAGTCAACGGAACCGTGATCGTACAAGCGCACCAGTGGGGCGGCGAACTGGGCCGGCTTGACCTCCTGTTCGACAAGGACGAGAAGGGCGTGTGGCACGTGGAACGCTATCGAGCCCGGCTGATCCCGGTCACCGCCGACATTCCCGAGGATGCCGGCGTGGCCGCCGTCGTCGGCGAGTTCTGGAAGCCCATCGCACCGAGGTACGCCGAGGTCATCGGGCAAGCCGCCGGAGAATTCAGCAGCCGCGGCGACGACATGGCCGAGTACAACCTGATGGCCGACGCCCTTCGAGAGACCTTTACTGTGGATCTCGCGATAGAGAACATGGGCGGCATCCGCGCGCCGCTCCTGCGCGGCACGGTGACACGCGGCGACCTCGTCATGCTCGACCCGTTCAATAACACGGTGGTACTGTTCAAGGCGACCGGCCGCGACATCCGCCAGATCCTGCAGCGACATACGCCTGCCGTGTCGGGCATCAAGTACCACGTTCAGAGTCGCGAACTCGTCGACGTGAGTATTGGCGGCCAACCGCTCGACGACAATCGTACGTACACGGGCGTGACAAACTCATATTTCGCCGGGTACGCGTTGAAGGGTCTAAGCGTGCAGGACACGGGCAAGCCCCGCATCGACACCTTGATCGCCTACATCAGGCAGAAAGGCACGATTCGCCCGGCGTATGACGGCCGCCGCGTCGTCACCGATAAATAATCCAAGCGCGTCCGGGCTGCTCGCGGCGCGCACACCTTCGGAGACTTGTTCGCGATGACTCACACCTCTCAACGCATACTTGTGGTGACGGCCGTGTCGATCGGTGTGGCTGCGGCGATCGTGACCACCCTCGGCATCCACCAGGCGCTCGCAGCGCCGCAATCTCAGATCGGTGCGCAAGCACCCACGGCGGCATCGACGTCCATTCCGCGGGTATACTCCAACATCACCGCCACCGCGGAGGGCGCCCTCGTCTTTCAGGCCGAGGGACAGCCGGCGCTGAAGCAGGCCGAGAGGCCGCAAGCATGGACCCTCGCACAGGTTCGTGGCAATCCTCGCGGCACCGCCAAAGGGATCGCACTCGACTTCGGACGGCCCGATTTCACCGGCACCCTGATCTTCGGTCTCATCCCCTACCACGACACGCGTTACCCCCAACCGGTGTATCGCACCAGCACGCCGATCACGGGCGGCAAAGCCGAGATCGATATCAAGGCGAACTTCTCCGAACGCTACGACATGGTGGGCTGGGCGAAGGCGGGCACCGGCGTCATCGGGTACCGGGTGATCGCGCCGAACGGCACGATGGTCTACGACGGTCGAGTGCGCTTCAAGGGGACGGGGACGGGGCCGTTCGACATCGATGTGACGATGATCGAGGGGCCGTTCGTGGCCAACGTAACGCCGAGCCAGGCGGTCGTCTGGTTTCAGCTCGACCGACCAGCCCCGTGCTCAATCGTGGTGGCGAACCGGACCGTGCCCTGTCACGAGGGTGAGGCGCGACAGGAGATTACCATCGGCCAGCTCCGGCCCGGCACTGACTACCGGTACCGAGTGCGATACGGCGACCGCGAAGAAGCCTACGGATTCCGCACCTCGCCTGCGGCAGGCACCAGACGGCCGTTCGTGTTCGCGTATGCCAGTGACTCGCGCGGTGGCCAAGGCGGCGGCGATCGCAACTTCAGCGGTCCCAACGCGTACATTCTTCGACGATT
>Ga0315290_10000970_pt1 | contig 19556 bp, 23 predicted proteins | sample YL17G12_0_MG_FD_203627 | JGI IMG/M metagenome (GOLD analysis project Ga0315290, IMG submission 203627) | Sediment microbial communities from Yellowstone Lake, YNP, Wyoming, USA - YL17G12_0 | ecosystem: Environmental > Aquatic > Freshwater > Lake > Sediment | place: USA: Wyoming | collected... | reverse complement strand
ACGATTCCCTCGAGCCCGAGCGCAGCCCGCACGAAGTCGCCGAGTGAATGCGGCGTGTGCACGATCGGCCGGCGCAGGTCTTCGGGATACTGGCCGTCCGGCAGCAGCCTGCGGTACGCCTCCTCCGTGGCGCCAATGCTGGAGGTCGAGGTGCCCATGACCAGCGCGACGCGGTCGGGGCCATGGCGGTCACGCGCGATGCGGGCACGCTCGAGAAAGCCGTCCGACGTCAGCGCCAGCCAGGCGAGCCGGTTGTTGCGGCAGTCCCATTCGGCCAGGTGGCCCGGCAACGCGATGGCTTCGACGCCCGCAACACGACCGATCCAGATCGGCAGCGGCGACTCGCCGAAATCGTTCTGCCGCAGGCCGCTTGCGCGTGTGCGCAACGCGGTTGCCACTGCCGGCAAGCCGAGACCTGCCGCACAAGCGATGGACTGGCCCGTGATGCGCAGCGGCGCCATCCTGGACACCGGGTTAGCCGCCGAAGTCACCTTCTTGCCGGGGCCTCTGCCCCGCTCCTTGCAGCCGTCAACCGGTCGCCAGCTCGGCCGCTGCGGCCTGCAGCTGGACATTGATGTCCAGCATCACGTTGTTGACCCACTTCAGGTAGTTGCCGTGGATGTGCGGCGCGCCCTTCTTCACCTCGTAGTCGAGATTTTCGCTGTTGAGGTAACGGAGCTTCACCTGGCGGGTGTCGTAGTTGATGCCGATCTTCGCCACATGAGTGCGCAGGTGCAGCGTGGCCTCCACGTAACCCGGCTCCTGCCCGGTGACGACCCAGCCTCGGTAGGACACTCCGACCCGGACGGCCTTGGCAACGGCCTTGTCGGACAGTCCCGCCGGCACGGCGAGGGGTGCGGGATCCACGAGCGGGACGGACCCTGCCATGAGCAGCAGCAGGATCGGTGCGAGAAGCAGGGCCTTGAACTTTGCAGAGCGCATGGCTGATACCCCTGAACTGGACGGGCAGGCAGCGCCGACCCCTGAAGATGATGGCGCCTAAGCCGCCCGCTTCTGCTGCACGTACTCCGACAGGGCGCGCAGCGAGGCAAAAATGCGCTTGTTGTCCTCGTCGTCCGCCTTGAGCTGCACACCGTACCGCTTGGAAATCTCGAGCGCCAGCTCGAGCGCGTCGATGGAATCGAGGCCGAGTCCGGCGCCAAAGAGCGGCGCATCCGGATCGATGCCAGCGGGCTCGACGCCCTCCAGATTGAGCGCGGCGACGATCAGTTCCGCGAGTTCCTGCTGTGCGGGAGTCAGTGGTACAGCCATGTCGAGGGTGGCGCGTGCGCGCGTAATGCTGGTGTATCGAAAGTGTATCATGGGGCTTACGGCGAGCCAGTGAGCGCAACCGTGCCCAGCAACGCAGAACCATTCAGCGCCGTACCCGCCGCGCAGAGCGACGTCGTCGTCGTGGGCGGCGGTCCGGCCGGATGCACGGCGGCAACCCTGCTGGCGAGAAGGGGCTGGTCGGTGACCCTGCTCGAAAAGGACCGCCATCCGCGCTTCCACATCGGCGAGTCGCTGCTGCCGATGAACCTGCCGATCTTCGAACGGCTCGGCGTACTCAAGTCTGTCGAAGCAATCGGTGTGCGCAAGGCGGGGGCAGACTTCCCGGCCCCGACACCCGAGGGTTACAACGTTTTCCGCTTCGAGCGCGCGCTGGATCCGACCTGGGCGCATGCGTACCAGGTGCGACGAGACGAGCTCGACCCCATCCTGTTCGAGAATGCGGCCACCAACGGCGTCAGCGCCTTCCAGGGCCAGCGGGTCACGAGGTTTTCCGCCGGTCCGGACGCGGTCACCGTCGAGGGTGTCTCGGACTCGGGTCAGCCGTTTCTCTGCAAGGCGCGCTACCTCGTGGACGCCACCGGGCGGGACACCCTGGTTGGCAACCAGCTGCGGCTCAAGCGCAAGAGCAGGCATCACCAGAGCGCCGCCCTGTTCGCTCATTTCCACAACGTCGAGCGGCGGCCGGGTGCGGATGCGGGCAACATCAGCATCTATCGCTTCGAGCAGGGCTGGGTGTGGCTCATCCCGTTGCGCGACGGCATCACCAGTGTCGGCGCCGTTTGCTGGCCCGATCACCTGAAGGGGCGGCGCACGGACAACCGCGAATTCCTGCTGCAGACGCTGCGCTCCATTCCAGCGCTCTGGCAGCGGATGGAGCGCGCCGAAATCGTCGGCAACCTGCACGCGACCGGCAACTATTCCTACGCCTGCACCCGCATGTCGGGGCGGCGCTGGATCATGGCGGGAGACTCCTACGCCTTCGTCGATCCGATTTTCTCGAGCGGCGTGTACCTGGCCATGCATGGCGCGGAAGCGGCTGCCGACGTCGTGGAGGGTACGCTGCGCAATCCAGGCCGCGAGCGAGCCTTGCAGCGCGGGTACGAACGGCAGGTCGCGCGCGGCCTGCGCGCCCTGTCGTGGTTCATCTTCCGCTTCACCTCGCCGGCCATGCGCAAGCTGTTCGCCAAGCCGCGCAACGACCTGCAGCTCGAGCAGGCCATGATCTCGATGCTGGCGGGCGACGTGTTCCGCGACAACGGCGTCGCGTGGCGGCTGCGCGTGTTCAAACTGATCTATTTCGTCACGGCACTGGGCGGTCTCAAGGAACAGGCGCGCGCGTTCCTCTTCCGGCGCCGGCAGGCGCGAGCGGTTTTTACCGGCGGCACGACCGGGCAGGACAGCGTCTGACATGACGAGCCGCCCCGAACCGACCCCCGCCCCGCGCGTCACCTTCTCGAATCTCGACACCGCTCAGCCCCTCGGTGACGACGTGCTGACCGCCGTCGTGTTCGGCAAGGACACCCCCTGCCCGCCGGATCCACGCTGCCTGCGCATCGGACTCGAACCTCTGGCAGGCGCAGCACTGTGCGAGGTCTGGCACGGTGTCGGCCGGGTCCGGCTCGGCACGTCCGGCCCGATTCGCTTCGTGGAAGACGGCCACTGTCTCGCCGGCTGGATCGATCTCGACGAGTCGCGGTTCGGCGGGCTCGTTGCAACCGCCGAAGCGGCCTACCGCGGCCTGCTGGGATTTCACGCCGCTTCGCCCTTTCAGCACGTCTGGCGCATCTGGAATTTCGTCACGGCCATCAATGAGGGCCGCGGCGACGAAGAGCGCTACAAGCTGTTTTCGCTGGGCCGTGCGCGGGCGTTCGCGGCCGCCCACGCCACGTCGCCGGGCATCGGCTATCCCGCCGCGACGGCAGTCGGCAAGCCGCAGGGACCGCGGACATTGCAGGTCTGCTGGATCGCCGGTCGCGCACCCGGCACGATGCTCGAGAACCCGCGCCAGATCGCCGCCTACCATTACCCGCGACAGTACGGTCCGGCCGCGCCAAGCTTCTCGCGCGCGATGCTGATACCCGGCCCCGCCCTGTTGATTTCGGGCACGGCGAGCATCGTCGGGCACGCTTCAGTGCACGAGGGCGACGCTGCCGCGCAACTCGAGGAGACCCTCGACAATCTCGACACGCTGTTGCAGCGCGCGCGTGCCGGCGGCCACGCCAGCTCGGCACAGCTCGGTCCCCAGAGCCTGCTGAAGGTCTATCTGCGTCCCGGTATCGATGCGGCAGTCATCGAGCACCGTCTGCGCGAGCGCCTTGGGCGCGGCGTGCCGACACTGATACTGGCGGCGGACATCTGCCGGTCCGAACTGCTCATCGAAATCGAGGCCGTGCAACTCCCGGGCGGCGCGACGCGCTGACCGCAGCGCGCGCTCAGCGCTGCAGGGCGGCGAGCAATGCCGCTCGCGGCAATTTGCCCACATCGTTGCGCGGCAGGCGGGGCACGAGCAGGAGCGGACGCGGCAGGAAAGCCGGATCGACCGCGAGTGCCAACTGCGCCAGGATTGCGGGTTCCGTCAGCTCGTTCGCCACCACCAGTGCCGCCAGTCGCCGCACCGTGCCACGGCCGGTGTCGTCCGGCTGAAACACGACCGCATCCGTCACACCGGGAATCGCCATCAGGCGTCGCGCCAGGTCCGCGAGCGACGCGCGCTTGCCTGCCACCTCGACCATGTCGGCGTTGCGCCCTCGGACCGTGAAGGTGCCGTCGGTGCGGACCTCGACGATGTCCTGCAGCAGCATGGCAGACTCGAACCACGGCGCATCGACGCGCGTGCCCTCGCCCACCGGTTGCAAGGTCACGCCGGGATACGGACGCCAGGCATCCTCGGTCGCGGTCCGTCGCGAGGCGATCACGCACGTTTCCGTCGAGCCGAAGAACTCCAGCAGCACGGCACCGAACCTTCGCTTGATCGCCTGCGCCAGTTCCGCCGGCAGAGGAGCGGTCGCCGAAACCACGGCCTGCACGTCCGGCAGGTCGACGCCGGACTCGAGCAGCGCGCGCAGATGCACGGGTGTGCTGACCAGGATGCGAGGCGCGGGCACTTCGGCAAGCGCTGCGGCGATGTCGGCCGGGTACAGCGGATGCGCGGAATGTATTCCCATGCCACCGAGCAGCGGCATGAGGACGGACAGCTCCATGCCATACATGTGTTGCGACGGCACCGTGGCCACGATCCACGGCGGGCAGCCTTCCGCCGCCACCGGCAGGACCTCCCGCAGCCGCGATGCGTTCAGCGCCGTGGACGCGGCGAACCCGCCCCAGGTTTTCCGATTGGCCCTGGGCCGGCCCGTGCTGCCCGACGTGTAACCGATGACGACGATACGATCGGCCGGAACGTGCGGCACCAGCGTCTGTTCACCGGCATGTACAACCCATGCGTCATCGACGAGCGCGTCGTCCACCTTGTAGCCGCCCGGGTGCTCTGCCATCACTTCAGCGACGATGGCCGGAACCCGCGATGGCGGCAGGACGCAGGTCTGGTTGCGAATCAACATCGCTGCGAAGGCGATCAGGAAATTGTCACGCCGCTCGCAGAGATTCAGGGCGGCCGGACGATCGGGGAGTCGAGCGGCCAACGCGGCGGCATGCGCGAAGAAGTTTCCTGCGTCGAGCGTAGCGTCACGCCGGCGCATGAGGGGCCGGCCCAATGGGTGCGAAAGCAACGTCAGGCCTGATTCATTCGAATTCATACCGCGGCTACCGCAAACCAGTCGGCGAGCGCTGCCGAACTGCTGACTGCCCTGGCCGATGGCAGGACACGACTTCGGCCAATCGCCAGGCGAGCCCCCGGGGCGCTACTTCGGCGCGCCGGCCAACGCCGACGAAATCGTCGGATTGTCGCGCACCAGCTTGCGGATGGCGCCGGCGTAGAGCTCCGGCATTTTCGCTTCGAAGCCGCCTTTGGCCCCCATCCAGAAGGAGCCCTCGATGTACTGCATGTCCTTGACCTTGCTGGCGGCGAGTTCCGCCCCGTCCGGGCCGAGCACCTTGGCATCGAGTTCGTACCAGAACTTGCCGTCCATCAAGCCGTCGAAGTTCCAATCGACGATGACCACGTCGAGCGCGCGCTGCGCGCCCGGCCGGGCGACAACGCCGTAGCCCAGCGCCTGCAGCTCCTTGCCGAGATCACGCTCCAGCAACGCCGCCAGGGGCTGCTTGTCCTTGGTGGTCACGTCCCAGGGATTGCCGAAGCCGCCGCGATACTTGCCGATGAAGTATGGGGGCTTGTCGCCGCTCTTGACGAAGGGTCGCTCGTCACGGACCGCGACGGCGACAGCCGTGCCTGTGGCAGCTGCGGCCGCAGGACCCGCTTCGTAGCTTGCGGGCAAGGACTGCCCGACCACGCACCCACCGAGCACCATCGCGCAAAGCATCAGGCTGGACGCCGCTGTCACTTGCAGATTTCTCATGGAGACTCTCCTTGGTCCGAATGTCTTGTCGCCACATCAAAGTCCGCTCACCCCCAGCGCCGGAACACGAGTGACGTGTTGACACCGCCGAAGGCGAAGTTGTTGTTCATCGCGAACTCGACGTCGAGTTCACGGCCATCACCCGTGATGTAGTCGAGTTCGCCGCAGCGCGCATCGACGTTCTCGAGGTTCACGGTGGGCGCAAACCAGCCGCCGCGCATCATCTCGATGCTGAACATCGACTCGAGGGCGCCGCACGCACCGAGCGTGTGCCCGAGATAACTCTTCTGCGAACTGAGCGGCATGCGCGACCCGAACAGCGCCGCGGTTGCCCGCGTCTCGGCGATGTCGCCCTGTTCGGTGGCGGTGCCATGGCCATTGACGTAGCCGATCGCGGCCGGTTCCAGCCCCGCGCATTGCAATGCGAGTTCCATCACCACCCGCATCGTCGCCTCTTCCGGGCGAGTGACGTGCGTGCCGTCCGAGTTCGTCGCAAAGCCGACGATCTCCGCGTAGATGCGGGCCCCGCGGGCCAGCGCGTGCTCGAGTTCTTCGAGCACCAGCATGCCGCCGCCCTCGCCGATCACGAGTCCGTCGCGATCCCGGTCGTAGGGGCGCGGGGTCGAGCCCGGCGCGTCATTGCGCCGGCTCGTGGCGTACAGCATGTCGAACGCCATCGCCTCGCTCGCGCACAACTCTTCGGCGCCGCCCCCGAGCATCGCGCTCTGGTGGCCGTACTTGATGGCCTCATAGGCGAAACCGACGCCCTGGCTGCCCGACGTACAAGCGGTCGAGGTCGAAATGATCCGGCCTTTCAAGCCGAAGAAGATGCCGACGTTCGCTGCGGTGGTGTGCGGCATCATCCGCACGTACGAGTTGGCGTTCAGCCGCGGTGAGTCCCCGGTCAGCAGCATCTGCGCGAAGTCGCTGATGTCCGCCGTGCTGCCGACGGACGAACCGCAAGCCACGCCGAACGCGCCGGATTGCAGCAGGGGGTCGCCGAGCAAGCCCGCATCCGACAAGGCGAGTTCAGCAGCGCGCACGGCGAGCTGGGAAACCCGGCCCATGCTCCGCAGTTGCTTGCGGCTCCAGTGCTCCGGTGGCTCGAACCCTTCGATGGGAGCCGCGAGGCGGGTGTTCAGGTCAGCGTACCTGTCCCAGGCCGGCATGCGCCGAACCGCGTTCTGGCGCCGGCGGAAAGCCGCCTCGATCGCCGGCCAATCCGAACCGAGCGCACAGAGCCCCGCCATGCCGGTGACCACGACGCGCCGCATCAGCACAGCCCTCCGTTCACCGCGATGACCTGCCGCGTCACGTACGCGGCGCCGGGCGACATCAGGAAACTGACCACCGCGGCCACCTCGTCGGGCTTGCCCATGCGCTGGGCCGGGATCGCCTTGAGAATTTCCTCGACCGGCGCGTGCAGGCTGGCCATGTCCGTTTCGATCAGCCCGGGCGCGACGCAATTGACGGTAATCGCGCGCTTCGCCAGTTCCACGGCCAGCGCCTTCGTGGCGCCGATCACGCCGGCCTTCGCCGCGCTGTAGTTCACCTGTCCGCGGTTGCCGATCAGCCCCGACACCGACGACAGAGTGACGATGCGGCCGGGCGCCCGGCGCCGGACCAGCGGCATCACGATCGGCTGCAGCACGTTGTAGAACGCGTCGAGATTACAGCGGATCACCGCGTCCCACTCCTCCCCGCTCATTGCCGGGAATGCGGTGTCGTGCGCCAGGCCGGCATTGCACACCACGCCGTAATAGGCGCCATGGGCCTCGATGTCCGCGCTGATCGATGCCGCGCACTGGCCGCGATCGGCCACGTCGAACTGCAGGCAGCGCGCCGCCGCGCCGAGGTCGCGCACTGCAGTCGCGACCAGCTCGGCGTCCTCCCGCCTCGAGCGGCAGTGCACGACGATGTCGTAGCCGTCGCTCGCGAGACGCAGCGCAATGGCGCGGCCGATCCCGCGGCTCGAGCCCGTCACCAGCACCGTGCCCCGGTCAGTCATTGCGCTTGCGCTCCGCGTCGAGAAACGACCCGTCCGTCGGCTGGAAGACCGTCAGCGTGCCGGCTGCAACGACCGCGCCGGCCCGCAAAATCCTGCAATCGAACACGCCGCGGCCCTCTTCGTCCTCGGACGACCGGACGGCGTCCACCGTCAACCGCTCCCCGGCAGCAAATTCTGCGACCGTGCTGGTGTAGTCGCGTATGCCGAGCAACAAGCCGATCTCCGCGGTCTCGCCGCGGGCGCGCATCGAACGACAGCCCGCGAATGCGGCGATGGCCTCCGCCATGATCTCCGGGCCCACCCAGCCCGGCAGATTGCCGTTCTCGTCGCTGAACGCCGTACCCGCCCGCACCGTGAGGCTGGCCGTGACGCGCTCCTCGTCAGCGTGGAGGATCGCGTCGAGCAGCACTGCATCGTGCTGGTGGGGAATGACCTCCGCCGGTGTCGGCAGCGCGCCGCTCATCGCGCCTCTCCAGGTGTGAGCACGGCGCGCACCTGCGCGACGAATTCCGCCGGGCATTCGAATTGCAGCACGCCCGACCGACCTTCGACCGCCACCTGCACCGTGCGGGCCCGCAAGACCCGCGCACCACTCGCGATGTCCGTCAGCAGGTAGTTCACGGCGAGACGATGCTCGAACTCGACGAGGGACGCGCGCGCCCGCAGCCGGTCGCCAAAGCGCGCCGGCTTCACGTACTTGGCCTGGAGATCCACGATGGGCCACGCATGACCGGAAGCAATCATGCGCTCGAGTCCGTAGCCGAGCCGGTTCATCAGCGCCCAGCGGGCGTTCTCCAGGTAGCGGAGGTAATGACCGTGCCAGACCACGCCCACCATGTCGACGTCGTGAAACGCAACGTCGAACTCGATGTCCACCGACAGGAGGCCCGGCGCCCTCACGCGATCACCTTTGGCTCGCCGGCCGATCCCGCACGCAACTTCCGCGCGAGCAGGCGTGGCGATCTGCGCAGCATCCCGAGGAACAACCGCGTGTGCATCAGCGAGATCAGCCAGTTGTCGCGCACGAGGCGGAAATGGGACACGCCGTCGGCGGGATACCCCACCCGGATCGGCAGCCATTGCATGCGCACACCGTGCCAATGCAGCCGCACCAGCGATTCCACGTCGAATTCCATTCTCCTGCCGGACGGCTCCGCCCGCAGCAGCGGCAGAACCAGCGCCAGCGGGTAGACACGCAGGCCGCACATCGAATCGGGAATCTCGAGCGAAAGCGTGTTGATCCAGACCATCACGTGGGTGAGGTAGCGCAGGTACAGACGGTGTCGCGGAATCGACGCATCGAACACCGGGCGACCGCAGATGAGTGCCTGGGGATCGGCCAGCGCCGCACCGACGAAGCGCGGCAGGCCCGACGCATCGTGCTGGCCGTCCGCATCGATCTGCAGCGCGTGCGAGAACCCGGCCGCTGCGGCCGCGGCGAGGCCGGCCATCACGGCAGCGCCTTTGCCCTGGTTCTCGGGCAGGCGCAGCAGGCGCACCTGCGCGTCCCCTCCCGCCAGGCGCTCGAGTTCCGCAGCACACGCCGGATCCGAACCATCATCGACCAGGAAAACCGTGAGTCCGTGTTCGCGCAGGCTCGCGACCACGCGGCCGATGGCGTGCTCGTGGTTGTAGACCGGGACGACGGCGCAGACGCTAGTCATCGGCGCTGCCGAGCAGGACGCGCCCGGTCGATACCTGCGCATCCACGCGCGAATAGTCGAAGCGCACGCAACCGTTCTCCGGCTGATGCTCGAGCACCAGGACGAGACCCATGCCGGGCTGAACCAGCCGGCGGAACTTCGCGGCCGTGATGCCGCGAAACTCGCCGTCCACCTGCAGGTGCGAGCGCGCGAGATCAAGGGCCCAGCCGACCTGCACGACGGCGGGTACGATCGGAATCGTCGGAAAGTGACCGTTGAAAATCGCCAGGTCGTACGGAACCCGGACGCGACAACGCAGCGACTTGCTCCCGCTGAGCTCGAGGTCGCTGACGCCCGGCGTGCGCACCGGTTGCGTGCAGCGCAATTCGGCGGTGCTGCCGGGCTGTGGCAGGGCCTCCAGCAGTCGCCACCGCAGGGCCAGTGGCGCCGGCGGGACTTGCGCGGCAAGCAGCGCCTGCCACTCGGTCACCAGAGTCCGCTTGCCGCGGCGGCGCAGCACCTGTGCACCGCCGACACTTGGCACCACCAGCATCCAGCCGCCGCACCACCGGGCGTCGGTCACCCATCCATGCGCACGGATCCGGCTTGCGAAGAGCTCCGTAACGTCATCGCCTGGCGTAAGCTGCTCGAGGTTTGCGCTCACGCCCGCACGATCTTGTGGACCGCTTCGACCATGTCGCCGACGGTGCGTACCGAGCGGAAATCTTCGGCGGAGATCTTGGCCCCGGTCTGGCGCCGCAGCCGGTCCAGCAGGTCCACGGCATCGATACTGTCGATTTCCAGGTCTTCGTTGAGCCGCGCCGCAGGCGTGATCCGTCCCAGATCCAGCTCGAACAGCTCCGTCAGCGCTGCCTTGATCTGCTCGAAAATTTCGTCCTTCGTCTGCATTCGATCCCACCGTGCCCCTGGGCGGGGAGCCTCTCAGCTCCCCCGTGTTCCATTATAACCACCAGAGGTTCCAAGCCTTGCCGCGTAATGATCCTGCAGCCAGGCGTTCAGCTGGCGCGACGCTTTCGGGGGCGGCAACGCGCGATAGGACGCCAGGTCGATGTCGTCACCCACCTCGAGGGTGAAGTGCGGCCGTCGCGGCGGCACCTTGTACCAGGAGTCCCCCTTGGGCAGCACGACCGGCTCGCAGCGGATGTAGACGGGCGTCAGTACCCGCGCCGCGCGCAGCGCCACGCTCGCCGCTCCGCGGTTGAAAGCGAACGGCTGCCCGGGCCGAGTCCGGGTGCCCTCGGGAAACATGACCAGGCAGTCGTCGGCGCGGAGCGCCGCGGCGGAGCGCTCGATCATCTCGTCGGTGGGGCTGTTGCTGATGTAACCCGCCGCTTGCACGACTCGCCGGGTGAAGGGATTGTGGAACAGGGCGACCTTGACGACGCAAGCCGGGGCCGGCGTGAAGGCCACGATCAGGACGACGTCCACCAAGGTGGGATGATTGGCGATGACGAGCTGCCCCGGCCGCCCCAGCCGCTCGCGACCCTGGATTTCGTAGGAGATGCCGCCGCCGCCGTTCATCACGTAGACAAACAGGCGAAACGCGCGCTGCACGAGGCCGCGTGTGCGGGCACGGCGCCGGGCCGCATCGCCCGGTAGCAGCATCATGGCAGGAAAGACCAGCAGACCTAGAATGAGTCCACCCAACCCGAACAGGGTGAAGCAGGTGCCGGTGACCGCAATCCGCCACAGATAGGTTTCGCGCTTTTCCATTGCCTCCAGGTCCATGCCATCGTATCGCGCACGCGCCTTTGCCGAGGCAAGATGACGCCCTGTCGCCCACGACGCAAGCCAGTCCGCCGGCGGAGAATACTTGACTCACCCAGACCGCACGACCGCGCTGGAACTCTGGCTGGCGACGCCTGAAGCCGCCGCCGCACTCGACCCCGCGTCCCTGACCGAAGCCGAGCGGGACGAGTGGGCCGGTCTGCAGACACCGCGCCGCCGTCGGGACTGGGCCGCGAGTCGCCGTCTGTTGCACGCCGCTGCCGCACACGACACAAGCTGTGCGCGGAGCCTGTCGCATAGCCATGCGTACGCTGCCCTCGCCCTCGCCCCTGCTTCGACAGCGGTGGGAGTCGATATCGAATGGCTGGCACCGCGGGAGTTCGCCGGCATGGCGGAACTCGGCTTCTCCGCGGCAGAGGCGGCGTTCATCGCCTCGCACGCCGAACCCGGGAAATGCCGCGCGGCGTTCTATGAACTTTGGACGCTGAAGGAAGCATGCGCCAAGGCTTTCGGGTTGCATCTGGTGGACGCCCTGCGTCAGTGTCGTTTCGTGAACACCCGCCTCTCGTGGGAGGCCGATGTTCCTGCTGCGCGACCGTGGCGGGCGATCGTATATGCGCCGCGACCGGACCTGCGCCTCTCACTTGTGTGGACCGCCGACGCCCTCGAGTCGCCGCTGCAACCCATCGCGCTGCGGGAATGGCCGCCCGGAAATACAGTCGAGTGGACGACGGTGCGCCGGTTCAGCGGCCAAGGCCGGTTGCGCGCGGACGCGTGCTAATCTGCGGCCCGCCGTGCCCACGACCAACGACACCAGAAGAACCGGACCCGCGCGGGCCATGCTGCTGCTGGGCCTGTCGTATCCCCTGCTCGCGCACCTGGCAGTGCTGAGCGGGCGGCCCGCATTGATTGCCGCCAGCCTGGGTGTGCTCGCCACGCTGATCCTGCTCCCGCCGCTGCGCCGCGGTCGACTCTGGGCCTGGGCAGTCTTCGCCGCCGCCGTCGTCGGCCTCTACGCGCTGTCCCGGTCGAGCGCCGCGGCGTTGCCGCTGTTCGTGCCGCCGGTCGCGATCAATGCGTTCATGGCGTGGGTCTTCGGTCATACGCTGTTGCAGGACAGGGTGCCGTTGATCGAGCGCCTCATCCGCGCACTGCATGACCCTGGCGAGGCCCTCGACCCTGCGATTGCGCGGTACGCGCGGCGCTTGACGGCGACGTGGACGGCGTTGTTCGTCGTTCTCGCGGTCGTGAACCTGATGTTGGCGCTGTGCGCGACGCCGGGAGGCCTGCTGCTTGCCGCAGGCTTTGAACCGCCAGTGCCCGTGCCGCTGGCGATCTGGTCGCTGTTCGCCAACATCCTGAATTACGTGTTCGTCGGCGTCCTGTTCGTGGTCGAGTACGCCTGGCGACAGCGGGTGTTTCCGCAACAGCGCTATCGCAACTTCTTCGACTTCACGCAGCGTGTTGCGCGGCTCGGCGCAATCTTCCGCCCGGTCAGTGCGGGGCAATCTCGCAACGCGCGAAATAACGCGCGGCCCCCTCGTGCAGGGCAATCGTAACGCCCACCAGCGCCGGCGTCTGGCACAGGTTCAAATCGATCGTCTTCACGGCGACAGGTTACCGGTCTTCATCCGCGCCGATGGTGCCGACGCCGGCCGCGCGCGCAAAGTCAGCCTCGGCACTGGAGTAGTCGGTGGCGCAGAACCCCAGGTCCCGCAGCAGACCGTCGCTCAGCCGGTAGACCCACGCGTGGACGGTGAGCGACCGGCCGCTGTCCCACGCCTGCTGCACGATCGTCGTGCGGCACACGCGCCGCGCCTGGAACAGCACGTTCAGCTCGCACAATCGATCCACCCGCTGATCGTCGGTTGGCAATCGCAGCAGCGGATCGCGATACAGGTGCGCGATGTCGCGGATCGGCTGCAACCAGTTGTCCACGAGCCCGAGCGGGCGCTGCTGCCACACCGCCGTAACGCCGCCGCACCCGTAGTGGCCGCAGACGATCACGTGCTCGATGCCGAGCACGTCGATGGCGTACTGCAGGACGGACAGGCAACTGAAGTCGTTGTGCAGGACGAGATTCGCAACGTTGCGGTGCACGAACAGTTCGCCGGGCGCGAGGTCGACGATCTCGTTCGCCGGCACGCGACTGTCGGAGCAACCGATCCACAGGTAGCGCGGGGCCTGCAGGGCGGCGAGACCTGCGAAGAAACCGGGTTGCCGGGACTCCATGCCCGCGGCCCAGTGCCGGTTGTTCGAGAAGAGTTCGGGTAGTTTGTTCACGGTACAGCGCGCCTCAGAACGGTTCCATCCACGGCCGCAGGTCCAGCTCGTGGGTCCAGGCCGAGCGCGGCTGGCGATGCAATTGCCAGTATGCCTCGGCGATGTCGTCCGGGTTCAGGATGCCGTCGCGGTCCTTGAGCGCATGACGCTCTGGAAAATTCTCCGCGATCCAAGGCGTGTCGATCGCGCCATCGATCACCGTGTGGGCGACGTGGATGCCCTGTGGTCCGAGTTCGCGCGCCATCGATTGTGCCAGCGCTCGCAAGCCGTGCTTGGCTGCCGCGAAAGCCGCGAAACCCGTACCCCCGCGGACGCTGGCGGTGGCGCCGGTGAAGACGATTGTGCCGTGGCCTCGGGACAGCATGCGCTTGGCCGCCTCGCGTCCGGTGAGGAAACCGCCGAAGCAGGCCATCTCCCAGACCTTCCGGAAGGCGCGCGCCGTGGTCTCGGTGACGGGGAAGCGAACATTGGCGCCGATGTTGAAGACAACGACTTCGAGCGGCGCGACGTCGCGCTCAATCGAATCGAATAACGCGACGACCTGATCCTCATCGCGCGCATCGACGCCGAAAGGCCGCGCCTGGCCGCCCGCAGATTCGATCTCCTCGACCAGTCGCGACAGCCGGCTCGCCTCGCGCCGAACCACGCAGGCGACGTAACCCTCGCGCGCGAACCGCCGGGCGATTGCGCCACCCGTTGAATCGCCGGCGCCCATGACGAGAGCAGCCGACGGCAGCGGTTGAGAATTCGTCGTAGCCATTCGCGACCCCCGCATCCGTTGGTGGCAATCGGACAGATTGGTGGGCCCGCTGGGATTCGAACCCAGGACCAAGGGATTATGAGTCCCCTGCACTAACCACTGTGCTACAGGCCCCACGCAGGGCCATTGATTGTACTCAGTCCGTCGGCTCGATGCGCAGCAGGCGGCCGTCATCCTCGTCCGTAAGCAGGTATATGAACCCATCCGGCCCTTGCTCGATGTCGCGCACCCGCTGCTGCACGCTGCCGTGAAGCAGCGGCTCCTCGTGGACCACCCGGTTGCCGTCCATTTCGAGGCGGACGATTTGCTGGCTCTTCAACCCGCCGACAAACGCGTTGCCCCGCCACTTCGGGAAGCGCTGCCCGGTGTAGAAGATCAAGCCGCTGGTGGCGATCGACGGAGCCCAGTGGTGAACGGGCCGTTCGATCCCCGGCGCCTCGCCACCGTCGCTGATCTTCGCGCCGGAATACTCCGTGCCATAGCTGACCAGGGGCCAGCCATAGTTCCGGCCGGCCAGCGTGCGGTTCAACTCGTCACCGCCCTTCGGACCGTGCTCGTTGGTCCAGAGCTCGCCCGAGACCGGGTGCAGGGCCGCGCCCTGGACGTTGCGGTGCCCGTACGACCAGATTTCCGGCAATGCGCCCGTCCGACCCACGAATGGGTTGTCCGCCGGTACCGTGCCGTCGGACTCGATGCGCACCACCTTGCCGAGGTGGCTATCGAGTTGCTGCGCCCGCTGCCGGCCGACATTGCGCTCGCCGAGGGTCACGAACAGCCGGCCATCGCGGGCAAAGACCAGTCGCGAACCGAAGTGATGCCCGCCTTGCATCGCCGGCTGCTGCCGAAAGATCACCTTGACGTCAGCAAGCCGGCCCGCTTCGAGCCGGCCGCGCGCCACGGCAGTGCCGTTGCCACCGTCGCGTGGCTCGGCATACGACAGGAAGACGTAGGAGTTGCTGCCGAACTCCGGGGCGATGGCAACGTCCAGCAGCCCGCCCTGCCCGACCGCATCCACCGCCGGCACGCCTTCGAGCGGCGGGCTGACCTTGCCGTCCCGAGAGACGATGCGCAGGCGACCCGGTCGCTCGGTTACCAGGGCGCTGCCATCCGGCAGGAAGGCCATGCCCCAGGGGTGCTCGAGCTTCTTGGCAACCGTGACCAGCCGCACCTGGCCGTGTTCGGTCGCAATTCTGTCGGCCCCGGTGGCGAGCGCTGGCAGGAAGGCCGCGCTCAACCAGAGACCGAACGCACCGACTTTCGTACCCATGCAAGAACTCCGGAATCGACAGGGCGTGCCAATCTTCGCACGCACCTGCCGTCCGGAGTCGTGCCCGGCGTACCGGGCAGGATCAGGGCCCCGTCAGTTGCTTCCCCGGCGACTCCACCTGCAACTTGCGGCCTTCGACGAAGTAATAGATCAGCAGCGCGAGGCCCACGCCGATCGGGACCAGGCCGAAGAACTTCACGTCGTCCCCGGCCACGGCGCCCAGCGCCACGAAGAGGCCGACACCGACGAACAGCCAGACCAGCCCGGGCAGCAGGTAACTCGACCGGCGCTGCGGCTTGAGCGGCAGGTAAAACGACTCGGGCAGCGGCGGGATGTCCATGCCGCGCTCGATCGCCGCGAGCCGCTCCTTGTGGTTGGCCTCGACGATGTCGCGGCGCCGCTTGTAATCCACGATCGAGAACACGATCGGAATCAGCAGCGACATGAAGATCGCCACGATGGGGATGAATACTGCAACGACGTCTTCGTCCATGGGATGCCCTCCGGAGTGATGGAGGTTATATGCGGGGAACCAGCCCAGGGTTGCATGTCCCAGGTTGCAACCTTTTGGGCGCCTCGCGCGTATAAATGACACATGGACGCCGGGATCGAACAGCTTCTGGCCGAGGGCCGGCATGCCCGGGCCTTCGATCTCATCGTCCCCGCCTTTCGGGACCGGGTCTTCCGGCTGGCCTGTTCCATCCTCAGGGATCGGGCCGCGGCGGAGGATGCTGCCCAGGAGACCCTGGTGCGGGTCTGGAAGGCGCTGCCGGGATTCGACGGCCGCGCCGCGCTTGGCACCTGGATCTACGCCATCACACGCAATACGTGCCTGATGGAAATCCGCAAGCGCCGGCCGACGGTTTCTCTGGACGACCCGGACTCCGACGAAGCCCAGCACGCCGCGGCAGCCGCCTCGGTGGGCCCGGCGGCCGACCCGGAACGGGACAACCTGCTGCGGCTGCTCGAATCCCTGCCGGCGAACCAGCAGGAAGCAGTGAGGCTGTTCTATCTGGAAGACCGCTCTTACGACGCCGTGGCGGAATCGCTTGGCATGCCGCTCGGTACGGTCAAGAATCTATTGCATCGCGCGCGCAAGAATCTGATGGCGCTCGCGCAACCCGTCCACGAGGAGAAGGCCGCATGAACGCGCCCTCGAATTACGCAGCCTGCGAACAGTACGAGCACGAAATCGCGGATCTCGTCGATGGACTGCTCCCCGAGACCGACGCGCGCCGCGTGCGCGCTCACCTCGCAGATTGCCCACGCTGCCGCGCGTGGCAGTCGCGGTACGCCGCCATGAACGAGCAGCTGGGCGCCGCGCTGCCGAAGCCCGCCTTGTCGCCCGGTTTCGACGCTGCCCTGCAAGCGCGTATCGATGTGCTCAAACCGGCCAACGGGCGCGAGGCACGACGCGCGGCGGCTGACCAGGAACATGACGTGCTGTTGCTAACCCTGCGCAAGTACACGCGCCGCAAAGCAGTGCTCGGTGCCCTCGGTGGCGCGACGGCCGCGGGCTGCATCATCATCGCTCTGCAGCGTCTCGTGCTGCAGGAATCCGCCTTGCAGGCTGCTTTGCAAGGCAGTGACCGGCTCGTGGTATTCGGCGCGATCGGCGCAGCCATCGCGGCGGCGGTCATCGGCTGGACGCTGTCGCGCAACGCCATGGTGATGCCGCGCTTCGCGCGCTGGTGATCGGCGCCCGCTGCGCTTAGCCGTCGTGGTCCTCGACGACGGAGTTGCCGCCGTCCGCCACGATCCGCTGCTCCGTCACGTAGCAGGCGCCTGGCGAGGCGAGGAACGCGGCCACGCGCGTCAGACGCGGCGCGTCCAGCCGAAGCGATCGGGTGCTTCGCCGTTCTGGATGGCGACCAGCGCTGCACGCAAACGCTGCGTGACCGGGCCCACCGCGCCGTTGCCGACGCGATGATCCTGACCGTCATACACCAGCGTGCCGACGCCGGCCAGCACCGCAGCCGTTCCGGACAGCGCGGCTTCTCCCGTCTTCACCCACCCGAGCATCTCGTTCACGGTGAAGACCCGCTCCTCGACCTTGAAGCCCAGGTCACGCGCCATCGTCAGCAGCGAGTCACGAGTCACGCCGTGCAGGAACGTCGAATCGAGGCTGCGGGTCAGGATGTGCCCTTCGCGAATCAACAGGAAGTTCGCGGCGCCGGTTTCCTGCACGGAACCGCCCGGACAGAAAAGCACCTGGTCCACCTGGTACTTGTCGCGCGCAGCGAGCGTCGGCCCCATCGCCGCCGCATAGTTGCCGCCGGTCTTCACCATACCGAGGTGCTCCGCCGTGCGGTGGCACTGGTCCTCGACGTAGATGCGCAGCGGCTTCATGCCGCCGGCGAAGTAATCCCATACCGGGCTCGCCAGCACGATCAGGGTCGCCTCGTTGGACGGCTGCGAGGCGGCGCCGATGTTCGGCATGGTGCCAAAAAGGACCGGTCGCAGGTACAGCGCGCCCGGAGGCTCCGGCACCTGCGCGCGCACGCGGTCGATCGTCGTGAGCACCATGCGTGCCAGCTGCTCGGCATCCGGCTGCGGCAGCGACAGCAGCCGCGCACTCTGGCGCATGCGCTCGATGTGCTTGTCCATGCGGAAGACGTGGATGCTGCCGTCGTGCCAGCGATAGGCCTTGAAACCCTCGAAGCAGGTGCTCGCGTAATGCAGCACGTGGGCTGCCGGATGCATGGGGATCGGCGCCGTCGCGACAATCTCGTCAGCGCTCCACCGGCCGCCCTTGCAGGTGGCGATGGACATCTGGTCGGCGAGCACCGTGCCGAAAGCGGGACGGGCTTGAGGATTCGTGCTCATGGATCGATCTCGAATGATTGCGGGTGGCGTGGCTGGCGGGCAGTCTAGCCGGGGATGAAGATCGTCGCCGGATGCTCGAGCAGGTCCTTCAGCGCCTGGATCATCGCCGCCGCGTCGTAGCCGTCCACGTAACGATGATCGAACGACGAGGACAGGTTCATGATCCGGCGGACGGCGATGGTGCCGCCGATGACGACGGGCCGCTCGACGGCCTTGTTCACGCCGATGATCGCCATCTCGGGCGCATTTATGATCGGTGTCGAGGCGATGCCTCCCAGTTTGCCTAGGCTCGTCACGGTGATGGTCGAACCGGTCAGGTCCTTGCTCGTGGCCTTGCCGGCGCGAGCGGCCTCGGACACGCGGCGAATCTCTGCGGACAGATCCCACACAGTGCGCGCTTCCGCATGACGCACGACGGGGACCTTGAGGCCGTCCGGCGTCTGCGTCGCCACGCCGAGGTGCACGCCGTGGTGGCGCACCAGCACGCCGCGCTCGGTGTCGTACAGCGCGTTGCACTGGGGGAAGCTCTCGAGCACGCGGACCAGCGCCGCGGCAATGAATGGCAGGTAGGTGAGCGACGGCGCTCCGTTCGGCAGCTTGCCGTTGAGGTGACTGCGCAGCGCTTCGAGTTCGGTGACGTCGATTTCCTCGACGTACGAAAAGTGCGGGATGTTGCGCTTGGCATCGGTCATGCGCTGCGCGATGAGGCGCCGCACACCGATGACCTTGACCTCATCGACGCCCGTGCGCCGGACGAGCCCTGCCGGCGCTGCCTCGACTGCCGGAGCGGCCGCCGTAACGTTGCCGTTGAGCGCTGCCGCGAAGTCCTGCGGCGTGATGCGGCCGCTCGGGCCGGAGCCCGGCACGGCGCGCAGATCGACGCCTGCTTCGCGCGCCCGGCGGCGCGTGGCTGGCGACGCCTTGACCCGATGAGCCCCCTCTCCCGCGGCGGCGGGAGAGGGTTGGGGTGAGGGCTTCGGACCCTCACCCGCACTGCGTGCGACCTGTCCCGCAAGAGCGGGAGAGGTGATTGCCCCCTCTCCCACCAGGGTGGGAGAGGGCTGGGGTGAGGGTCTTACCCCCTCTCCCACCCTGGTGGGAGAGGGCTGGGGTGAGGGCTCCGACACTTCCGTCTCGAAGACGATCAACTCGGAGCCGACACGCACCATGTCACCCGGCTGCCCGTTGATCGCCACGACCCGCCCGGTCACCGGCGACGGCACTTCGACCGCCGCCTTGTCCGTCATGACCTCCG
>Ga0315290_10000969_pt1 | contig 19557 bp, 16 predicted proteins | sample YL17G12_0_MG_FD_203627 | JGI IMG/M metagenome (GOLD analysis project Ga0315290, IMG submission 203627) | Sediment microbial communities from Yellowstone Lake, YNP, Wyoming, USA - YL17G12_0 | ecosystem: Environmental > Aquatic > Freshwater > Lake > Sediment | place: USA: Wyoming | collected... | reverse complement strand
GCGGCCGCGGCGCCGCCGACGGTCGGGGCGGCGGTGGAGCCGGACCCGGCGGCGGGGGGGGGCCCCCCCGGGGCGGCCCCCCCCCCCCCCCCCCGCCTCAGATGTCCAGGTTCTTCACATCCAACGCGTTGTCTTCGATGAACTTGCGGCGCGGCTCAACCTGATCGCCCATCAGCGTGGTGAACATCAGGTCGGCCTCCGTGTGATCTTCTGCCCGCACCTGCAGCAGCGTCCGCTTCTCGGGGTCCATCGTCGTCGCCCACAACTGCTCGGGGTTCATCTCGCCAAGGCCCTTATAGCGGTTGATGGCCACGCCGCGCTTGCCGGCCGCGAAGAAGTGCTCGACAAGTTCGTCAAGGTTCGCCACCTGCGCATCCGGGGGCTTCGTCTTCGCCCCGCGCAGCCGCGCGGGCCCGCCGGCTTCTGCCGCCACGTCGCCCGGCTCCTGGCCGCCAGCCGTTTCGGCTGCCGCGGCGTCGGATTCTGCGGCGTCCGGCTCGGACTCTGGTTCGACCGCAACGACGGTGGCCGGCCACCTGAGATCCTTGATGTCGCGATACGTGGTGCTCAGCGACCGGAACTCGCTCGACACAACGAACTCCGCGCCCACCACCATGCTTCGCGCGTAGGGTCCGGTCCGGTCTTCAATCTCGATGCGGTACCGGTTGCGTTCCTGGTCGAACCGGACGCTGACGGCGCGCTGGTCCGAGGCCAGATGCCCGGCGAGATCGTCCACGCTCTCGCGCTCGGCGAAAAACGCGCGGTCCATCAGCGCTCGATCCAGCAGGACCCTCAGTACGCCGCGGGTGAAGCCGCGGCGCTCGGCTGCCTGCGTCTGGGTGCGGAACGCAATCAGGCTCTGGAGGAGTCTTTCCAGGTCGGAGCCGGCGACGCCGGGCCATTCTTCGCCAAACCGGACGGCCCGGTTCTCGACGGCGCGGCGCACGAGGAAGTTGTCGAGCTCGCGATCGTCCTTGATGTAGGTCTCGGCCTTGCCCCGCTTGACCCGGTAGAGGGGCGGCTGCGCAATGAAGATGTAGCCGCGGTTGATGATCTCGGGGTACTGCCGGTAGAAGAACGTCAGCAGCAGGGTGCGGATGTGCGAGCCGTCCACGTCCGCGTCGGTCATGATGATGATGCGCTGGTACCGCAGTTTCTCGATGTCAAAATCTTCTTCGCCGATGCCACAGCCGAGCGCCGCGATGAGCGTCCGGATTTCTTCGCTGCCCAGCATCTTGTCGAAACGGGCCTTCTCGACGTTGAGGATCTTGCCCTTGAGCGGCAGGATCGCCTGGAATCGACGATCGCGGCCCTGCTTGGCCGAGCCGCCTGCCGACTCGCCCTCGACCAGGTACAGCTCGCTCTGCGCCGGGTCGCGCTCCTGGCAGTCGGCCAGTTTCCCCGGCAGCGCGCTGTTGTCGAGCGCGCCCTTGCGGCGCACGAGGTCCCGCGCCTTGCGCGCCGCATCCCTCGCCCTGGCGGCATCCACTGCCTTGACGATGATCCGCCGCGCGACCGCCGGATTCTCATCGAGGTACGCGCCCAGAAGATCGTTGACGATGGCCTCGACGATGCCCTTGACCTCGGTGTTGCCGAGCTTGGTCTTGGTCTGGCCTTCGAACTGCGGGTTCGGAATCTTCACGCTGATGACGGCCGTGAGTCCTTCGCGGATGTCGTCGCCGCTGATGCCCTCGCCCGCGTCTTTCGCGAGGTTGTTCTTGGCAGCGTAGTAGTTAATCGTGCGCGTGAGCGCAGCCCTGAACCCGGAGAGGTGTGTGCCGCCCTCGTGCGTGTTGATGTTGTTGGCGAAGGAATACAATATTTCCGAGTACGCGTCGTTCCACTGCAGCGCGATCTCGGCAATGACGCCGTCCTTGTCGCCGCGCATGTAGATGGGTTTCTCGTTGACCGCCACCTTGTTGGTGTTGAGGTGCGTGACAAACGAGACAATGCCGCCGTCGTACTTGAAATCGTGCTGCTTGTTCTCCCGCTCGTCGGCGAGCGTGATGCGCACGCCCGGATTGAGGAAAGCCAGTTCGCGCAGCCGCTGCGCCAGCGTGTCGAAGCTGAAGTCGAGCGTCTCGAACACATCGCGATCGGGCTTGAAGTGCACCTTTGTCCCGCGCCGGCGCGTCGTGCCCGTGGCCACAAGATCGCTCGCGGGCTTCCCGCGTTCGTAGCTCTGGCGGTAGACCTGATCGTTGCGCCAGATTTCGAGGTCGAGCACTTCTGACAGCGCATTGACCACCGACACGCCAACACCGTGCAGCCCTCCCGACACCTTGTAGCTGTCCTTGTCGAACTTCCCGCCGGCGTGCAGCACTGTCATCACGACCTCGGCTGCCGACTTGCCGCTCTCGTGCATATCGACGGGGATGCCGCGGCCGTTGTCGATGACGGTAATCGAATTGTCGTCGTGGATGGTGACGTTGACTTCGTCGCAGAACCCGGCAAGTGCTTCGTCTATCGAGTTGTCGACCACCTCGAACACCAGGTGGTGCAGCCCGAGCGGGCCCGTCGATCCGATGTACATCGCGGGGCGCTTGCGCACCGCGTCGAGGCCTTCGAGAACCTTGATCTTGTCGGCGGAGTAGTCGCCGGCATCCGCGCCGCCCGGGCCGCCATAGCCGTTTTCGTGCGACTCCGCCGGCGCCGCCTCGTCGTCGCCAGCCGGAATGCCCGTCACCGCCGGAACCGTCTCGGGAGTGGAACCCTGGTGCTGAACCGTCTCGTCGTGCGCCATCAGATCCTCATGGGCATCACGACATACGTGTATTCATAGTCGGTCGTGCCGACCGGGCGCATCACGGTCTGGCTGACTTCATCGCGGAACTCAATCGCGATGACATCCGTTTGCACGGCGTTGAGGAAGTCGATCACGTATTGCGCGTTGAAGGAAATCTGCATCGCCGGGCCGCCGTACTCGACGGCGAGTTGCTCGCGGGCTTCGCCCAGCTCCGGGCTGTGCGAGGACACTTCTACGCGGCCGGACTCCAGCGAGAACTTGACGGCGCGCGAGCGCTCGTTCGACAGCAGCGCGACGCGGCGAATCGCCGACGCGATGCGATCCCGCTCGAACTCGATGCGCTTGTCGTTGTTCTTCGGGATGACGCGCTCGTACGCGGGAAACTGGCCATCAATCATCCGCGACACCAGCAGGCGGCCGTCCACCTGGAAGAAAATGTGATTCTCGCTCTTGGCAAACGAGATGTCGCCCTCCCCTTCCGCCAGCAGCCGTCCCAGCTCGAGCAGGGTCTTCTTCGGGAGGATGGTGCGTGATTCCTCTGCCTTCTTCCCGTCCCCGTCGCGCGGCGCGCTGACCAGCGCGAGACGATGACCGTCGGTGGCCACCAGGAGCATGCCGTCCGCGCGCAGCACAAACAACGCGCCGTTCAGAAAATACCGCGTGTCTTCTCCCGTGATCGCAAACTGCGTCTTTGCGACCATCTCGCGCAGCAGCGCCCGCCCGATCTGCGCGCTTTCGCCGACGGCCATCTCCGGCAACGTCGGGAAGTCTTCGCGCGGCAGCGTCTGCATCTTCGATTCGTACCGATCGGCCGCCACTTTGACGGCGCCGGTCTTGTCTTCTTCGATGCGGATGTCGGTCTCCGGCAGTTCCTTGACAATCTCGTAGAACTTCTTCGCCGGAAGCGTCAGCGACCCCGCCTTCGAGACCGCGGCGGCGCACTTCGATCGCAGCCCGACCTCGAGATCTGTGGCCGCCAGGCGCAGTTCGTCACCCTTGGCTTCCAACAACACGTTGGCCAGGATGGGAATGGTGTTCTTGCGCTCGACGATGCCCTGGAACAGTTGCAGTTCTTTCAGGAGATCGGTCTTCCGGACAACGAGTTCCATGATGTCCAGTCCAGTCCTTGGAGGAGCGGGTCTGTTCTGCCGGGTGTTTCTCTAATCCAAGAGAGAAGATCTAGAGAACAAGAAATTATACTGAAAAGATAGCGTGTTGAAAAGCACAGAAAGAGGCGTTAAGTGATTGTCAAACAAGAACTTGAGAGGCACGATTCCTGTTGACTTTCCGCGCGGATCAGGATTGTGTCCGGCGGCACCCTGTTGACGGTTTCGTCCGTCCACAGATGCTCCACACCGTCGTGCTCCGGCCGGGTGTGGAAAAGACCGGCAAAGACGCCGACTATCACCGCATCGCCTCGATCAGCCTGTTGATAACGCTGTTGAAATCCCTGTCCTTCTTTCGGAGTGTTTCAATCTTGCGGATCGAGTGGATCACCGTCGAGTGATGTTTCCCGCCGAAGCCGCGGCCAATCTCCGGCAACGACGCGGTCGTGAACGCCTTACAGAGATACATCGCGACCTGCCGGGGCAGGGCGATCGATTTTGAGTTATTGCGCGACCGCAGGTCCACCGCCTTGAGCTGGTAGTGATCCGCGACGGCCTTCTGGATCATGTCAATCGTCACGGGACGGTCGTCGTGCCCGATGACGTTCTTCAGGACTTCCTGCGCCAGGCTGATGGAGATCTCTCGTCCCGTCAACGACGCGAATGCCAGGAGCCGGATCAGTGAACCCTCGAGTTCGCGGATGTTCGACTTGATCTTTTCGGCGATGTAGATGGCGACATTGTCGGGCAACGGCACGCTCTCAGCATCCGCCTTCTTCTTGAGAATGGCGACTTTTGTTTCGAGATCCGGCGGCTGGATGTCGGCAATCAGCCCCCACTCGAAACGTGAGCGCAGGCGTTCCTCGAGAGTGGCGATCTCGTTGGGAGGACAATCGCTGCTGAGCACAATCTGTTTCTGCGAATCGTAGAGCGCGTTGAACGTATGGAAGAACTCGTTCTGCGTGCCTTCACGGCCGGCCAGAAACTGGATGTCGTCAACCAGCAGCACGTCGACCGACCGATAGCGCTCGCGGAAATTCAGCACGCCATCGTTCTTGACCGCGTTGATCATCTCGTTCATGAAGCGCTCGGTCGAGATGTACGTCAGTTTGTAGAGCGGGTTGTGTTTGAGCACGTAGTGCCCAATTGCATGCATCAGATGCGTCTTGCCGAGACCCACGCCGCCGTAGATGTAGAGCGGGTTGTACGATCGCCCTGGAGCCTCCGAGACCGCGCGGCAGGCCGCTTCGGCAAATTGATTCGATGGACCGACGACAAACGTGTCGAACAGGTACCGCTGATTGAGCCCGACCGACGGACTGCCTTCGTAGGCAATGCCGCTGTAGGAAGACGACGCCTCCTCCTCTTCTTCGGGAGCGATGGGCGGAGCCGCCTCTGCCGACAATGGCGCATCGGCGCGCGGATCGGTCGCGAACACGATCGCCAGCATGGGACGGTCGATTTCGCCGAGCGCTTCGTTGATAAGTCCCGAGTAGTGCTTCGTCAGCCAGTCGCGGAACAGCGAGTTTGGAACCCTGATGGTGACCGTATCGCCGATCAGGGACACGAAAGTGGTTGGTTTGAACCACGTGTAGAAACTATGCCGGTTGATCTTCGTTTCGATGCGGGCGAGGATGTCGTCCCAGACGTTGTGACTTTCCATCAGACGCCTCAATACCCGACCGGAAGCGGCGTCCGGTCTGGCAAATCGCGACTTTCGCCCCCAGAGAATCCTGTAGATGCGGGTTTCAAGCGCCAGCGACCCCCAAAAACGCTCGGAAACCCGGGCTGCGCCCACCTTTCGCCTTTGGGGTTTTCCACATCTTTTTCCACATCTGTTGAAAAGTCCCCAGGGCGGCCCCGGTGGCGAGGCACTGAAATGTACCACAGGCGGCGCGGAGACGTGACGAAATTTCCAGGAAATTGGAAGCCAGAAAAACACGTCCCGACCCCCTTTGTGTTGACGGCCAGGGCTAAGGCCCGATAATATGAATGGTTCTGTCCTCAGCCACTACAAGGTACCAGTATGAAGCGCACGTTTCAGCCGAACATTCGTCATCGTAAACGCACACACGGCTTTCTCGTCCGGATGGCGACCAAGGACGGCCAGCAGGTGCTGAAGCGGCGGCGCGCCAAAGGGCGCAAAAAGCTCACGGTTTCGTCCGAATAGGGCGGAAAGCAGGCCCGCCGTGACTTCCGAGCCTTCTCGTGGACATCGCGCCGATCCGCCGGCCGCCACCGGTTCGTCGCGGGGCGAGCGCGTGCGGCGGCGGCCGGAGTTTTTGGCCAATTACGAGCACGGGAGCCGAAGCTCGAATCGTCTGATGACGGTCTTCGTGCTCGCCAACGGCGGCACGACGGCCCGACTGGGTATCGCCGCCACGCGGAAGCTGGGCAACGCCGTCCAGCGCAACCGCGCCAAACGTCTCGTTCGCGAGGCTTTCAGGCACCACAAGCCCCCCGTCGGGTTCGACATCATCGTTATCCCCAAACGGGAGATGCTCGTGGCCGACTACCGGACCATTGAGGCAGAGTACTGCGCCATCCTCTCGCGGCGCCGGCACAAGACCCGTGAAGCGTAGCGTCGCGGCGCGCGTTGTCCTTCGCCTGCTAGAATCGTACAAGTGGCTTATTTCACCGTTATTTAGAGGTTCGTGTCGCTTCCTTCCCTCCTGCAGCGATTACATGACCGAAGCGGTCGAGCGCCACGGCGCCATCGTCGGAACCGGTCTCGGTATCGTCAGGCTCGGAAGGTGTCATCCTTTTGGCGGTTCCGGCCTCGACCCGGTGCCCCACAGGCATGCTTGTTCGGGTAGCCATTCGCGACGAGAGGCCTGATCGGATCTATGGAAAAGCGCGTCATCATTGCCGTTGTCCTGTCGTTCCTGGTGCTTTACGCCTACCAGTCGCTGTTCATGCCGAAGCCGGTGGCCAAACCGCCGGCCCGCGCGTCGCAGTCACAGACCGCAACGGGCGCGGGTGCCAACGGCGCATCGGCTGGTGGCGGCCAGGCTGCAACGGCCCAACCCGCCGGCGCCGTCACCGCCACGGCCGCATCTGCCGCGGCCGGTACCGCTGCCGTCCAAGCGCCCGCCGGGGCGAAGGTCAGCGTGCTGATTGGAGACACCGCCGAACGAGACGTGCTCGTCGACTCCGAGACGATCCATGCGGTGTTCACCAACCAGGGCGCGACGCTGAAGAACTGGACCCTCAAGCGTTACGTAGATGGAGCCGGCAAACCCCTCGATCTCGTGCCTCAGAATGTCCCGCGCAACGTTCGGCCATTCTCCATCGACACCGGTAATGCCAGCGTTGACGATCGACTGAACGGCGCGTTGTATCGCGTTGAAGGTGGCGGGCCGAGCACCGATCCGAAGACCGGCATCGTGCTCGTCGCGTTTGAATACCAGGACGCAGGCGGCTTCCGCGCGCACAAGGCGTTCGCGATCAACCCGAAGAACTACACCGTCGAGGCCAGCGTCGGTGTCACCTCCGGTGTGGAGGCGGTCAATCCCGCGATCAAGATGGGCTTCGGGCTTGGTGATGTCGGCGCGGGCGCGTCAGGCCAGTATTCCAAGAAGCCCGGAGGCATCCTGTTTCGCGCGGGCAGCATCGAGCGGCACGACGCGAAGGCGATTGTGACGCAACCCGCCTACGAAGGCGATGTGCGCTGGGGCGGTGTCGACGATCACTACTTCCTGTCGACGGCGCTGTTCGCGGGCCCTGGCGCACGCCTGGTGTACGAAGCGAACTCGGTGCCGAACGCGGATGGAAAAACGACGAGGGACTACGTCGCGTACACCGTAAAGCCCCCAGCGGGCGCGAGCGCCACTGTCAGATTCTTCATCGGGCCGAAGCAGTTCGATCTGCTGCAGAGCATCGATCAGGAACTGGTCCGCGCGGTCGATTTCGGGTGGTTTGCCTTCATCGCCACTCCGCTGCTGCGCATGCTCAACGGAATCAACGACTACCTGCACAACTACGGGTGGTCGATCATCGCGCTCACGTTCTTCATCAACCTCGTCATCTTTCCGCTGCGCCACAAGAGCGTGGTGTCGATGCGCAAGATGCAGGGGCTGCAGCCCGAGATCAAGGCCATTCAGGATCGCTACGGCAAGCTGAAGGCGACCGATCCCGAGAAGCAGAAGATGAACACCGAGCTGATGGAGCTCTACAAACAGCGCGGCGTAAACCCGGCAAGCGGCTGCCTCCCCATGCTCCTGACGATGCCGGTGCTCTTCGCCTTCTACAATCTGCTGTCGCAGGCCATCGAGCTGCGCGGGGCGCCGTTCGCGTTCTGGATCCAGGACCTCTCGCTGCACGATCCGCTCTACGTGACGCCGGTGCTGATGACCATCACGATGTTTGTGCAGCAGAAAATGACGCCGTCGACCGCGGACCCGGTGCAGCAGAAGATGTTCATGTTCATGCCGATTGTGTTCGGCGGCATGTTCCTGTGGGCGCCGAGCGGCCTGGTGATCTACTGGTTCTTCAGCAACCTGCTGGCGATTCTGCAGCAGGTCGTCACCAACCGGATCATTGGACCGCAAGTGGTGCACGTGATGCGGCCGGCCGCGGAGCGGAAGCTCAGAAAAGTCGGCGAAGGCAAGACCAACGGAGTGTCGTAGCGATTCATCCGCCTTCGCGTAGTGCTTCGGCGGACCGCCGTAGCCTTGGCGGAGGTGGTCGCGCCAGGGCCGTGGTCGGGGTCTTTGAGCTGTAGGCCGGGTCTTCAGGCCGGGGATCAGGCGCGGGTGCGATCGAGCAGTGCGCCAACGCGCCGTAGATGATGGGTGTTGCAGCGATGTCTGATCTGAATACGCGCATTGTGGAATTTGTCACCGCCGTGACGACGGCCATGGGGTTGTCGCTGACCGCGACGATCGAAGAGACGGCGGACGGGCCGCGGGTCAATTTGGATGGCGACGGCGGCGATCTGCTGGTGCGGCGGCGCGGCGAAGCCCTGAACGCGTTGCAGCACATCACGTCGAGCATCTTCCGCGACGACCTTCCCGAGGGGCAGCGGCTGGCGGTTGATTGCCTGGGCTTCCAGCGGGACAAGGACGCTGAACTGCGCAAGACGGCGAAGTTTCTCGCGGAGAAGGCCGTGTTGACTGGCGCCCCGCAGGAAATGGGCCCCCTCAACCCGTACGAACGCCGCATCGTCCACGTGGCGATCACGGAGGTGCCAAATGCGACGTCCGAGTCGATCGGCGACGCCTTCGTGAAGACCGTGATCATCAGCGGCAGGCGCTGACGGGGGATTTGGGCCTGGCCCCTCTTCTCGCCAGTTTTGCTTTTCCGGCCCGCCGTGAAGCTGTCTGCCCGGCTTCCCTTGTCTACACGCGGCTCGCCGGTGGCGGGTCTGCCTCGATGTTCCCCGGCCTGGCGTTGTCGCCTGCCGGTGTAGGATCGCCTTCGACACCGTGTTCTCCCCCACCGACACCATCGTGGCCATCGCAACGCCGAGTGGGCGTGGCGGCATCGGCGTGGTCCGCATCAGCGGGCCTGGTTCGACAGACATTGCCCGCGCCATTCTGGCGACGCCTCACGCGCTTCGACCCCGCTATGCCACGCACACGTTCGTCCGCCCGGCTTCAGAGCCGGCCACGCCAGTCGATACGCCAGGAGCGGCGCCGCGTGAACCACGTCGTGATGTTGCGGGCACACGCCGTGAGGTAGAGCCCGGGAGACAGCTTTCGGCGCCTGGCGAATGCCCACTCCGGCCCATCATCGATGTCGCGCACCCCGCGGCGTCGGAGAAGTTCGTCGCCGCACAGGACTCCCCCGCTGGACCGGACGCGCCTGGCGTGTCGCGAGGTTCCAGCCCCGCGTCGAGCATAGACGAAGTTGTCGCAACGTTTTTTCCCGCTCCGCATTCGTACACGACAGAAGACGTCATCGAGATCAGCGCGCACGGGAGTCCGGCGGTACTGCGTGAGATTGTGCGCGCCGCGATCGGCGCGGGTGCGCGGCTGGCTGAGCCAGGAGAATTCACGTTTCGGGCGTACCTCGGCGGCCGCATCGACCTGGTGCAGGCAGAGGCGGTGGGCGATCTTGTGGACGCCGTGACGCCGTTGCAGGCGCGCGTGGCGTTCGACCAACTCGAAGGCACGCTGACGCGGGCAATCGCCGCGCTGGACGCGCTGTTGTTCGATCTGGTGGCGAAACTCGAAGCGTCGATTGATTTTCCGGACGAGGGCTATCACTTTGTCGATGCGCCCGCAGTGGTGGCGACGCTGCGAACGACTCGTGGCGGAGTCGATCGGTTGCTTGACGGTGCACGGCTTGGCCGGGTGATCAGGGAAGGCCGTCAGATAGCCATTGTCGGCAAGTCGAACGTGGGGAAGTCGAGCCTCTTCAATTGGCTGATCGGTGCGGAACGCGCGATCGTGACGGACATTCCCGGGACAACAAGGGACCTGCTGCGCGAGACCATCGACTTCGACGGCGTGCGCGTGAGCCTCGTCGATACGGCCGGGATTCGTGACGTGCATGACGAAATCGAGCGTGAGGGCGTGGCGAGAGCACACCAGGTCCACGGCGTGGCCGACCTCGTGTTGGTGATGTTGGACGCGTCACTGCCGCTGGAGGCAGACGACGAAGAGGTTCTCGCGCGAACGGCGAAGGTGCCACGCGTGGTCATTGTAAACAAAGTCGACTTGCCGCGCGCATGGACCGGGGGCCAGCGCGTCGACGTTCCAGTCGAGATCTCTTTGAAGACGGGCGACGGCCTCTCCGCGCTGCGCGACGCGATCAGGCGGGCGCTGGAATTCACCGAACCGCGCGTCGAGGAGCCTGTTGTCACCAACATCCGCCACGAAGGGCTTCTTCGCGACGCGGGCGAGTCAATCAACCGCGCGCTGTCGGGTCTTGACGCGATGGGGGAACGTCTCAACGAGGAGTTGGTGCTGGCGGATCTGGCGGCCGCGCGCCGCGCATTTGAGGAAGTGGTGGGGAAGCGAACAAGCGAGGACGTTCTGCGCGCGATCTTCGAGCGCTTCTGTATCGGAAAGTAGGCGCGCGATTTGGCGCGCCGGTCCGGCAAGGTGAACCAGGCAGTGCAATCGAGCGTTGATGTTGTGGTGATCGGCGCGGGGCACGCGGGCGTGGAGGCCGCGTGGGCAGCCGCACAGATGGGTTGTTCGGTGGCGATCTGTACGCTGTCACGCGACACCGTCGCCCAGATGCCGTGCAACCCCGCGATTGGCGGCACGGCGAAAGGCCATCTTGTCAGAGAGGTCGATGCGCTGGGCGGACTCATGGGGCTGGCAATCGATGCGACGGGCATCCAGTTCAAGTTGCTCAATCGGAGCCGGGGCGCGGCGGTGTGGTCGCCGCGGGCGCAGGCCGACAAGGCGGCGTACGCGGCGTGGGTGAGGGCGGCGCTCGAAGCGCACGAGAACATCACGTGGGTGTTTGGCGCAGTCGAGGGAATTTCCACACGGCACGGAACCATTAGGTGCGTTAACCTAAAACATGGTGAATGCGTATTCTGCCGGACACTGGTGATCACGACCGGGACGTTCTTGAATGGGCTGATTCACATTGGGCGGGAGCAGAAGGTCGCCGGTCGGGCAGGCGAACCAGCAGCCACGGCGCTGGCTGAGTCCATTCGCGGATTCGGCTTTCGGATGGGTCGACTCAAGACTGGCACGCCACCGCGCCTCGACCGGCGAAGCATCGATTTCGACAAGGGCATGTCCCGTGGCGTGTTCCACGTGGAACACGGCGATGTCAGCCCGGTTCCGTTATCCTTCATGTCCGGCCTCCTCGACCGGAATCAGGTGCACTGCCACAAGCTGTTCACGAACGAAGAAGTGCACCAGCTTGTTCGAGACAACGTGGGGGAGTCCCCTCTCTACAACGGCCAGATTGCTGGCGTCGGTCCGCGCTATTGCCCGTCGCTGGAAGACAAAGTCCTCAAGTTTCCACATCGAGAGCGTCACCAGATCATTCTCGAGCCAGAGGGTGTCGACGTCGACGAAGTCTACGTGAACGGATTCTCCATGAGCCTGCCGCGTGGCATCCAGCAGCGAATTGTCAATGCGATGCCGGGCCTGGAGGATGCCGAGATGATTCGGCCGGCCTACGCGGTCGAGTACGATTTCATCCAGCCGACGGAGCTCCGGCCCACGCTCGAAACAAAGCGCGTGGGTGGCCTGTACTTGGCGGGCCAGATCAACGGAACTTCCGGGTACGAGGAGGCCGCAGGGCAGGGCATAGTGGCCGGCATCAACGCGGCGCGCGCCGTTAAAGGGCTGCCATCCTTTACGCTTGGCCGTGATGAGGCATACGTCGGTATCATGATTGACGACCTGGTGACAAAGGGTTGTCTCGAACCCTACCGGATGTTTACGTCCAGAGCCGAATACCGGCTGTTGCTCAGGGCCGACAATGCGGATCTCAGGCTGACACCGCGGGGCCGCGAGGTTGGCCTCGTCCAGGACGACCGCTGGAGTAGATTCGAGGGGCGCAGGAACAGGCTCGGTCGGAACCTGGCGTCGATTTCAACGGCAACGATCCGGTGCGACAACGGCACACCAATGGCTGCCGACCAGCGCCTGCGCCGCCACGGAGTTTCGCTCGAGTCGCTCTGGCGTGAAGGCGCGGTGGCTCTCGAGATCGATCCCGATGGTGCGCACCACGATCTGGCAACCGCAGAAACGACTGTGAAGTTCGATGGCTATCTGAAACGGGAGGCGGCGGAGGTCGAAAAAAGCAGGAAAGAAGAAGGTCGTGCTATCCCCGCAGGGTTCCCATATGAGAGAATCCCGGGGTTGTCGCGAGAAGTCGTTCACCGGCTCACCGAGGTGGAGCCGCGAACGATTGGGCAGGCGGCGCGCATTCCAGGCGTCACGCCCGCCGCGGTCGCTCTCCTGGTGGTTTTTCTGAAACGACTGTCCAATGACGCCTCGAGAATTTTCGGATCGGCTGGCAAAACGCGCGCGTCGAGCGGACCTCACCCTTGATCCGTCTCTCGCCGAGTCTCTCGGCGCCTACTACCGCCTGCTCGAGTTCTGGAATCAGAAGATCAATCTGACAGCATTCTCGCTGGTCGATGCGCCAGATGAAGCCATTGACCGCCTTCTCATCGAGCCGTTGGTCGCCGCACGATTGTTCCAGGGGCCGCACCGGCACGGACGCGGTCACGCGCAACTTGGTCCGCATCCCCGCGTGCTTGACATCGGTTCTGGCGGTGGCTCCCCCGCCATTCCGCTCAAGCTCGCGATGCCCGCGATTCACTTGTTGATGGTCGAATCGAAGACGCGGAAATCCGCCTTCCTCCGCGAGGCCATTCGTCATCTCGATCTCCACGATGCCGCCGTTGAAACCGCGCGCGCCGAGGATCTCCTGACCAGACCAGAACTGCACGAAGCACACGACGCCGTCACCGTGCGCGCCGTGCGCATCGAACAGAAGCTTCTTGCCAGGCTTCAGGCGTTCCTCCGCCTCGGTGGGCGCATCATGCTCTTTCGAAGCAACGTCGCGAACGAAGCGCCCCCGCTTGTTGCGCCGCCTCTCGCCTACGAAGCGACTCTTCCCCTCGTCGAATCACTGCGCAGCCGACTCGTAGTCCTTCGGAAAGTCCTTTAGAAACCCAATGTTCCACGTGAAACACTCGCGCCATTCGTTCCGTTTTCATTCCGTTTCGTGATACTCTCCTTGAGTCGCACACTCGAACACATTGTTTTCTGGTAAATAGCCTAATGGGAAGAATCCTCGCCGTCGCCAACCAGAAAGGTGGCGTCGGAAAAACCACAACCGCCATCAACCTCGGAGCGTCGCTCGCGCTCGCCGACCAGCGCGTCCTCCTCGTCGACGCCGACCCGCAATGCAACCTCACCAGCGGCGTCGGCCTCAAGGGCCAGCATTCGGCCACCGGCAACATCTACGACGCGATGCTGTCTGATGAAGTCACCAATCCGGCATCGTTTGTGCTCCCCACGAGCATCTCCGGACTCTTCGCCATTCCCTCGGATCGAAACCTCGCCGGCGCCGAAATCGAACTCGTGTCCGTGCTTGCTCGCGAATCGCGGCTCCGCCGTGTCGTCCAGCCGCTTCGCCAGCAGTACGACTACATCCTGATCGACTGTCCGCCTTCGCTCGGCCTGCTGACGCTCAACGCGCTCGTTGCCTGCGACGCCGTGCTGATTCCGCTTCACTGCGAGTACTTCGCGCTCGAAGGCCTGGCCGATCTCGTCAGCACGCTCAAGCGCGTCCGCGCCGTGCTCAATCCCGCGCTCGACATCGATGGCGTGGTGTTGACGATGTACGACGACCGGACGAACCTGGGGCAGCAGGTTTCGCGCGATGTGCGCGAGTTCTTCAAGGAGAAAGTGTTTCGCACCGTCATTCCACGGAACGTGCGGCTCGGCGAAGCGCCAAGCCACGGCATGCCCGTGATTCTGTACGACGTCAAGTCGCGCGGGGCAGAGGCGTACGTCGCACTCGCACGCGAAATGCTGGCCCGCAACGGCCGCGCGCCGCATGCAGTGGCTGCCAGCCACTAGTCAGGAACGTCCATGCCAGAGAAACGACCCGCGCTCGGTAGGGGACTCGGCGCCCTGATTGGTGAGCCGTTCTCGTCGGCGGTGCCGGCGGCCGGCGCGCCGTTCGAAGTCGAGATCGATCAACTCTCGCCAAACCAGTATCAGCCGCGCTCGCGCGCAAGCGAGGCTGGACTCGACGATCTGGCGCGCTCGATCAAGACCAGCGGCGTCATCCAGCCGATCGTGGTAAGACGCGCGGGCGGCGCGTACCAGATCATCGCCGGCGAACGCCGCTGGCGCGCGGCGCAACGGGCCGGCCTCAAGACGATCCCGGCGGTCGTGCGCGACGTGCCGGACGACCACGATCAGAAACTGCTCGAGTGGGCACTCATTGAGAATATCCAGCGCGAAGACCTCAATCCCATCGAAGAAGCGCACGCGTATCGGCGGCTGACCGACCAGTTTCATCTCAAACAGGAAGACATCGCCTCGGCCGTCGGCAAGGACCGATCCTCGGTTGCCAACTACCTGCGCCTGCTCAGGCTGCCGGCCGAGGTGCAGGACGATGTGTCGGCCGGACGGCTCAGCATGGGCCACGCCAGGGCGCTGCTCGCGCTCGAAACAGAGCTGGCGCAGCGCACCTTCGCCCGCGACATCGTCGCCCGCGGCCTCTCGGTGCGCGAAACGGAACAGGTGATCACGCGAGCGCTGACCACCCCCGGCGGGAACACGAAGAAGGGTGCGGCCGCGCGCGGCGTCGACGTACACACGCGTGCGGCGCAGGACAAGATGCGCATGGCGCTTGGCACGAACGTGGACATCATTCGCCGCGGGAAGGGCGGCGTGATTCGGATCGCCTTCAAAAACGAGGACGAACTGCAGCGCCTTTACGAGGCACTGACTGAGCGGTAAGCGCGGCCGATATTGCCGCGTGGTCGCGGCGGCAGGCCTTGAGAAGGACCACGGGCCTTCGGTGCGAAGGTGGCCCATGTTGACGCGATGTTCGCCGGGTTGGGCCTTCCGGAAGACCGTGGGACCGCGGAAGCAAACGGCCGTAGCGGCGCGATTCATCGCGCCCGGTGAGGGAACGACGGAGATGGCAAAGCGTCTGACCGAGATGGTCTCCTGCTCGGGTTGAGCCAGCAAACTCGCCGCTGGCGAGCTCGCTCAGGTCCTGAGCGACATTCCCGTGCAGCAAGATAACCGCATCCTGATCGACTTCCGGACCGCGGACGATGCCGGTGTGTACAGGTGGGCGGCAGGCCCTGCACTCGTTCAGACGGTTGATTTCTTCACCCCGATCGTCGACGACCCATACACCTACGGCCAGATTGCCGCCGCGAACGCGCTGAGCGATGTGTATGCGATGGGCGGGCGCCCACTCACCGCGCTCGCCATCGCCGGGTTCCCGACGAAGGATTTTGACGCGGCCACCATCCGTGCCGTGTTCCAGGGCGGCTTCGACAAACTCCGCGAGGCGGGCGTGGCCCTGCTTGGCGGCCACACGGTGCAGGACAACGAGATCAAATTCGGGTACGCCGTCACCGGCGAGATTGATCCGTCGCGGGTGCTGTCGAACGCCGGCGCCAGACCCGGCGATCGGCTCTTTCTCACCAAGGCTATCGGCACTGGCGTCGTCGGCACCGCCATCAAGGCTGGCCGCGCGACAGAGGCCGTCGTGTCGGCCGCGGTCAGATCGATGGTGCAGTTGAACCGCGACGCCGCGGACACGCTCCGCGCGCTGCCCGCTGGATGGGTGCATGCCTGCACGGACATCACGGGCTTCGGCCTGATTGGGCACGCGTGCGAAGTGGCCGCCGCGAGTCACGTCACGCTCCGGCTCGAAGCCCGCACCGTGCCGATTCTCAACGGGGCGCTTGCGCTGGCCGGCGACAGCAAGTCCGGAGGGATGCGCGGCAATCTCGATCACTTCGAGGCGCGCGCGCACATCGCTGATGGGCTGGACCCGAATCTCGTCCTGTTGTTGTTTGATCCGCAGACATCGGGCGGGTTGCTGATTGCCGCCGCCGCCGACCACGCCGCCGCCGTCGATAAGGCGCTCACCCGTGCCGGCGTCGTCGCGATGCGAATCGGGGAAGCGCTGCCGGAAGGCGACAAGCAGGTAGAGGTCGTGTAAGGGCGGTCGTGCGCTGGACCATTGGTCCTAATCCCGTGTACAATCTATGTTTTGGCGTAAGCCGTACGTGAGCCGCAGGTGGAGGCCAAAGCGTGCTTCCGGACTTGTCCGTTCTCTGGGTCATTGGCGCCATCCTGCTGCTGGCGGTCGTTCTCGACCGCTGGCTGTTCAAGCCCGTCCTGCGCGTGATTCGCGACCGGGAGACGGCTGTCCAGTCTGCGATGCAGATGGCGGAAGACGCGACCGCGAAGGCGAAAGCCGCGAGCGCCGAATTCGACGCGAAGATGGGCGCGGCGCGGGCCGACCTCTACAAGCAGTTGGACGAGCGCCGCAAGGCCGGCGACGCCCACCGCACCGAGTTGATGGCGAAAACGAGAGACGAAGTCGATAAGACGCTGGCCGACGCACGCACGCAACTCGACGCTCAGGTGGCCGAGGCCACGACAAAGCTCGAGCGGGACGCGGACCAACTTGGGCGCGAAATCGCAGACAAGGTTCTTGGGCGCACGATGTAGAACCGGTTTCATAACCCGTTCTCGCGGCTCAAACTGGCCGCCGTACGCAGGTTATGAAACCGTCTCCAGTAACGGGTTCGGATTACCGGCCCGCCGTGAGGATATCGGGGCAGACCACATGCGCGTGCCGGTTCGACACACCTGGACCATCGCCATACTCGTTTTCGCGTTGGCGATCGCCGTCGCTGGCGGAGCCGTCGTGCTGGCCCAGCCTGACTACCCAACCACAACCCGCGCAACCCGGCCTCCCGCGGCAGGGCCGGCAACCGAGCATCAGACAACCGCAACCGCCGGACACCAGCCAGCCGCCGCTGCAGGCGCGGAACACGACGAAGCTGCCGCCGAGCACGGCAACCCGCTGGTCGCCACGATCGCCAGGCTGTTCAATTTCGCGCTCCTGGCCGGCACCCTCTTCTATCTGCTTCGCTCGCCGCTCGCCGTCTATCTGACGAACCGTTCCACGCAAATCCGCGAGCGTCTCGTCAAGGCCAGCGACATGCGCGCGGGAGCCGCCAACGAGCAGGCAGCCATCGCGCAGAAGATGCAGTCGCTGCCGGCCGAGCTCGAGGCGCTCCGCAAAACCGGCGCCGAAGAAGTCGCCGCCGAGGAAACGCGCATCCGGCAGGCCGCCGAGTCCGAGCGCGACCGGCTGCTCGAAGTGACGCGGCGCGAGATCAGCACCCAGCTCAAGCTCGCCGAGCGCAAACTGACGAAGCACGTCGCCGATCTGGCCGTGGCCGTCGCGTCGGAACGAGTGAAAGCAACGATCACCGAGGCGGATCAAATCCGTCTGGTGGATAGATACTTGGTACAGGTGGGGAAGTGATCAGGCGCGGGAAGTGGGGTCTGACCCCGTTTTCTTGGGGCGTTCGGTGGTGGAAGAAAGGGTCTGACCCCATTTTCGAACGTAGAGATCGATGACAGCACGAACCAGAGCAGCACGATACGCCCGGGCACTGCTTGATGTCGCCCTTGCAGAAGCCGACCCGCAGGCGGTTGAACAGCAACTCGCCGCGGTGGTCGCTCTGTTCCGCGGTCACGCCGATCTGTGGAAGGTGATGACCAATCCCGCCGTGCCGGTCACCCGGAAGCAGGGCATCGTCTCCGCCATGCTGCCGACGCTCGATCTGAGCCCGGTGCTCGACAAATTGCTGACGATGATGGCCGGCCGCGACCGCATTGCGCTGCTCCCGGACCTGATCGAGGCGTACCGCAGCCGGTTGATGGATCATCAGAAGGTTGTCCGGGCGCAAGTCACGTCCGCCGTGGCATTGCCGCCCGATCGCGTTGAGAAGCTGGAGGCCAGCCTGGGCGCGCTCACGGGCCGCAAGGTGCTGATGAAGACGACGACCGATCCCGGCATGTTGGGCGGAGTCGTCACCCGCATCGGCAGCACGGTGTACGACGGAAGCGTGAAACGACAACTCGAGAAGATGCGTGAGCGGATCGGACAGCCCGCGTAGGGGCGGGCCCCCGTGCCCGCCCGAGACACCGTAGCGGCGCGATTCATCGGGCCCATCGGCGAGACAGCGGAAGCAGACACGACCATATGAACATCAAGGCCGAAGAGATCACCAAAGTCATCCGCGACCAGATTGGCAGCCAGGCCATCGACGTCGACGTGTCCGAAGTCGGCAGCGTGGTCGTCGTGGGCGATGGCATCGCCCGCGTCCATGGAGTCGAGAACACGATGGCCGGCGAGATGCTCGAGTTCCCGCATGGCGTATTCGGGATCGCGCTGAACCTCGAAGAGGACAGCGTCGGCACCGTGCTGCTCGGCGAGTACCACGTCATCAAGGAAGGCGATCCGGTCAAACGCACCGGCCGGATCATTTCCGTGCCCGTGGGCGAGGAACTGGTGGGGCGCGTCGTGAATTCGCTCGGCCAGCCCGTCGACGGCAAGGGCCCGATCGCGACGCAGCAGTTCTCGCCGATCGAGCGCATCGCGCCCGGCGTTGTCGCCCGCCAACCGGTGCGCGAGCCGCTGCAGACCGGCCTCAAGGCCATCGATTCGATGGTGCCGATTGGCCGCGGCCAGCGCGAGTTGATCATCGGCGACCGCCAGACCGGCAAGACCGCAATTGCGATCGACACGATCATCAACCAGAAGGGCCAGAACGTCATCTGCATCTACAACGCGATCGGCCAGAAGCAGTCGACGATCGCGCAGGTGGTCAAGACGCTCGATGCTGCCGGGGCGATGGAGTACAGCATCGTCGTGGCCGCCGCCGCATCGGAGCCGGCCGCGATGCTCTACATCAGCCCGTACGCCGCCTGCTCGATGGGCGAGTACTTCCGAGACAACGGCGGGCACGCGCTCTGCATCTACGACGACCTCTCGAAGCACGCGCAGGCGTACCGCGAGATCTCGCTCCTGCTGCGCCGTCCACCGGGCCGCGAGGCGTACCCGGGCGACGTCTTCTACCTGCATTCCCGCCTGCTCGAACGCGCGGCCAAGCTGAACAAGGAGAACGGCGGCGGATCGTTGACCGCGCTGCCGATCATCGAAACGCAGGCCGGCGACTTGTCGGCGTACATTCCGACCAACGTCATCTCGATC
>Ga0315290_10000968_pt1 | contig 19560 bp, 17 predicted proteins | sample YL17G12_0_MG_FD_203627 | JGI IMG/M metagenome (GOLD analysis project Ga0315290, IMG submission 203627) | Sediment microbial communities from Yellowstone Lake, YNP, Wyoming, USA - YL17G12_0 | ecosystem: Environmental > Aquatic > Freshwater > Lake > Sediment | place: USA: Wyoming | collected... | reverse complement strand
CTGGGGCCGGTGCTCACCGCGCTGGTGGTCGGCGGGCGGGTCGGGGCCTCGATCGCCGCCGAGATCGGCACCATGAAGGTCACCGAGCAGATCGACGCGCTCGAGGTGCTGGCCATCGACCCGGTGCGCTACCTGGTGATGCCGCGCCTGGTGGCGGCGGTGATCATGCTGCCGGTGATGACCGTGTTCGCCGACGCCGTGGCCATCCTCGGGGGGTTCGGGGTGGCGACCTTCTCCTTCGACCAGTCGCCGCACACCTACACGCAGGCGCTCAAGCAGTTCTTCCACCTCAAGGACCTGACCTCGGGGCTCATGAAGGCCGGTTTCTTCGGCGCCATCATCGGCCTGATGGGCTGCTACTACGGGTCGGTCACCGAGGGCGGCGCCGAGGGCGTCGGCCTGGCCACCACGCGCGCCGTGGTGGCCTCGTGCGTGCTCGTCCTGGTGGGCGACTACGTGCTCGCCAACCTGCTGTTCCGGGTGAGCTTCTGAGCGGGCCGGGCGGATGAGCGAGCAAGGCGCCGACGGCGGCGTGTCCGGTCCCCCCAGCGGGGCCCGCGACGGCGGCGGTCCGGCCCTTGCCCTGGCCGGCGTCGAGAAGAAACTGGGCGGGCGGGCCGTGCTGGCCGGCGTGGACCTCGAGGTGCGCCCCGGCGAGACGGTCGTAGTCATCGGCCGCTCGGGCTGCGGCAAGAGCGTGCTCCTCAAGCATGTCGTCGGCCTCATGCAGCCCGACCGCGGCCGCATCCAGCTGCTCGGCCACGACGTGACGCGCTTCACCAGCGGCGAGTGGCGGCAGCTGCGCAGCCGCGTCGGCATGGTCTTCCAGGGCGCCGCGCTCTTCGATTCGCTCACCGTGGGCGAGAACGTGGCGCTCGGAGTGCGGGTGCGCCGGCGGCTGCCCATCGGCGAGGAGCAGGCGCTGGTCGCCGAGAAGCTGGCGCAGGTGGGGCTGCACGACATCGCGGGCCTCAAGCCGGCGTCGCTGTCGGGCGGCATGAAGAAGCGCGTGGCGCTGGCCCGGGCCATCGCCACGGAGCCCGAGGTGCTACTGTACGACGAGCCGACCACCGGGCTGGACCCGGTGATGGCGGACGTCATCAACCGGCTGATCCGCGACCTGCAGCGGCGCCTGGGGCTCACCTCGGTGGTGGTGACGCACGACATGGCGAGCGCTTACTTCGTGGGCGACCGCATCGCGTACCTCCACCAGGGGCGCATCCACCAGACGGGCACCCCGCAGGAGCTGCGGGACTCCGCCGACCCGCTGGTGCGCGGTTTCGTCGAAGGCCGCAGCCAGAGCCTGGGCGCGGCGGGCTGAAGGGAGTCTTATGGCCGGGCGCGGCACGGAGATCAAGGTCGGCATCGCCGTCCTCCTGGCGTTGGTGGTCGTCGTGTGGGGCGTCACCTGGCTGTCGGACGCCCGCCTGGCCCGCCAGCGCCACAGCTACCTGGTGCGCTTCACCGACGTCGGCGGCCTCGCCGACGGCGACCCGGTGCGGGTCAACGGCGTCAGCCAGGGCAAGGTGCAGTCCATCCGCCTGACCCGCGGCGGGGTGGTCGTGAGCCTGTCGCTCGACCGTGGCGTGCGCCTCACCGACGTCTCCCGCGTCGCCGTGCGCAACACCGGCCTCATGGGCGAGAAGTTCATCGCCATCGACCTCGGCGAGGGCGGCCGGCCGTTCGCGGCGCGCGACACCATCGTCGGCCGCTACGAGAGCGGCGTGCCGGAAGTGATCAGCCGGATGGGCGAGGCCCTCACCTCGCTGCAGCGGGTCAGCGACCAGATCGACCGCCTCCTGGCGCTGGCGGAGGATCGCGGCACGCTGCGCACCACCCTGCACAACGTCGAGGAGGCCTCGGCTTCCGTGGTTCAGACGGTGGCCGAGAACCGCGACGACCTGCGGCAGGTTTCGGATAACCTGCGCGAGATGTCCTACGAGCTGCGCATGCTGGTGGCCGAGAAGGGCCCGGTGGTCGACGAGACCGTGGACCGCCTGGCCGGGACCTCGGGCCGGGTCGACACCCTGGTCACGCGGCTCGACTACGTGGCGCGGCAGTTCGGCGACGTCGCCGCGCGGGCGCAGGCCGACACCACGACGGTGGGCCGCCTGCTCAACGACAAGGCGCTGTACGACGACATGCGCCGGACGTTGCGCGACGTGAACCTGCTGGTGCGCGACATCCGGGCGAACCCCCACAAGTACCTCAAGCTCTCGTTGTTCTAGGCTGCGCCTAGCCAGCGGTCCCCCTCCGCGAGTAGAGTCGCCGCGGTAGCGCCGCGCCCCGGCGGCATCCCCCGGCGGCGCGGCCCCGGGCGGCCACGGCGGCGGCAGCGTCGCGCCGAGGCCGCCGGCCGCCCCCGCAGCGGGAGGTCCATGAGCCCCAGTCCCAAGAAGTCCGCGGCCAAGAGCCTCTTCGTCTGCTCGCAGTGCGGCGACGACCAGCCGCGCTGGTTCGGGCGCTGCCCGAGCTGCCGCGCCTGGAATTCGGCCTACGAGCGCCGGGCCGAGCCGGCGGCAGGGCGCCCCGGCGCGCCGGGCGGCGCGCCGCGGCGGCGCGGCGCCTGGGTGGGAGCGGACTCCGCCGAGGCGCGGCCGCGCCCGCTGGCCGAGGTCGGCCTCGAGCAGGCCGAGCGCGTGCCGACCGGCTTCGCCGAGCTGGACCGCGTCATGGGCGGCGGCCTGGTCCCCGGCGCGCTGGTGCTGCTCTGCGGCGACCCCGGAATCGGCAAGTCGACGCTGGCCCTGCAGGTGGCGCGGGTGCTGGCCGGCGACGGCCGGCGCGTGCTCTACATCTCGGGCGAGGAGTCGCCGGAGCAGGTGCGCCTGCGCGCCGAGCGGCTCGGCCCGGTGCCCGGCGAGCTGCTCGTCTTCTGCGAGACCGATGTCGAGCGGGCCCTCGAAGCGGCGGCGCAGTCGGACCCGGCCGTCCTCGTGGTCGACTCCATCCAGACCCTGTCGCACCCCGACCTGCCCGCCGGTCCCGGCTCGGTCGCGCAGGTCAAGGAGTGCGCTCTCTCGCTGCTCGGCTTCGCCAAGGGGCGGCGCGTGCCCACGATCCTGGTCGGGCACGTCACCAAGGAGGGGGCGGCGGCCGGGCCGCGCGTCCTCGAGCACATGGTGGACGCGGTGCTCTATCTCGAGGGCGAGCGCTTCATGCCCGTGCGGCTCCTGCGCGCCGTCAAGAACCGGTTCGGCTCCACCAGCGAGCTGGGCGTCTTCGAGATGCGCGACACCGGCCTGGTCGAGGTGCGCGATCCGGCGCGCGCCTTCGTCGGCGACGCGGGCGAGACCCCCGGTGTCTCGGGCACGGCGCTGGTCGTCACCCTGCAGGGCACGCGGCCCCTGGTCGTCGAAGTCCAGGCGCTGGTGACCGGCACCGGCTTCGCCATGCCGCAGCGCGCCGGCTCGGGCGTGCACCCCAAGCGGCTGGCCGTGCTCATCGCCGTGCTCGAGAAGCGCCTCGGCCTGCGGCTATCCCACTCCGACGTGTTCGTGAACGTGGCCGGCGGGCTGCGGCTCGAGGAGCCGGCCGCCGACCTGGGCGTGGCGCTCGCCATCGCCGGCAGCCGGCTCGACCGGCCGCCGCGCGGGCGGCTGGTGGCCATCGGCGAGGTCGGGCTGGCCGGCGAGGTGCGGCGCGTCCACCAGATCGCGCAGCGCGTGCGCGAGGCGGCGCTCCTCGGGTTCGGTCCGGTGATCGTGCCGGCCGCGCAGCTCGACGAGGTGGCGGCGGGCGGGTCCCGGAGCGGGGCCAAGGGTGGCGCCCGGAGCGGCGCCCAGGGCGCCCCGCAGGTCATCGGCGTGCGCTCGCTGGCCGAAGCGCTCGAGGCGGGGCTCGGCCCCCGGCGGCGGGGCGAGGCCGGGCCCGAGGAAGCTCCGGGGGGCGGACAGTGAGCGGGGAGACCTGGCTGGTCGTGCCGGCGTATGGCCGCGGCGAGCGGCTGGGCGGGCGCGGGCCCAAGGCCTTCTTGCCGCTCGCCGGACAACCGCTGGTGGCCTACTGTCTGGCCGCGGCGGCGGCCAGCGGTGCGGTGACAGCGGTAGTGGTGGTCGCCGATCCCGAGGCGGCCCGCGCCACACTCGCGGCCTGCCCCCCGGCGTCGCGGCGACTTGTGCGCGCGGTGGCGGAGGGCGGCGCTACACGGCGCGACTCGGTGCGCGCCGGGCTGCTGGCGGTGCGCGCGGCCGTGGGCGGGGACGCCGATCCGGTGGTCCTCGTGCACGACGCGGCGCGGCCGCTGGCCCCGCCCGACCTCTTCGCGCGCGTGGCGGCCGCGGCGGCCGGCGGCGCGGTGGTGTGCGCGCGGCCGAGTCCGGACACCGTCAAGCGGGTGGCGGGCGAGCGGGTGATGGAGACCCCGCCGCGCGACGAGCTGGTGCTGGCGCAGACCCCGCAGGGCGCCCGGCTGTCGCTGCTCGAGCGGGCGCACGCGCAATGGACGGGGGGCGAGGCGAGCGACGACGCGCAGCTGATCGAAGCGCTGGGCGAGCCGGTGCGCGTGGTGGACGGGACGCCCTTCAATTTCAAGGTCACGACGACGGAGGATTTCGCGCTCGCCGAAGCCTGGGTGAGAGCCGGCGGCGCGCCGTGGATGCCCGCGGCGCGGCCGGGCGCGTAGGCCGCCCGAGAACCGCGGAGGAGTCATGGGATTGCGCATCGGCCTCGGCTATGATGTCCATCCGTTCACCGCCGGGCGGGCGCTGGTGCTGGGCGGCGTGGCGATCCCGCACGCCGCCGGCCTGGCCGGCCACTCCGACGCCGATGCCGTCTGCCACGCCCTCGCCGACGCGCTGCTCGGCGCCCTGGCGCTGGGCGATCTCGGGGGGCACTTCCCCGACGGCGACGCGCGCTGGCAGGGGGCCGACAGCGTCGATCTGCTGCGCCGCGTGGTCGCACTGCTCGCCGAGCGGGAGGCGCGGCCGGTGAACGTGGACGTCACGGTGGTCACGGAGGAGCCGCGGCTGGCGCCGCACGTCGAGGCGATGCGCGACCGGCTGGCGCCGGCGCTCGGCGTGGAGCGCGACCGCGTCTCGATCAAAGCCACGCGCCCGGAGGGGCTGGGCGCGCTCGGCCAGGGGCGCGGGCTGGCCGCCATGGCGGTAGCACTCGTGGAGACGCGCGACTGACGGGGCGCGCGCCCCGCCGCATCCGACAGATCCTTCGGGGGACAGGGATGAAGGTCATCGTCCTGATGGGAGGCACTTCCGCCGAGCGCGAGGTCTCGCTCACCACGGGCACCGGGATCGCGGCCGCGCTGCGCCGCCTCGGACACGAGGTGGTCTCGGTGGACGGGGCCGGCGGGCGCATCCTGCCGCCGGGCCGCGAGGCCGAGGCCGGGCGGCTCGAGGCGACGACCGGAGCGAGCGCCGCGGCCACTCCCGGCGCGCTCGTCCAGGCGCCCTCGCTGGCCGGAGCCGACGTCGTCTTCATCGCCCTGCACGGTGGGGCCGGGGAGGACGGCACGCTGCAGGCGCTGCTCGACCTCACCGGCCGGCCCTACACGGGCTCGGGCATGCTGGCCTCGGCGCTGGCCATGGACAAGGCGATGTCGAAGCGGCTCTTCGAGCACGCCGCCATCCCTACCCCGCGCTGGCTGCTCTTGCGGGCGGACGGCCCGGCGCCGCTCTCCGAGGATCTCGAGCCGCTCGGCGGCCTGCCCGTGGTGGTGAAGCCCAACGACCAGGGCTCCACCGTGGGCCTGAGCCTGGTGCGGGAGGCCAAGGACCTGGCGCGCGCCTTCGCGGAGGCGGTCCGCTTCTCCAAGGGCGTGCTCGTCGAGAGCTACGTGCCCGGTCGCGAGCTGACCGTCGGCGTCCTCGGGGACGAGGCGCTGCCGGTGGTCGAGATCTTCCCCGAGGGCGGCCTCTACGACTACCGGTGCAAGTACACGGCCGGGATGAGCCGCTACGAGTGCCCGGCGCAGCTCGAGACCGGCCTGGCGTCGCGCATCCGGGAGCTCGGCCGGCGCGCCTTCCAGGTGCTCGGCTGCCGCGGCGTGGCCCGCGTCGACTTCCGCCTCGACCCCGAGGGGCGGCCGTACTGCCTCGAGGTGAACACGGTGCCGGGGATGACGCCCACCAGCCTGGTGCCGATGGCGGCCAAGGCGCGCGGACTGTCCTACGACGACGTGGTGGCGCGCATGCTCGAGCTGGGCCTCGAGGCGGCGGCCGGGCAGCGCGGCGGCGCGGTCCGGCACTAGCCGGGGGTCCCCGCCGCGGGCGCGGCGCGGGAGCCCACGACGCACGAGCGCACGGAGGGACCGACAGAGTGGCGCTTCGGATCTACGACACGCAAAGACGCGACAAGCGGCCGTTCGAGCCGGTCCGGGCCGGCCGCGTGGGCGTCTACGTCTGCGGCATGACCGTGCAGGACCGGCCGCACGTCGGGCACATGCGCTCGGTGGTGGTGCACGACACGGCGCGCCGCTACCTCGAGCACCTCGGCTTCGAGGTGGTCTTCGTGACCAACTTCACCGACGTGGACGACAAGATCATCGCGCGCGCCGGGGAGGAGGGGATCGCCTTTCAGGAGGTGGCGCAGCGCAACATCGACGCCTACTTCCGCGTCGCCGACGCCCTCGGCGTGCGCCGCGCCACGGCCTACCCGCGCGCCACCGAGCACATCCCGGAGATCCAGGCTCTCATCCTCAAGCTGATCGACGCGGGCTACGCCTACGCCGCGGGCGGCGACGTCTATTACGACGTGCGGCGCAAGGCCGACTACGGCAAGCTCTCCGGCCGCGACGTGGACGATCTGCGCTCGGGGGCGCGCATCGATCCCGGCGAGGACAAGCGCGACCCGCTCGACTTTGCGCTGTGGAAGGGGGCCAAGCCGGGGGAGCCGGCGTGGGATTCGCCGTGGGGGCCGGGGCGACCCGGATGGCACATCGAGTGCTCGGCCATGGCCATGAAGCACCTCGGCGAGACGCTCGACCTGCACGGCGGCGGCCAGGACCTCGTCTTCCCGCACCACGAGAACGAGATCGCCCAGTCGGAAGCGGCCACCGGAGTGGACTTCGTGCACTTCTGGATGCACAACGGCATGGTCAACCTGGGCGGCCAGAAGATGTCGAAGTCGGAGAAGCGCTTCTTCCTCATGGAAGACCTGCTGCAGGCCATCCCGCCCGAGGAGATCCGCTTCTATCTGCTCGCGACCCACTACCGCAGCCCCATCGAGTTCGGCGAGGAGCGCCTGGCGGAGGCGCACACCGCCTTCGAGCGCCTGCGCCAGCCGGTGGAGCGCTGCGGCGGCTTCGCGGTGGGCCCGGCCAACGCGCCCGCCGCCGACCCCGCCTTCGCCGAGGCCGAGGCCGGGTTCCACGCGGCGATGCAGGACGACTTCAACACCGCCCGGGCGCTGGGCCACCTCTTCGATCTGGCCCGGGCCGTGAACCGCCTCAGCGAGTCCGGCGACGCGCCGGGGGCCCGCGCGGGGGCCCGGCTGCTGCGCGAGCTCGGGGGATTCCTCGGGTTGTTCCTGACGGGGCCCCGCGAGGAACAGTGGCCGGTGGACGTCTTGCAGCTCGTGGCCGACCGGGAGGAGGCGCGGCGGCAGCGGGACTGGGGCCGGGCGGACGCCCTGCGCTCCGAGCTCCTGGCCAAGGGGGTCCTGGTCGAGGACAGCCCCGGCGGGCCGCGGCTCAAACGCCCGTAAGCGACGGCCGCCGGCGCGGCTGGCTGGCCACCTCAAAATCCACTTGTGCGGGCCACCGGCTCGGGCCTAGCCTTACTACAGGAAGGCCTCGGGACACCCCAGCCGGGGGTGGCTTTCTCAAGCCCGACTGCGCGTCGGCCCGGGCCTCTTTTCATTGGGGCCGGTCCCGCGTGCGGGCTGCGATTGGGCGCTCTCTTGGGGGAAGGTGTGTCGGCATGAAGAAGGCGAAGCGCAGAGCACTGGTCTGGCTGGCTCTGTTGGTCCTCGGAAGCTTCGCGATCGCGGCGCTGCCGGGATTCGCCTACGCACAGACCGTGATCGCGGACGACGGCAAGCCGGGGAATCCGGATGCTTCCGGAGATCCCGACATGCCGGGCGAGAAGCCGCCGGCCCCGAGCGGACCGGTTTCGTGGGACGCGGCCAGCGACGGTTTGTACGCAGGGAGTTCGATCGATCCGACCGGCCGGCCGGCGATCTCGGCGTCGCGGCGCGCGGATGCGCGTCGGTTCGGGCGCCTCTGGCTCGAGAGCCTCGTCTGGGTGGTCCGGACCAGGTTCGGCTGGTAACAACGTGAGGTCTCGCCCGGGTTGCCCGACCCGGGGGGAAAATGCGTTTGGAGAGAGACGAGCAAAATCGGATCCAGCGTCTTGAAGCGCGCCTGACAACGGCCGCTTCCTCCGCCGCGCAGCCAGATCTGGTCGGGGATCTGGGTGCGCTGGCGGAGCTTTATCTGCGCGCCGACTCCTACGTCCCGGCGCTCGAGACCCTCGAGCGCGTGCTGGCTCTCCCCGAACTGGCCGCAGCGGCCGACCCGCGGCGCCTCGCTCTCGAGATCAAGGCCGTCGAGTGCCTGCGCCTGCAGGGCCGGTTCGCGCTGGCCGCGGCGCGCGGGCTCGGCGCCCTGGAGGCGACGACCGCCGGGACCGCGGCCGAGTTGCGCGCCCGGCTGCTGCTGGAAGTCATCGACACCCTCACCCAGTTGTCGCGTTACGAAGAGGCCCGCGCCCACGCGCAGCGGCTGATGGAGCTGGTGCGTTCGATCGGTGACGCGTGGCTACTGGCCCGCGCCCTCATGCGAGCCGGGGTGCTGTGGATGCGGCTGGGTGACTGGATCCTGGCGCGCGACCTCCTGGAGGAGTCGCGCAGCCGCTTCCAGCAGCTCGGCGACGAGGGCGAGGTGGCCACCGCCCAGGCGACGCTGGGCATCGTCCACAAGAACCTCTGCGAGTGGGCGGTCGCCGTCCACCATCTACGCGAGGCTCTGGCGCGGGAGCGCCGTCTGGGGCGTTTCGCCAAGGTCGCGCTGCGGCTGCACAATCTCGGGATCGTCTACCTGAAGAGCGGCGACTGGGCGAAGGCGCACGACGCCTTCGTCGAGGCGAGGCAGATCTTCCGCCAGGTCGGCAACCAGTGGGGCCTGACGACCAGCGCCCTGGCGCTGGGCGCGCACGCCCGCCTCAGCGGGCGCGGCGACGAGGCCGAGCGCTACCTGCGGGAGGGCCTCGAGCGCTCGCTGGGCGCCGGACTGCTACGCGAGGAGGCCATCGCACGCGAATTCCTCGGAGACCTGGCCTTCGACCGCGGCGACGCGGCGGCTGCCCTCGAGAGCTACCGCCAGGCGCTGGCGCTCGCGGAGCGTATCGCGCCGGTCGGAGACCTGATGAGCGAGGTGCTGCGGCGGGTGGCCGAGGTACACGCCGCGCTCGGCGACCTGGAGGCCGCGCAGGATGCCGTCGAGCGCTGCCGCCGGGTCTGCGATCTGCTCGACGACCGCTACGAGGGGGCGGTGTTGCACCGTGTCGCCGGCCTCGTCCAGTTCGCCGCGGCGGACGTCGAGGGAGCGCTACGCGAATGGTGCACCGCGGCCAACCTGCTGGGCGAGATGGGCGAGCGCTACGAGCGCGGCCGGGTCCTCTTCCTGCTCGCGCAGCACGCCACCGACCCGGCCGAAGCGCGCAAGTACGCCTACCGGGCGTCGGCCTGCTTCGCGGAGGTGGGGGCGGAGCGCGCCCTCTCCGAGGCGGAGGCCTGGCTCTCCGAGCGCGTGAGCGGCGGGGCGCCGGAGCGCGCGCCGGACTCCCGCCGCCCGCGGCTCTCGTCGCGGCGGCTGGCGGAGAGCGTGGGGCTGGTGGGCGTGTCACGCGGGCTGGCCCGGGTGCTCGACCTGGTGGAGCGCGCGGCGCGCACCGATCTCACCATCGTGGTGCGCGGCGACACCGGCACGGGCAAGGAACTGGTGGCGCGGGCCATCCACGAGAAGAGCGCGCGGGCCGGCAAGCCCTTCCTGCCGGTGAACTGCGGCGCCCTGCGCGCCGACCTGGCGCTCTCACAGCTGTTCGGGCACCGCCGTGGGGCCTTCACGGGCGCCCACACCGACGGCACCGGCCTGGTGGAGGCGGCGCACACCGGCACGCTGCTGCTCGACGAGGTCGGCGAGCTGCCGCTCGACGTCCAGGTCACGCTGCTGCGCTTCCTGGAGCGCGGCGACTACCTGCGCCTGGGCGAAACGACCCTGCGCCACGCCGACGTGCGCATCATCTGCGCCACCCACGTGGACCTGCGCCGCGCCGTGGCCGAGGGCCGCTTCCGCGCCGATCTCTTCTACCGCCTGCACGAGATCGAGATCGCCGTGCCGCCGCTCGCCGAGCGCATCGAGGACGTGATCCCCCTGGTGCACCACTTCCTGCGCCTGTACGCGCCCGACGCCGGCCTGTCGGTGTCGCCGGAGGCCGCGGCCCTGCTCACGTCCTACTCGTGGCCGGGTAACGTGCGCGAGCTGGCCAACTGCATCAAGCGCGCCCTGGCGCTGCGGGGCGAGGGGACGGTCCTCCCGGCGGCCGATCTGCTGGCGCACCTGGAGCAGCTGCCGGCGCTCGAGGAGCCGGCGAGCCCCGCGCCGGGCGAGCGCACGTCGGTGATAGCCGCGCTCGAGCAGGCGCAGGGGAACAAGAGCCGGGCGGCCGCCCTCCTGGGTGTCAGCCGCAAGACTCTCTACGCGCGCATGCGCCGCCTCGGGATCCCGCTCGAGAGCGACGACTCGCTCGATCCCCTCGACTGATCCGATTCCTCGCAGCGGGTCCGCAAGGTGGCCTGGGGCCTGTCCTGTATCCTCGCGAGCTGCGCGCGCGGACCTCTGTAACCCGGCGGTGACAGCCGTCTAACTCCTATTCGCACAGAGTCTTGAAAACGGCTTTATAGGCTCAACTGGGTTTCCATCGCCACCCCGTGGCGCGTAACAGCCCTCCCGCAGCCCGTGTCACCTTCCGCAGACGTCACCGCCGCGCCGCGTTGATTCACAACGGTTTACAGGTCTGATGCCGCGGGGCCGGCGGGAGTGTGAAGGCTGGCACAAGCCTTGCCTTTTATAGCGGCGAGGGTGCGGGTAAAGCGGCTTTATAGCCGCCAAGCGCCGCAACCCAGTGCGCCGGCAGGGAGCGCGGCGCAGACACCCGCTAGGCCCGGGCAGGATGCCTGGGGTCGAGCAGAGGAGGTGGCTCGCTCACCGACGGGTAGTACTCGAAAGTGAGCAGGTACCGTAGTTCAAAAAAACCAAATACGCCCGGTCAACGAAGAACAGGAGGAGGCGGCGACTGTCCCGGTGATGCCGCCCTTCCGAACGGAGAGGGCAGGGCGAGGTGCGGTGGGAAGCGATCTGCGCGACGGGCCCATCGGCTTCGCTTCTGCCCTCTTCCGGTTTTTCACCCCCCCGGCTGTCCGGCCCGCGTCCCCCGGCTGGGCCGCGCCGGCGGCGGTGACACCGACCCCCCGAATGGCTATCATCACGTCTCGCGAAACCCGGAGGACCTTCCGCCGGGGCGGCGCCTGCCGTCCCGATGCGATCCCTTCCCGAGGAGGTTGAGAACCATGAACAGGATGCGCGCTCTGACGGCGGTCTATCTCGCGCTTGCGGTGGTCCCGGCGGGCCTCGTGCTGTGGGGCTGTGGCGGGCAGAAAACCGCCGAGCAGGCGGCTGAGACGCCGGCGGGCCAGGTCGAGGGCACGCCGGCGCCCGGCGAGGTCTCGCTGGCGGTGGGTGAGAGCGTCTACAAGACGCGCTGCGAGATGTGCCACGGGGTCAACGGCGAGGGGGACGGTCCCGCCGGCCAGGCGCTCAACCCCAAGCCGCGCAACCACCGCGATGCCGCCTACATGAACTCCCTCACCGACCAGGACCTCGAGAACGCGATCCTCAACGGCAAGGGCACGGGCATGCCGCCGCACAAGGGGCTGCTCACCGACGCCGAGGTCAAGTCGTTGGTCCTCAAGGTCCGTTCGCTCAGCCGGCCGTGATCTCCGGGGGGCCGCACCCCGCGGCCCTCCGCTCCTCCGTCGGCGCGGCGGCCGCCCTGCCCCTGGCGATCGAGGTGCGGGGGCTGTCCGCCCGCTACGGAGACCGCGTCGCCCTGGCGGGTGTGGACCTCGCGGTCGCGCCCGGGGAGCGCGTGGCGCTTCTGGGTCCTAACGGCGCGGGCAAGAGCACCCTGCTGAGCGTCCTGGCGACGCTGCATCCGCCGGCGGGCGGGACGGCGCGCATCGCGGGCATCGACGTGGTGGCGGATCCCGGCGCGGCGCGCCGCCGCCTGGGCGTCGTCTTCCAGGGTCCCAGCCTCGACCGCAAGCTCACCGCCGAGGCGAACCTCCGTCTGCTGGGCCGCCTCTACGGCCTGTCCGGAGAGCGCCTGACCGCGCGCGTGTCGGAGTCGCTGGCCGCGACGGGGCTGGCGGACCGGCGCCGGGACCGCGTGCAGACCCTCTCCGGGGGGCTGGCGCGCCGGCTCGAACTGGCGCGCGCCCTGCTGGCGCGTCCCGACGTACTCCTGCTCGACGAGCCCACGGGTGGCCTGGATCCGGCCGCGCGGGCCGATCTGTGGGTTGCCCTCGCGGCCGTCTCCGAAGAGGGGACGGCGGTGCTGTACGCGACCCACCAGGGCGAGGAGGCCGACCGGGCGCACCGCGTCCTGGTCTTCGACCGGGGGCGGATCGTGGCCGAGGGGGATCCCGAGACGCTGAAAGGCGCGGTGGGCGGCGACGTGATCGTGCTCGAGTGCGACGACGCGCCCGGGCTCGCCGCCGAGCTGCGCGCCGTCTTCGGCGGCACGGTGGTGGCGGTGGGCGGGGAGGTGCACGTGGAGCGGGAGAGAGCCCACGAGTTCGTGCCGCGGCTGGTGGAGAGCGTGCCCGGCCGCATCCGCTCGCTGATGCTCCGCCGCCCGACGCTCGAGGACGTCTTCGTGCACTTCACCGGGCTGCGCTTCCGCGACCGGGAGGGAGCGTGAGTACCGCGGCCACCGGGCGCGGTGGCGGCTGGGCCGTGGTCGGCGTGCTGTGGCGGCGCGACCTGGCGCTCTTCCTGCAGGAGCGCGGGCGCATCGCGGCGGCGGTGGCGCAGCCGGTCTTCTTCTGGCTGCTGCTGGGCAGCGGCTTCGGCTCCGGATTGCAGACCGCGGGCATGCCCTACCTCGAGTACTTCTTCCCGGGCATGGTGCTGATGGTGGTCCTCTTCGCCGCCATCTTCTCGACCATCACGGTCATCGAAGACCGTCAGCAGGGTTTCCTGCGCGCCGTGCTGGCCGCGCCGGTACCGCGCGCCGGCGTGGTCGTCGGCAAGACCCTGGGCAGCGCCACGCTCGGCTTCGCCCAGGGCTTGGTGGTGCTGCTGCTCGCGCCGGCGGCGGGGATCCCGCTGCACCCGGCCGGCTTCGCGGCGGCCTGCGTCGCGGTCTTCCTGATCGCCTACGGCCTGTCGGGCGTGGGGATCGCGCTGGCCTGGGTCTCGGGCTCGACGGCAAGCTATCACGCGGCGATGAACCTGCTGCTGCTCCCCCTGTGGTTCCTCTCCGGAGCGCTCTTCCCGCCCGGTGGGGTGCCGGTCTGGCTGGCGTGGGTCATGCGCGTCGATCCCCTGAGCTACGGGCTGCAGGCGCTGCGTGAGGCTCTCTACCTGCCCGGGGCCTCGCCGCTCGGCCACGCCACGGCCGCTTCAACCACGGCGTGGGCGGTGTGTGTGGGCTTCGCCGTTCTGGGTCAGGGCCTGGCGATGGTGGCCGCCCGCACTTCCCGGTCGGTGTAGGGAAGCCCGCCGGCAGCGCCGCGACCGCCGGGCTCCGGGGCCGCGGCGGCTTGTGTTCGGCGGGGCCAGCCGTCAGCATGCGCGCGGGGCGGCGGGGGAAGCGGGGCTGACCGCGCCGGGTGTGCGACCCGATCAAAGGATGAAAAATGAACGCGGAACACATCCATCTGGCGCTCAACGCCCTGGTGGCGTCCGGCGTCCTGGGACTGGCGGCTCTGTGGGGTCTGGCGGCTTCGCGCCGGGGGCGCCGCGTGCCCGGGTGGCTGGTCGCGCTGGTCCTCGTCTTCGGCGGGATCGCGGCCGGGCTGCTGGGGCGGGCCGCGAACCTGGGCGGTCAGATCCGGCACACCGAGATCCGTTCCGGGGCCATCCCGGCCGGGGCACCAGGAGGAGAGATCGGGGGCGCGGCGGCGGAGCGTGGCGCGGCCGAACCGCGCGGCGCCGACGAGAAACCGTGATCGCCACGTCAGGATCCCCCGGAGCCGCGGCATGATCCTCCTCGTCCTCAACTGCGGCAGCTCGTCTCTCAAGTTTCAGCTCCTCGAGCTGGTCGTCCCCGTGCCGGCGGCAGGCGCGGCCGCCGGCGAACCGCCGGCCGCCGGCTCCGCATCGCCGCTGTGGCTGGCGCGCGGCGCCGTGGAGCGTCTAGGCGGGGCGGCCGAGTGCGCGTTCTTCGCCGCCGGCGGCGCCGAGGCGCGTCGCGTCGCCGAGGTGCCCGACCACGCGGCGGCCCTGCGGCTGGCGCTGGATTGGATCGCCGCTTCCGCGCCGGAGGCCGGCGGGCGCATCGCGGCCGTCGGACACCGCGTGGTGCACGGCGGGGAGCGCTTCTCGGCGCCGACCTTCATCGACGACGAGGTGCTGGCGGAGATCGACGCGCTCGCCGAGCTGGCCCCGCTGCACAACCCGGCCTGCGCCGCCGGCATCCGCGCGGCGCGCGCCGCGCTCGGCGCCGGCCTGCCCATGGTGGCGGTGTTCGACACCGCCTACTACCGCACGCTGCCGGAGCACGCCGCCGTATACGCGCTGCCCTTCGAGTGGACCGAGCGCCACGCCGTGCGCCGCTACGGCTTCCACGGCATCGCGCACCAGCAGGTGGCGCGGCGCGCCGCCGCGCTCTGCGGCCGGCCCGTGGAGGAGGCCGCCGTCGTCACTCTGCACCTGGGCAACGGCTGCTCCGCCACGGCCACGCGCGCCGGGCAGGCGATGGACACTTCCATGGGCTTCACGCCGCTCGAGGGCCTGGTCATGGGGACCCGGGCCGGCGACCTCGATCCGGCGCTCGTGCCCTACCTCATGCGCAAGGAGGGGCTCACCGCCGACGAGATCGAGCACCGGCTCAACCGGCGCTCGGGCCTGCTCGGAGTGTCGGGGCGGTCGAACGACATGCGCGACCTGCTGGCGGCGGCCGCGGGCGGCGACCCCCGGGCGCGCTTGGCAGTCGATCTCTTCTGCCACCGGGCCCGCAAGTACCTGGGGGCCTACCTGGCCGCCCTCGGCGGCGCCGACGCCGTCGCCTTCAGCGGTGGCATCGGTGAGCGCTCGCCCGAGGTGCGCGCGCGCATCGCGGGCGGCATGGAGTGGTGCGGCCTGGCCCTGGACCCGGCGGCCAACGCCGCCGCCGCCGGGGTGGAGGCTTGCATCTCGGCGGCGGGCTCGCGCATCCGAGTCTTCGCCATCCCGAGCGACGAGGAGTCGGCCATCGCCCGCGAGACGGCCCGCCTGGCCGCGGCCCGCGGCCGCTGACCGACCGCGCGGACCGCCCGCGCGGGCGGGGGGCCGAGCCCATGACAGAGAACGCCGGGGGCGTGCATAATCCCGAGTGATGAAGAACCGCCTGGTACAGCTGTTGACGGTCCGCGAGGCCGAGATCCTCGAGCGCTGGGTGGCGCGCGTGCGCAGCTCCAGCCTGCGCTTCGCCCAGCGGCCGCCGGAGGAGATCGCCAAGCACCAGCGCGCCGCCTTCGCGGCCGTCCAGAAGCTGCTCGACGGCCAGGACGCGCGCGCCCTGATCCCCTTCGCGGCCGCCCTGGCGGAGCAGCGGCTGAACGGCGACTTCGACCAGGCCGAGGCCGTGCAGGCGATGCTGTTCGGCCGCGAGGTGATGCTCGACAAGGTGCGCGACGAGCTCAGCCCCCTGGAGTTCGTCGAGGCCACGCACCGGGTGGACAAGGCCTTCGGCACGCTGGTCACCAGCTTCACCCGCTCTTTCTGCACGCTGTGCATGGGCCGCCAGGAGGAGAAGCGGGAGGAGGTCGAGCGCCACCTCGAGATCGTCATCGAGCGCTCGCAGGACGCCATCGTGCTGTTCAACGAAGACCGCGTGGTGCGCAGCTGGAATCGCGGCGCCGAGAGGATCTTCGGCTACCCCGCCGAGGAGATGCTGGGCCGCAGCCTCGACCTCATCGTGCCCGAGGAGCGCCTCAAGGCCGGCGAGATCGCCGGCCTCATGCGCGAGCTGCGCGAGTTCGGCCACGCCCGCATCTCGGAGACGCAGCGGCGGCGCCAGGACGGCACCCTCGTCTGGGTGGACGCCAGCTTCACCGCGGTCAGCGACAGCCAGGGGCAGGGGCTCGGCATCTGGGCCATCTTCCGCGACATCAGCCGCCGCAAGCGGCTCGAGGACGAGAAGCTGCAGGCCGAGCGGCTGGCCCTCATCGGCACCATGTCGGCCAAGCTCGCCCATGAGGTGCGCAACCCGCTCAACTCGCTGGTGCTCGGGCTCGACCTCATCCGCGACAACCTCGGCGACCTGGCGGAGGTGGGGGGCGAACGCGTGCGGGAGACGCAGCAGCTGCTCGGCTCGATCGAGTCGGAGATGGAGCGCATCCAGAAGGTCGTCGAGCACTACCTGCGCTTCGCCCACCTGCCGCAGCTGCAGCTCAAGCAGATCAGCCTGGACGAAGCGCTGCGCTGGCGGCTCGATCTCATCCGCCCCGACCTCGAGCTGCGGCGCATCCGCCTGGAGGTGCGGCTGACCTCCAAGGGAGCGCAGGTGATGGCCGACGAGGATCAGCTCTGGCAGGCCATCCTCAACCTGGTGCGCAACGCCATCGAGGCCATGCCGCAGGGCGGCACCCTGCGCGTCGCCACCGCGACGCGCGACGGCCGCGTCGAGTGCGAGGTGGCGGACACCGGCGTGGGCATGACGAGCGACGTCGTGGCCAAGATGTTCCAGCCGTTCTTCAGCACCAAGGGCAACGGCACCGGGCTCGGCATGCCGCTCACCCAGCAGATCCTGCAGGAGCACGGTGGCGCCATCGCCTGCGAGAGCGCGCCCGGCAAGGGCACGCGTTTCCTCCTCTCCCTGCCGCCGGCCACGCCCGGCGGCCGCCCCGGCTCCCCGGCGGGGGCCGTGCCCCGGCGGAGCGCCGGGTGACGTCACGCCTCCCGGAGGGAGTGCCGCCCGCCCGCATCCTGGTGGTGGACGACGACGCCACGCTGCTGGCCATGCTCGAGCAGACCCTGAAGCGCGCCGGGCACTCGGTGAGCACCGCGCCCGACGCCGAACGGGGGCTGGAGGCGGTGAAGGAGATGGCCCCGCAGGTGGTGGTCACCGATCTCGTGCTGCCTGCCCTGGACGGCATCGAGCTCCTGCGGCGGGTGAAGGCGGTGGCCCCCGGCACCGAGGTGGTCGTGATGACCGCCTACGCCACGCTCGAGCGGGCCGTCGAGGCGATGCGCATCGGCGCCTACGACTTCGTCGAGAAGCCCGTCGACCGCGACCGCCTGCTGCGCACCGTCGCCAAGGCGGTGGAGAAGCAGGCGCTGCTGTTCGAGAACAGCCGCCTGCGCGAGCGGCTGGCGGAGGAGGAGCGGACGTCGCGGCTGGTGGGCACCAGCCGGGCGATGGTCGAGATCCGCGAGACGGTCGACCAGGTGGCGCAGACCGACGCGCCGGTGCTGATCACCGGCGAGAGCGGCACCGGCAAGGAGGTGGTGGCCGACCTCATCCACCAGCTCGGCGGCCGCCGCAAGGGGCCGCTGGTCAAGATCTCGTGCGCGGCCATCCCCGAGAACCTGCTGGAGAGCGAGCTCTTCGGCTACGAGCGCGGCGCCTTCTCCGGGGCGCTGACCACCAAGTCCGGACGCTTCGAGCTGGCCAACGGCGGCACCCTGCTGCTCGACGAGATCGGCGAGATGCCGGGCACCATGCAGGCCAAGCTGCTGCGTGTGCTGCAGGACGGCTGTGTGCAGCGGCTCGGCAGCACCAAGGACATCCGCGTGGACACGCGCATCCTCTCGGCCACCAACATCGACATGGACCGGGCGCTGCGCGAGGGCCGGTTCCGCGAGGACCTCTACCATCGCCTCAACGTCTTCGAGATCGACATCTCGCCGCTGCGCGAGCGGGTCGAGGACATCCCGGTGCTGCTGGCGCACTTCCTGCGCCGCATGAGCGCGCGCCGCGCCGTGCCGCTGGAGGGGGCCACCCCCGAGGCCCTGGCCGTGCTCACCCGCCACACCTGGCCGGGCAACGTCCGCGAGCTGGAGAACGTGGTGCAGCGGGCCGTGGCCACCGCCCCGGGGCCGGTGCTCACCGAGTCGGACGTCCGGCTGGCGACCTTCGTGGGCCGCGTGCCGGCGCCGCAGAGCCGCGCCGCCGACGGCCTGCTCATCCCGCCCGGGACGCGCATGAACGAGGCCGAGGACCTGCTCATCGAGGACGCGCTGCGGCGCTGCGGCGGCAACAAGGAGCGGGCGGCGCAGTTGCTGGGCGTGTCGGCCCGCACGCTCACCCGGCGGGCCAAACGCAACCGGGCGGAGATCGAGCCCCCCGAGGCCGAGACAAGCTGACGCCCCTGGCCGGGGACGTTCTGTCCTGGGCGGGGTGGGCCGGCCCCCGCGCGACCCCGTTCCTCCCCGCTCAAAGCCCGCTGCGGCAACGCCTTCCTGCCTCCGACTGCGGCCGTGCTCGCGTCCGGCATCATCCGTGCAACGCCGGGGCGGCGATCCGGTCACCCTTAGTCCATCCACCCCCTGGCGAGCCCCGGCCGGGCCTCGCGCGGCTTCGCGCCGCGCCCCGGGCGGGGGCCGCACACCCGGGAGAGGGCATGATTCGCGGCAAGGTCCAATGGGTCCCGCGCGACGACCGCCTGCACCACTTCGTCGGCACTTCGGGTTCGGGCCACGGGATCGTCTTCGACGACCTCGAGGGCGGCACTGGGCCCACCCCCGTCGAAGCCGTCGCGCTCGCCTTGGCGGGGTGCACGGCCTTCGACGTCATCACCATCCTGAAGAAGAAGCGGCAGGAGGTCCGCCGCTACGAGGTTCGCGTCGAGGCCGAGCAGCAGCTGGGGCCGCCCGCGGTCTTCGCCGCCATCCACGTGCACCACGTGGTCGAGGGGCGGGGAATCAGCGAGGACGCCGTGCGGCAAGCGGTCGACCTCTCCCACCGCAAGTACTGTTCGGTAGGGGTGATGCTCGGCAAGACGGCGCCGATCCGGGTTTCCTTCGAGGTCGTGGAGTCGGCCCCGCCCGCCCCCCTGCCGCAGGACTAGAGCCTCCGGAGGACCGGCCCCCGACTAGCCGGGGGGGGTCGGCCCGGACCGGCCCCCCGGCCGACCCCCGCCCCGGGCTGACCCCCACCCCCGGCCGACCTGCGAGCCTCCTCACCGGCCAATCGGTCCGGCCCTCTGCCCCGCCGCCGCCAGGATGTCCGCGATCATGGAGCCGGATTCCCCAAGTGCCGCCCTCCGCTTTCTGCGATCTGTGCTATTCTTTTCTTGATAACAAGTTGGGGGCTAGGGCATAAGTGTGTGCTGAAGCAACACCAGGGCACGCTCTATGCGTTAGCCCATAAGATGCCCCCGCTCCTCGGGCGCAGGAAG
>Ga0315290_10000967_pt1 | contig 19578 bp, 15 predicted proteins | sample YL17G12_0_MG_FD_203627 | JGI IMG/M metagenome (GOLD analysis project Ga0315290, IMG submission 203627) | Sediment microbial communities from Yellowstone Lake, YNP, Wyoming, USA - YL17G12_0 | ecosystem: Environmental > Aquatic > Freshwater > Lake > Sediment | place: USA: Wyoming | collected... | reverse complement strand
GAGGAAATGACCGGCTGGCAGTGTCCGGCCCGCGGGGGTCCGACGTCCCGGCAGCTCACCAGGCAACGGAAGGCGCTCGATCGCAAAGCGCGGGAGACCATCAGCCACGAGATGGGCCACGGCCGCGAGCAGATTACCGCGGTGTACTTGGGACGCTAACGTTTCATCACAACATTCGCCCGACGGTATCGCGCCATGAACACGCTCGATCTGCGAGCTGCCGCTGCCTTCCTGCACATCCATCCGGTGACCTTGCAGGAGAAAGCCCGGACCGGAGAGATTCCCGGCGCGAAGATCGGCAGGTGCTGGGTGTTCGTCGACGTTGACCTCGTCGAACACATCCGCTCACAATACCCGCGGCGTGTGTTGCAGAGTGAACGTAAGGAGTTCGAATCATGTCACTCTATAAACGCACCGATTCACCGCGTTGGTGGGTCAAGATCAGCCACGGCGGAAGAACAATACAGCGCAGCACTGGGACTGAAGACAAAGCCCAAGCCCAGGAGTACCACGACAAGCTGAAGGTATCGCTGTGGGAGCAACAACGGCTCGGCGTCAAGCCGCGTCGCGCATGGAAGGAGGCGGTCGTACGATGGCTTGCCGAGACGTCCGAAAAGGCCACCCATGACGGAGACATCAAGAAGCTCCGCTGGTTCGATGCGTTCCTGGGCGCGCTGATGCTTGACGAGATCACTCTGGACGTCATCGACCGCGTCAAGTCCGCGCGACTGAAGACGGTAAGCAAGTCTACGGTCAATCGTTACCTGGCAGTGGTCAGATCCATTCTGTTGCGGGCACGGGATGAATGGGAGTGGATCGACAAGGCGCCGAAGGTCAAGCTGTTCAGGGAACCTCCCGGGCGGGAACGGTCGATCACGGTTGAGCAGGCGGAGGCACTGCTGCGCGAATTGCCGGCGCATCAGCGCGACGTCGTGCTCTTCACGCTGGCCACCGGGCTGCGGCAGTCAAATGTGCTCAGGCTCGAGTGGTCGCACGTGAACCTCGAAAGCGGTCACGCCTGGGTGGACGCGGATCAATCGAAGAATCGCAGGCCGATTGCCGTGCCGCTCAACTTGAAGGCGCTGGAGGTCTTACGCCGGCAGATCGGCAAGCACCCGGCCCGAGTGTTTACGTACGCGGGCAGGCCCCTGGACAGAGCCAACACGCACGCGTGGCAGAGAGCGCTCAAGCGTGCGGGTATCGAGAACTTCCGTTGGCACGATCTGAGGCACACCTGGGCCACGTGGCATCGGCAGTCGGGCACGCCGACGCACGAGCTCCAGCGCCTGGGTGGCTGGCGTACGTCAGTGATGGTCGAACGCTACGCGCACTTGGCGCCCGATCATCTGGCGGCAGCCGCCAACCGCCTCGATCCACTGCTCGGCGGTTACGATCTGGCTACGCTGGAGAAGAAAAAGGGAGTCAGCGAACAGTGCTAACCCCTTGTAGTTGATGGTGGCCAAGGGCGGAATTGAACCACCGACACAAGGATTTTCAGTCCTCTGCTCTACCAACTGAGCTACTTGGCCAAGGGCGCGATTATAGCAAATCGTGCGCTGCGCCCTTGACCCGCGGTTCTGGCGATCCGACCGCCGCTCATTACCGAAAGAACGCCCGCAGTTCGGCGAGCGTTTCGTCGGGCACCTCCTCGGCGAGGAAATGTCCCGCCGGCAGCGCCTTGCCGCGCACATCGGTCGCCACCGCGCCCCAGTCGCACAGCGGATCGAACAGGCGGTGCACGACGCCCTTCTCGCCCCACAACGCCAGCAGCGGGCACGTGACCCTGCGGCCGGCGGCGATGTCGGCGGCATCGTGCTCGAGGTCGATCGACGCCGCCGCGCGATAATCTTCGCAGGTGGCGTGGATGGTCGCGGGGTCGGCAAAGCAGCGTTCGTATTCCGCGAGCGCCCGCGGATCGAACGTGGCCAGCCCGCCGCCAAGGCCGCCGAGCATGCGGCGCAGTATGTAGACGGGATCCGCCCCGATCAGCTTCTCGGGAAAGTCGAACGGCTGGATCAGGAAGAACCAATGGAAATACGCCGTCGCGAACGCCTTGTTCGTGCTCGCGTACATCGTGTGCGTCGGCGAGATGTCGAGCACCGCGACGCGCTCGACGGCATCGGGATGGTCAAGGCACAGCCGGTGCGCGACGCGCGCGCCGCGGTCGTGGCCCGCGAGCCGGAAGCGGGCGAACCCGAGCGCGCGCATCAGCTCGACCTGGTCCGCCGCCATGGCGCGCTTCGAGTAGTTGACGTGATTCGCGCCGCCGTCGGGTTTGGCGGAATCGCCGTAGCCGCGCAGATCGCTGCAGACCACGGTGAATGACTCGGCGAGGCGCGGCGCGACCCGGTGCCACATCACGTGCGTCTGCGGATAGCCGTGCAACAGCAGGAGCGGCGGGCCCTTGCCGCCGACAACGCAGTGAATCTCGGCCCCGGACGTCGCGATCCGTCGCGCCGCAAAACCGGGCAGGAGCTCCGTCATGTCGCGCTCCGGTACGGTCGCTGGAATTCGATGCTAGCCGCGCCGTTCGTCAAGATTCGCCTCCTTGGGCAGTGTCAGCGCGAGATGCGCGATGGGTCCGGCGCGACGATCCGGATCGGTTTCGCCGGCCAGGGCTGCGCAACCGCCTCGCCCGCTGCGACGAGCGACGTCGCTGCGAACAAGGTGGCAAGCATGCGGGTGGTTGCGCTCATCCATTTCCTCCGGCCAGCGGTTGTTGGTGTGTGCATCGCCTGTACCTTCGCGCCACGCGCGCCCTGCCGCTTCCACCCCGGTAACGGGAACGAGCTGCCGGCTACGCCGCGACCATCGCATTGGCGCGCTCGGCAGGAATGCCCACCGTCACCGCCGCGGCGATCAGGTCCGCCCACGTCTTGTCGTCGAGCGGGACGCCGTTCGCCATCCGCGCGGCGCGGCTTTTCCGCTCGACTTCGCCGGGCGCCAGCACCGATTGCCCCGGCGTAGCGGGCGGCGAGGCCTTCACCCAGTCGATCAGGCGGCGCGCTTCGCGCAGCACGCCGCCGCCGGCATCGTAGACCGCCGGCGCGATGTAGATCGACAGCATGTTGTTGCGCAGGACCGGATCGTCGGGATCGGAGCTTCTGCCCGTCGTCACGGCACCAGCAAGCAGATCGGTGAGGATCGACAGCCCCGATCCCTTGTGCGCGCCGACCGTGAGCAGCGCGCCGCCGTCGTAGAAATCCTTCGGGTCGGTGGTCGGATTGCCCGCCTTGTCGATGATCCAGCCCGGGGGCACCTCTTCGCCCTTGTTCATCGCCACCATCAGCTTGCCCTCGGCCACCATCGAGGTCGTGATGTCGAGAATCGCCGGCTCCGCGCCGTCGACCGGCATGCCGATCGCCAGCGGATTGGTCGAGAGCCGGCGATCGCTGCCGCCGAACGGTGCGACGCGCTGCGCGCCGGACGTGTTGAGGAAATGCAGCGACACCTGCCCCGCGGCGGCCGCCATGTCCGCCCAGTCGCCCAGGCGGCCAAGGTGACCGCAATTGCGCAGGCCGATCATCGCGATGCCGCTCTTCGCCGCCTTGGCAATGCCGAGGCTGGTCGCGAATTCGCCGGTGACCTGCCCGAAGCCGCGGTTGCCGTCGATGATCGCGATGGCATCGCTGTCGAACACCACGGTCGGCGGCGTGTTCGGCCGCAGCCAGCCCGCGCGCACCCAGTCGAGATACCTGCCGACGCGCAGTACGCCGTGCGAGTCGTGCCCGACGAGATTGGAGTCGACGAGCCGCCGCGCGATCGTGGTCGCCTCGTCGGCGCTGGAGCCGCCGCCGGCCATGATGGCGGCGACGAGCTCGACCAGCTTGCCGGCCTGAACGGTCTTCATCTTCGTTGCGTCTCGGTTCCCCGCCCCCTCGAAGGGAGGCGACAGGATAGAGCAATCGTGCGCCAAGTGGTTGCCGGCGGAATGGTCGCTTGCCCGGATGGCGGGTTCTCGCGCATTATAGGCAGGCCGTGCCGCGCACGTGACCGCGCAGGCGCCCGCCGCTCTCCTGGAGGTCGCGATGCCCCAACATCCATCGGACGCTATGCGCGGCTCGCACCGGCTGCTGGTGCTGCTTGCCGCACTGTTCTGTCTCCCGTTGCTGTTCCTGGGCACGCCCGCTGCCGCGGCAGGCGAACCCGCCGCGCCGCCCGCCGGCAAAGCCGACGCGGCGGCGGAACCGGAAGCCGCCGCCGACACCCTCGATGCGAGGCGCCTGTTCGGCGCCATCGTGAGAGTGCAGACCCGGGCCGTGCCCGGAGCACGCAGCGCCGCGACGCTCGGTTCGGAGCGCGAGGGCACCGGCATCGTGATCGGTGAAGGCGGACTGATCCTGACGATCGGCTATCTGATCGTCGAGGCCGACGACGTGAAGATCGTCGACAGCCGCGGCCGCACGCTGCCGGGGAAGCTCGTCGGCTACGATCACGCCACCGGGCTCGGTCTCGTCCGCACCATCGCGCCGCTCGACGCGCGGCCGGTGCCGCTGGGCGATTCGGGCAAACTCGCCCTGCGCGAGCCCGTGATGATCGTCAACCACAGCGGGCCCGACGACGTAACGCTCGCGTACGTCGTGTCGCGCCGCCTGTTCACGGCGAGCTGGGAATACATGCTCGACCAGGCGATCTTCACCGCACCGCCGGCGTTGAACTGGAGCGGCGCGGCCCTCATCGACCGCGACGGCCGGCTGCTCGGCATCGGCTCGCTGATCGTGCGCGAAGCAATCGCGAGCGACGACCATCAGGTGCCGGGCAACATGTTCGTGCCGATCGACGCGCTGAAGCCGGTGCTCGCCGACATGATCAGGACCGGCCGCCGCGCGGGAGCGGCAAGGCCGTGGCTCGGGGTCGCCGCCGATGAGCGGCAGGGACGGCTGTTCGTGACGCGCGTGTCGCCGGAAGGCCCCGGCGACAAGGCGGGCATCCGCGCCGGCGACATCATTCTCGCCGTCGGCGGCGAGGGCGTGCACACGCAGGAAGATTTCTACAGCAAGGTGTGGAGCCGCGGCGGCGCCGGCGCCGAGATCCCCCTGCGCGTGCTGCAGGGCGTGGATGTCAAGGAAATGAGCGTGCGGTCGATCGATCGCGTCGAATATTTCAAGCCGCAGACCACGTTCTGACCGCGTCGCCGCGCCTCCATGCCGGTAGAATGCGCGGGCTTGCGGGGCTTGCCGTCCGCAGGCAGCCTACGCCAAACCGATCTCCGTCTCGATGCTGCTCTACGCCATCACCATCTTCGTCAGCGCGTTCCTGCTGTTTCTGGTTCAGCCGGTGATGGCCAAGCAGATCCTGCCCTGGTTCGGTGGGTCCGCTGCGGTCTGGACGACGTGCCTCGTATTTTTCCAGACCGCGCTGCTCGCCGGTTACGCGTACTGCGATCTCACGGTGCGCCGGCTCGGCCCGCGCCGGCAGATGCAGCTGCACAGCGTTCTGCTCGTCGCCTCGCTTGCCGTGCTGCCGATCATCCCGGGCGCGCAGTGGAAGCCTCTGGGCAGCGAGAGCCCCTCGTGGCTGATCCTGGGCATGCTCGCGGCGACGATCGGGCTGCCCTATTTCCTGCTGTCGACGACGAGTCCGCTGGTGCAGGTCTGGTTTGCGCGCGCGCGGCCGGGAGCGAGTCCGTACCGGCTCTTCGCGCTGTCGAACCTCGCGTCGATGCTGGCGCTCGTCGGCTATCCGTTCCTGCTCGAGCCGTGGTCCCCGACGCGCGCGCAGGCGATCGGCTGGTCGGTCGGCTACGCGCTGTTCGTCGTGCTGTGCGTCGGAGCGGGCTGGGCGAGCCTGCGTGCGCATGCCGCAGCGGCGCTGTCGCCTCCCGTCACCGGCGACAGCGATGGCGAAGCGCCCGCGGACGAAGCGCCGCCCACGGCCACCCGGCAACTGCTGTGGTGCGCGCTCGCCGCCACCGGCTCGCTGCTGCTGCTCGGCGTGTCGAACCACATCACGCAGAACGTCGCGTCCGTCCCGTTGCTGTGGATCGTGCCGCTGGCGATCTACCTGCTGACGTTCATCCTCTGCTTCGATGCCACGGGCTGGTACCAGCGCCCCACCTTCCTCGCCATGCTTGCGGCCGGTCTCGGCGTCATGGCGTGGACGCTGGCCGACCCGGACCTCGCGCACGAACTGGCGCTGCAGGTCGGCGTGTTCTGCGCCGGACTGTTCCTCGCCTGCATGTTCTGCCACGGCGAGCTGGTCCGCCTCAAGCCCGCGCCGCGGTATCTGACGCGCTTCTACCTGATGATCTCGCTCGGGGGCGCCGGCGGCTCCGTGCTCGTCGGCATCGTCGCCCCGCTGGTGCTGCCCGCGCACTTCGAGCTGGCGGGAGGGCTGGTGGTCTGCGCGGCGCTGCTGCTGTGGCAGGTCCGGCGCGACATGCTCGTGTTTCCCGCGCTCGCCGCCGCCGGGTTGCTGTTCGCGATCGGATGCGCAGTGTGGAGCATTCACGAGTTCTATGACCGCACGATCGTGAGCGCCCGCAATTTCTACGGTGTGCTGCGGGTGCAGGAGTTCGGCACGGAGACGTCCCGCCGGCGCTCGCTCGTCCACGGCACCATCCTGCACGGCAGCCAGAATCTGGATCCGGAGCTGCGCCGGGAGCCGACGAGCTATTACACGCAGACCTCCGGCATCGGCCGCCTGATCGAGACGCTGCATCCGCGCGTGGAGCCCCTGCGCGTGGGCATCATCGGGCTCGGGGCGGGCACGCTGGCCACGTACGGCGCCAAGGGCGACGTGTACCGCTTCTACGACATCAATCCCGATGTGATCACCATCGCCCGGCGCGATTTCACCTTTCTCGCCGACAGTGCGGCGACGATCGAGACGGCGCTCGGCGACGCGCGGCTCAACCTGGAGCGCGAGCCCCCGCAACGCTTCGACGTGCTCGCGATCGACGCGTTTTCCAGCGACGCCATCCCGGTGCACCTCATCACCTCCGAAGCCGTCGCCGTCTACAAGCGGCACCTCGCGCCCGGTGGCGTGATCGCCTTTCACGTGACCAATCGCTTTCTCAACCTGATCCCGGTGGTCGAGGCGCTGGCTGCCGCGCACGGCTTGCACGTCATCCACATCGCCGACGACGGCCCGGGTACCCTCGCCTCGCGCAGCGACTGGCTGCTGCTGTCCGAAAACAAGGACCTGCTCGACAAGCCCGAGCTGGCCGAATTCGCCACCGAGATCGTGCCCCGCCGCGACTGGCGGCTGTGGACCGACGATTTCAACAACATCGTGCAGGTTCTCAAGTGAGCCCGCACGCCGACCCGGCCCCCTACCGCGCGCTCGTGCATCCGCCGGGCACGCGGCGCATCGAGGTCATCGACCAGCGCGCGCTGCCGCATGTGAACACGACAATCCGCATCGGCACCGCCGATGTCGCCGCGCTCGCCATCCGCAAGATGTGGGTCCGCGGGGCCCCGCTGATCGGCGCGGTGGGCGCGTACGGTCTGGCACTTGCGCTCGATGCCGACGCCAGCGACCCCGCGCTCGAGATAGCGCACCGGGCGCTCGATGCGACGCGGCCGACGGCGGTCAACCTGCGCTGGGCGCTCGACCGCGTGCGCGCGGCCGTCGCGGCGCTCCCGGCCACCGAGCGTGCCGATGCCGCGTGGCGCGAAGCCGATGCGATCGCCACCGAGGATGTCGCGATCAACCGCGCGATCGGCGATCACGGATTGGGACTGCTGCGCGAGCTGGCGGCGAAGCGCTCGGGACCGATCCGGGTGATGACCCACTGCAACGCCGGCGCGCTGGCCACCTGCGGCTGGGGCACGGCGACGGCGCCCCTCTTCCTCGCCCACAGCCAGGGCCTCGTGCTGCACGTGTTCGTCAGCGAAACGCGGCCGCGGCTGCAGGGCGCGAACCTGACGGCGTGGGAACTGCGGCAGCGCGGCATTCCGCACACGCTGTTCGTCGACGGCGCGAGCGGGCTGCTGATGCAACGGCGCGATGTCGACATCGTTCTCGTCGGCGCCGACCGGGTGGCCCGCAACGGCGACGTCTGCAACAAGATCGGCACCTACGACAAGGCGCTGGCCGCTGCGGACAACGGCGTGCCGTTCTACGTCGCGCTGCCGTCGCCCACCCTCGACGCCACGCTCGCCTCGGGCAGCGCGATTCCGATCGAGACGCGCGAGCCTGACGAAATCCTTTCCGTCGCCGGCAGCGACGAATACGGTCACACGGCCAAGGTGAACATCTCCCCGTCGGGCACGCACGCGGTCAACTACGCGTTCGACATCACGCCCGCGCGCCTCGTCACCGGCCTCATCACCGAGCGCGGCGTGGCACCGGCGAGTGCTGCCGGCATCGGCGGCCTCTTCCCCGAGCGCATGCGGTGACGCAGTGACGCGCGGCGCGGGTGCGCCGAGCCGGCAGGGTCAGACGGGCCGCCGATCGCGCCAGCGGTAGTAGCGAATCGACGCCCCGAGGAACCACGGCTTGCCGGTGTAGAACGGCCGGGTCTGGAACGCGAGACCGTCCAGCGCCGTGCGGCCCGCCGGGAGCCCCAGCACCTGCTGCCCGATGCGCATGCCGAAATAGCTCGCCGTTCCCACACCCGCGCCGCAATAGCCCATCGCGTAGTGGATGCCGTCGTGCTTGCCGACGTGCATCAGCTCGTCGAACGTGTAGGCGACGAAGCCGCACCACGAATGAGTGACGCGGGTCGGCGCGAGTTCGGGGAAGATCTGCACCATGTCGCGGTGGAGCAGCGGCGCGCTGACCCGCGGATCGGTCTCGTTCTGCGAGACGCGCCCACCGAAGAGAATCCGCTGCCGGTCGGGCGAGGCGCGGTAGTAGTAGACGACCTTGCGCGTGTCGCTGACGATCCGGTTCTTCGGGATCAGCCGCGCCATCAGACCGGCCGGCAACGGCTCCGTCGCGATCATGTAGCTGCCGATCGGGATCACGCGGCGCTGCAGCCATGGGGTCAGCGCGCCCGTATAGCCGTTGGTCGCGACGACGACATCGCGCGCGCGCGTCGTCCCGCGGGCCGTGACCACGCGGAACCCGTTGCCGTCCTTCTCGATCCGCGTCACGCGGCAACGCGGCACCACCTGCGCGCCGGCCGCCAGCGCGCGTTCGAGCAGCCCGCGATGGTAGCGGGCGGGGTCCACAGAACAGTGGCGTGTGTAGACCACGCCGCCCCAGTAGGCGTCGCTGCCGAGTTCGTTGCGCTGCTCGGCGCGGGGGACGACCTGCGCGTCGACTGCGAGCCCCTTGGGCTGATGGGCCACGCGATGCGCCAGCGCCGCGAACTGCGCGGCGTTGTGCGCGGCATGGAACCGCCCGACGGCGGCGAAATCGCAATCGATCCTTTCCGCGGCGACGAATTCGCCGATCCAGGCAAGCGAATTCTGGCCTTCCTTCAGGATGTCGAACGCGCGCTGCGGTCCATGCCGGCGCGCCAGCACGTCGTACGAAGGCTTGATGCTGGTCGAGATCTGCCCGCCGTTGCGCGTGCTGCAGCCCCAGCCGGCGTCCTCGCCGTCGAACACCACGGTGTGCCGTCCGCCGCGCGCCGTCTGCAGCGCCGCGTGCAGCCCCGTGTAGCCCGACCCGACGATCGCGACGTCGACCGTTGCGGGCAGCGGCGCGGCGTCGATCGCGGGCCGCGGGACCTCGTCCCACCAATAGGGCTCCAGCTTGAAGTTGTCGGCAAACACATCCATGGCTTTCCGGACCGGCTCAGCGGGCATCGCCCAGGACCAGGTCCGCTCCTTTTTCGGCCACCATCAAGGTCGGCGCGTTGGTGTTGCCCGACGTCAGCGTCGGGAAAACGGAAGCGTCGATCACGCGCAACGCCGTCACGCCGTGCACGCGCAGTTGCGGATCGACCACCGCCGCGGTGGGGTCGGGTCCCATCCGGCAGGTGCTCACGGGGTGGTACACGGTCGACGCCCGCTGGCGGATGTCGTCGCTCAGCTCGGCCTCGGACTGGACGCCGCTTCCGGGCGCGATCTCCTCGTCGATAACGGCGGATAGCGACGGCGTCGCGGCGAGCCGGCGCAGGAAGCGCACGCCTTCCAGCATCTCGGCGAGATCGTGCTCCGTCGCGAGCGAATTCGGCACGATCAGCGGCGGCGCGAAAGGATCGGCAGAGCGCAGCCGCAGGTGTCCGCGGCTGGTCGGCCGGCAGGGCTGCACGCTCAACAGGAACCCGGGCCACGGATCGGGGCTCATCAGCGCGCGCTTTCCCGGCTGCGCCTTCACGTAGCTCAACGGCGAGAAATAGAGCTGCATGTTGGGCCGCGCGAGACCGGGCCGCGAGCGGAAGAACCCGCCGCCCTGGTTGACGCTGAGCGCGAGCGGACCGCGACGCCGCAGGACGTAGTTCAAACCGGCCATCAACTTTCCTCGCCATGGCCGCAGTTCGTCGTTGAGGGTCGGTACCCGCGAGCGGTAGAGATAGTCGACGCACAGGTGGTCCTGCAGGTGCCGGCCCACGGCGGGGCGGTCGACGACGACATCGATGCCGAGCGCCTGCAGTTCCTCCGCCGGCCCGACCCCCGACGCCTGCAGCAGCAGCGGCGAGTTGATCGCGCCGGCCGCAACGATGACTTCGCAGCGCGCGCGGGCGGTCCGCGCTTCGCCGTTGCGCGCGTACGCAACCCCGGTGGCCCGGAGGCCATCGAAAGTAACCCGCGTCACGTGCGCCGCGGTCTCGACGCGCAGGTTCGGACGCTTGATTGCCGGACGCAGCCAGGCGCTGGCGGACGATGCGCGCCAGCCATCGCGCACGGTGATCTGGTTGATGCCCACACCCTCCTGCGAGGCGCCGTTCAGATCGTCGTTGCGCGTGAGGCCCGCCTCGACGCCCGCTTGCAGGTACGTCTCGCACAGCGGATGGACGTCGCGGGAGGGGTCGGCCACATGCAGCGGTCCGCCGGTCCCGCGCCAGGTGTTGGGGCCGTGCTCGCTGTCCTCCAGCTTGCGGAAATACGGCAGCACGTCGTTCCAGCCCCAGCCTGGATTGCCGGCATCGCGCCACTCGTCGAAGTCGGCCGGATGCCCGCGCACGAAGACCATCGCGTTGATGGTGCTCGAACCGCCGAGGACCTTGCCGCGCGGCCAGTAGCCGGTGCGCCCGGCGAGTCCCGGGTCCGCTTCGGTGCGGTACATCCAGTTGACATTCGGGTCGTAGAACGACTTGCCGTAGCCGATGGGCATGCGCAGCCAGAAACTCCGCTCGCTGCCGCCCGCTTCCAGGATCAACACGGTGTGGCGCCCGCCGGCAGTCAGGCGATCGGCCAGCACGCACCCGGCGGAGCCCGCGCCGACCACGATGAAGTCGAATTCGGTCATGGCCGCGGGCCTGCAGGCATGGTCAACGCGGATGGGCGACTCGGCCGGCGCGCGTGGCGCTCGAGCACCTCGGCGAGGACATCCACGCCCGCCTCGATTTCCTCGGGCCGGACGCCGCCGAAACCGAGCACCAGTCCCCTCGCCGCGATGGGAGCGATCGCGAACCGCCCGATCGGCGACACCGTGATCCGGCGCTCGTCCGCCGCGCGGGCGATGTCGATCTCGGACGCCCCCCGGTCGAGGTAGCCGACGCTGTGCAGCCCGCTGTCGGTCGGCATCAATTCGAGCAGGCGGTCGAGTTTCGCGTGCGCGGCGTGCCGCAGCGCCTCGTGCCGCTCCGCGTAGAGCCGGCGCATCCGGCGGATATGCGATGCGAAATGGCCTTCGTCGATGAACTCGGCCACCACCGACTGCGTCGACGACGGCACGCCCTGCAGGAACCGGCTCATGATCGCCCGGAAGACATCCACCAGCGCCGGCGGCGCGACCAGGTAGCCCAGCCGCAGCGCCGGAAACAGCGACTTGCTGAAGGTGCCGACATAGATGACGAGCCCGGTGGTGTCGACGCTTTTCAGCGTCGGCGGCGCGCGGCCACCGAAGAAGAACTCGCCGTCGTAGTCATCTTCGATGATCCACGCGCCGGCCTGCTCGGCCGCGTGCAGCAGGGCGAAGCGCCGTTCCAGGCTCATGACGCTGCCGAGCGGCTGCTGGTGCGACGGCGTCACGAAGGCGAGGCGGAACTGCGGGCTCATGCGCAGGCCCTCGTCCACGCGCAGACCGGCATCGTCGACCGGGACCGGAACCAGCTCCGCGCCGGTGGCGATCAGGCTGTTGCGCGCGCCGATCGCGCCGGGATTCTCGAACCACACCTTGTCGCGCGGATCGAGGAGCGTGGTGCCGATCAGGTGGAACGCCTGCTGCGCGCCGCCGACGATGAAGACCTGTTCCGCATCGCAGACGATGCCGCGGTTGGCCCGCAGGTGCGACGCGATCACCCGGCGCAGGCGGACGTCGCCGCAGGGATCGCCGTACCCCATCACATGGTCGCGACCGCCGCGCCAGTACTTGGCCGACAACCGCGCCCACTGCGCCATCGGAAAGGCGTCGAAGGCCGGCAACGCGGTGGTGAACGCGCGCGGCACGTGCGGCAGCCGCTGGCGGTCGCCGAACCGCGCGACGGCTTCGCCCATGACGGCCGACAGTCGCGGCGCCGCAGCCGCATGCGCATTCGCTGCGGCGGGCTTCGGCCGGTCCGCGCGCAACGCGACGCTGACGTAGGTGCCCGAACCGGTCCGTGATTCCACCAGGCCTTCGGCGGTCAGTCGGTCGAAGGCCTCGACCACCGTCGTGCGCGAAAGACCGAGGTCGCGCGCCAGCGTGCGGCTGGCAGGCAACCGGTCGCCGGCGGAAAACGCAGCGGCCAGGATCATGTCGCGCAGGATGACGTAGAGCTGCGTGCTGACCGGCCGCTGCGAGCGCGGGTCGATCGCCACCGAAAGCAACAGCGACCCGCCCGCGCGCTTGACCATGCCTTTCGCCGCCGTTTCCGGAACAAGGCAAAACGGTATCACGAATTAATCAAAATGGACCTTCTGCACGATCCACTTGTGCCGAATCATCTCCGATTGACCACCATCGGTACAACGGCAGGCTGCGATGAAAATCAGCAAGATCGAGACGTTCTGCAACCGCTACGTCGGCTTCGTCCGCGTCACCACCGATGACGGCAGGCAGGGCTGGGGGCAGGTCTCCCCCTACAACGCGGACATCACGTCGCTGGTGCTGCATCGGCAGGTCGCGCCGTGGTCGCTCGGCCAGGACGCGCAGGACATCGACCACCTGATGGACACCATCCCGGAGCGCGAGCACAAGTTTCCGGGCTCCTATCTGCGCCGCGCGATGTGCGGCCTCGACACCGCGCTGTGGGACCTGCGCGGCAAGCGCGAAGGCAAGCGCGTGTGCGAGCTGCTGGGCGGGACGCCGCGGCCGCTGCGCGCCTACGCGTCGTCGATGAAGCGCGACATCACGCCGCGCGACGAGGCGCAGCGGCTCGTTCGCCTGCGCGACGAGCTCGGGTTCGACGCGTTCAAGTTCCGCGTCGGCGCCGAATGCGGGCACGACGTCGACGAGTGGCCGGGCCGCACCGAGGAGATCGTGCCGACGATGCGGCGGGCGCTGGGCGACGGCGTCGCGCTGCTGGTCGACGCCAACAGCGGCTTTTCGCCGCAGCGCGCGATCGAGGTCGGCCGGATGCTGCAGGAGCACGGCATCAGCCACTACGAGGAGCCGTGCCCGTACTGGGAGCTGGAGCAGACCAAGGAGGTGCGCGACGCGCTCGAGATCGACGTCACGGGCGGGGAACAGGACTGCTCGATCCCGACGTGGCGGCGGATGATCGCGATGCACGCGGTCGACATCATCCAACCCGATGTCTGCTACCTGGGGGGGCTGACACGCACGCTGCGGGTGGCGAAGATGGGCGCCGACGCCGGGATCCCCTGCACGCCGCACTGCGCCAACCTGTCGATGGTGACGCTGTTCACGATGCACCTGCTCTGCGTGATTCCGAATGCCGGCAAGTATCTCGAGCTGTCGATCGAGGGTCCCGACTACTACCCGTGGCAGGACGGGCTGTTCGTCCGTTCACCGTACGCCGTCACCGACGGCAAGGTGACGCTGCCGGATGCGCCGGGTTGGGGCGTCGAGATCGATCCGGCCTGGCTGCAGGCCGCGGCCTACCAGGCGAGCGAGGTGCAGTAGCCGATGAGCGCGACCTTGCAACAGCTCGTCGCGGAAGCGCTGGCGACCGGCACGATCCAGGGCCTACCCGATCGCCACGCGATCGACGGCCGGACCGTGCCCTCGGCCTCCGGCGCGCGGATGGAGACACTGGACCCCGGCACCGGCGAGGTGATCGCGGTCGTCGCCGCGGGCGGTGCCGCGGATATCGATGCCGCCGTCGCCGCGGCGCGAACCGCACTCGCCGGCGACTGGCGGCGCACGACACCGGCGCAGCGCGGGCGCATCCTGCAGCGCGCCGCCGAACTGATCCGCACCGATGCCGATCGCCTCGCGGTGGTCGAGGCGCTCGATTCGGGAAAGCGCCTCACGGAAGCCCGCGGCGACATCGCCGGTGCCGCGCGGGCCTTCGAGTACTACGCGGGCGCGTGCGACAAGCAGCAGGGCGACACCATTCCGCTCGACGCGGAGCATTTCGCGTGGACCGTCAACGAACCGGCCGGGGTCACCGCCCATATCGTTCCATGGAACTATCCGTTCGCGACGGCCGTCCGCGGGATCGCCCCCGCGCTGGCGGCAGGCTGCACGGCGGTGCTCAAGCCGGCCGAACAGACACCGCTCACCGCGCTCATGCTTGCCGACCTGCTGGCACGTGCGGGCCTGCCGCCGGGGGTGTGCAACGTGGTCACCGGCACCGGCGCCGACGCGGGCGCCCCGCTGGTGGCCCACCCCGGGGTCGATCACATCACCTTCACCGGAAGCGTCGCCACCGGGATCGGAGTGATGCGCGCCGCCGCGATGAACGTGACGCGCGTGGTGCTGGAACTGGGCGGCAAGTCGCCGGTCGTGGTGATGGCCGATTGCGACCGCGCGGCGGCGCTGGACGGCGTCTTCGGCGCGATCTTCGAGAATGCCGGGCAGATCTGTTCGGCCGGCTCGCGCCTGCTCATCGAGCGCTCGCTCCACGACGAGTTCATCGGCGCGTTGGTCGCCCGGACGCGGACGATGACCCTGGGACACGGCTTGCGCGATCCCGACATGGGGCCGGTGATTTCCGCGGCGCAGCTCGCGCAGATCACCGGCTACGTGGACCGGGCGCGCGAGCGCGGTCGCAACGTGCTGACCGGCGGCCGCCGCGCCCCCGACGCCGTGACAGGCGCCGGCTGGTTCTTCCCGCCGACCGTGGTCGACGACGTGCCGGCGGACGACGAACTGGTCACCGAGGAGATCTTCGGGCCGGTGCTGACCGTGCAGGTGTTCGATGACTTCGACGAGGCCGTCGCGCTGGCCAACGGCACGTCGTACGCCCTCGTCGCCGGGATCTACACGCGGGACTTCTCGCGCGCGCACCGGTTCGCCCGCGAGGTCGACGCGGGCCAGGTCTACATCAACGAGTATTTCGCCGGTGGCATCGAGGTGCCTTTCGGCGGCAACCGTCGATCGGGATTCGGCCGGGAAAAGGGGCTGGCGGCGCTCTCCAGCTATTCCCGGATCAAGAGCGTCGCTGCGCGCATCGGGCCTTATGTGTCAGGATAGCGATAACGCAGCAGTCGACGAAGGTCCCGTCCGCACGACCGCCCCCGTCGGTCCCGCGGCGCGGCGCGACATGGCAGCAACCACAACACACCACCCCGAGGAGAGAAAAACCATGATGAGCAAACGCATTCGCGGTTCCCTGCTGGCCGCGGCCACGGCGATCGCAGCCGTCGCCTTCGTCGCCACGGCCGCCGCCGAGGACCTGACGGTGGTGTCGTTCGGCGGCGCCTACCAGGAAGGCCAGAGCAAGGCGCTGTTCCAGCCCGCGGGCAAGGCATTGGGCATCAACGTCAAGGAAGAGACCTACACCGGCATCGCCGACCTGCGCCTCAAGGTCAAGGCCGGCGCGGTCACGTGGGACGTCGTCGCCAGCGGCTCGGGAAGCGCGGCGCGCGCGGGCGCCGAAGGGCTGCTCGAGCCGCTCGACTACAAGATCATCGACACGTCGTCGTTCGCGCCCGGGATGACGCAGCCCTACTGCGTCGGCGGCGACGTCTTTTCGACGGTGCTCGCCTGGAACACCAAGACCTACGGCGACAAGGGACCGCAGAGCTGGGCCGACTTCTGGGACGTGAAGAAATTTCCCGGCAAGCGCTCGTACCGGAAGGGCGTGGCCGGCGCGCTGGAACCCGCGCTGATGGCCGAGGGCGTCCCGCCCAACAAGGTCTACGAGGTGCTCTCCGCCCCGGGCGGCATCGAGCGGGCGATCAAGAAGATCAAGGAACTGAAGCCGCACATCGCCGTCTGGTGGTCGTCGGGCGCGCAGCACGCGCAATTGATGAAGGACGGCGAGGTCGACATGGTGACGGGCTGGAACGGCCGCTTCGACGTCGCGAAAAAAGACGGCGCGCAGGTCGCCTACACGTTCAACCAGGCGCTGCTGGACTACGACTGCTACGCGGTGCCCAAGGGCGCGCCCAACAAGGCCGGCGCGATGAAGTTCCTCAACGAGATCAGCAAGCCGCAGTATCAGGCCGACTTCACCAAGTACATCACCTACGGACCGACCAACAAGAAGGCCTACGACACGGGGGCGATCAGCGCCGCCTACGCGAAGGCACTGCCGTCGTATCCCGACAACGCGGCGAAGCAGCTGCCGATCGACCTCGACTGGTACATCAAGAACGAGGCCAAGGCGTCGGAGGCCTACCAGAACATGCTGACCGAATAGCCGGCGGCGCCCGCAGTGCACTCGAGGGCGCGCCCGGTCTCCCGGGCGCGCGCCGGTTTCGGTTTCGGTCACCGACAGGGAATGCTCCGCCATGCCCCGTAGCGCGTCGCTCCCGATCACCATCCGGCAGGTGACCAAGACCTACGGCGAAGTCACGTCGCTCGACGACGTCGACCTCGACATCCGCAGCGGCGAGTTCATGACGCTGCTCGGACCGTCGGGCTCCGGCAAGACCACGCTGCTCACGGTGCTGGCGGGCTTCACGCGGCCCGACCACGGCAGTCTCAAGTTCGGCGACATCGAGATGATCGGCACGCCGCCGCACAAGCGCGACGTCGGCATGGTGTTCCAGAACTACGCGCTGTTCCCGCACATGACGGTGGCGGGCAACGTCGGTTTTGCGCTGCGGCTGCGCCGCGTGCCGCGCGGCGAGGCGGACCGTCGCATCGAGGAGGCGCTGACGCTGGTGCGCCTCTCGGGCTACGGCACGCGGCGCGTCGACCAGCTCTCCGGCGGGCAGCGCCAGCGCGTGGCCCTCGCGCGGGCGATGGTGTTCGAGCCGCGGATCCTGCTGATGGACGAGCCGCTGTCCGCGCTCGACAAGCAGCTGCGAGAGCACATGCAGATCGAGCTGCGCCAGCTGCACGACAAGCTCGGCATGACCACTGTCTACGTCACGCACGACCAGCGCGAGGCGCTGACGATGTCGGACCGCATCGCCGTCATCGACCACGGCCGCATCATGCAGCTCGACACGCCGCGCCGCATCTACGAGCGGCCGGCCAACCGGTTCGTCGCGGAGTTCATCGGCGAGTCGACGTTCCTTCCGGTCGTCGTGAGCGGCGGCGTGGCCACCCTCGGCGGCCGGCCCCTCGCGCTCTCGGCGCCAGCCGGCCGCGACGGCCCGCATCTGCTGCTGGTGCGCCCCGAGCATCTGCACCTCGCGCCGGCAGCCGGGGCCGCCGGGATGAACGTGCTGCAGGGCGCCGTCACCGCGGTCGTCTACCAGGGCGACAGTACGCTCGTGCAGGTGAAGCTCGACGACGGCACCGAGATCGGCGTGCGCGCCCCGTCGGCCAGCCGGGGCGGTGTCGCCGGATTGCGCGCCGGCGACCGGGCGGTGCTCGGCCTCGCGCCCGAGGACGCGATCCTGCTCCCGGACAACGAGGCGCAGCGATGATCGCGCGGGCATGCCCGGTCGCGGCGGCCATGCGCGCCCTGCCGGGAACGCCGCGGAGTCCGGCGTGAGCGCCGCCGCCGACGCCCGTGACCGCGCGGCCGGCCGGCCCAACGCGTCGCTGCTGCACCGGCGCGGGCGGCACGAGCGTCTCGGCGTGCTCTGCCTCGCGCTGCCGTCGCTGCTGCTGGTGTTCATCACGCTGGTGCTGCCGGTGGGCTGGCTGTTCGGCCTGTCACTGCTCGCCGACGACGGCAGCCTGACGCTGGAGCACTACCGCAAGATGCTGGAGCAGCCCTCCTACGCGCGGACCTTCCGCACGACGTTCGAGGTGAGCGTCCTCACCACCGGCATCTGCGTGCTGCTCGGCTACCCGCTGTCCTATTTCCTGTCGCAGCTGCCGCGCCGCGCCGCCAACCTGTGCATGATCGCCGTTCTGCTGCCGTTGTGGACCTCGCTGCTGGTGCGCACCTATGCGTGGCTCGTGCTGCTGCAGCGGCGCGGCCTCGTCAACACCTGGGCGATGGAGCTCGGCCTGTGGAACGAGCCGGTGGCGCTCGTTCACAACCTGACCGGCACGCTGATCGGCACCGTGCACGTGCTGCTGCCGTTCCTGGTGCTGCCGCTCTACGCCTCGATGATGGCGATCGACCGCGACTACCTCAAGGCCGCCGCCAATCTCGGCGCCGGGCCCGTGCGGACGTTCTGGATGGTCTTCTTCCCGCTCTCGCTCCCGGGCCTGCTCACCGGCGCGCTGATCGTCTTCATCCTGTGCCTCGGCTTCTACGTGACGCCCGCGGTGCTGGGCGGAGGCAAGGTGATCATGGTGTCGAGCCGCATCGCCAACGACATCGAGATCTTCTTCAACTGGGGGGCCGCGAGCGCGCTCGGCGTCGTCCTGCTGGTGCTGACCTTCGCGTTCATGCTGATCGCATCGCGGCTGCTGCGCGCCAGCGCCATCCTCGGCCACGCCGACCCGACATGAGCGCGAAGGGCCGCCCCGCCGGCGAATTGCCCCCTCCCGGCGGGACGGCGCGCAGCGCCACGGTTGCGCCCGTGACCTGGCTGCGCCGCCCGGTCACCGACACGCAGATCACGCACCGATCGCGGCTGTGGCTCTACGCGATCGCGGTGCTGGTGATGGCGTTCCTCGTCATCCCGACGGTGATCGTGGTGCCGATGTCCTTCTCCGGCTCGCAGTACCTGGAGTTCCCGCCCCGGCAATGGTCGCTGCGCTGGTACGACAACTACTTCGCCTCGGCGTCGTGGATGGCGGCGACCGCGACCTCGTTCAAGGCAGCGGCGCTGACCACGCTCGTGGCCACGCCGCTCGGCACGATGGCCGCCTACGGCCTCCACGTGTCGCGGTTCCGCTTCACGCGGCTGATCGTGGGCACGCTGCTCACACCGATGATCGTCCCGGTGATCCTCATCGGCATCGGCATCTTCTACGTCTACGCCAAACTCCACCTCGTCAACACGCTCGCGGGCCTCGTGCTGGCGCACAGCATGCTGGCGGTGCCGCTGGTGGTGATGGTCGTGCTGTCGGCGTTCAAGAGCTTCGACGCCAATCAGGAGATGGTCGCGCGCAGCCTGGGCGCGTCGCGGGTCGTCGCGTTCCTGCTGGTGACGCTGCCGCAGATCCGCT
>Ga0315290_10000964_pt1 | contig 19598 bp, 16 predicted proteins | sample YL17G12_0_MG_FD_203627 | JGI IMG/M metagenome (GOLD analysis project Ga0315290, IMG submission 203627) | Sediment microbial communities from Yellowstone Lake, YNP, Wyoming, USA - YL17G12_0 | ecosystem: Environmental > Aquatic > Freshwater > Lake > Sediment | place: USA: Wyoming | collected... | reverse complement strand
ACTTCACGAGGATTCCGTGAATATAATTCAGATGAAGAAGCTTTGTTAGATTTTATAACTATTAATTGGGCTTCTGAATGCTCTGAACCTATTAGAACTGCGCAGCCGCAGCCCGAGATTAGGAAAGGAGACTAATGTGTGGATTTTTTCTCTGATTACCTAGCATATACTGCTGGCGGAGAATCTCCTCTTTTCTATCATAGATGGTCTGCAATCTGCGGTTTAGGTGCATATCTAGGACGAGATTACTACTTCCAGCATGGCCACTTCAACATCAACCCAAATATTTACGCTATGATTATCGGCGTAAGCGGAACCCGTAAGAGCGCGGCGATTCTACAATTAAAGAAAGTACTACAAGCCGCCGGGTATTCCTCAATAGCAGCAGAGAAGACATCGAAAGAGAAGTTCATACTTGATTTAGCAGGCGAAGATATAAACGCATTCGGATCAATCAGTAGTGCAAATGGACATGATTTCCTTGGTGAAATGTTAGGTCAACCAATATTTTCAGGCAAAGACGAAGACGACTATAAGCAGATCAGTATCATAGCAGACGAATTCAATCTATTCATAGGCACCAACAACATGGAATTCATTTCCCTTCTTGGCGTTCTTTGGGATTACAATGGATCATACAAAAACAGAATCAAGAGCGGAAAGAGTGTAGAGATTCAGAATCCAACAGTTTCTATTCTCGGCGGCAACACATCTACAGGATTTGCCCAAGCATTCCCACCAGAAATTCTAGGCCAGGGATTCTTCTCAAGATTAATTCTAATATATGCAGAACCAACAGGAAGAAAGATTACTTTTCCACGCAGCCCATCCAAAGGAGAAACAAATGACATTGCCAATCAACTCCGAAGTATTAAATCAGGCAGTAGAGGAAAAGCAGAACTTACGTCGGGAGCTGAATCTCTATTGGATAAAATCTATAAGTCCGGAATCGGCGTTGATGACTATAGATTTGAATCATATAATTCCAGAAGACTCACTCACCTACTCAAACTCTGTCTTATCGTCTCAGCTAGTAAAGGAGCTACAATCATTACAGAACAACATATCATTATTGCAAATACAGTGCTCAGCCATACAGAACATCTTATGCCAAAAGCTCTCGGAGAATTCGGAAAAGCAAAACACTCAGACATAAGTCATAAGATAGTACAGATCATAGAAGCAGCTGCACCCACAGGACTAATGCTAAAAGACCTATGGCCGCATGTAGCACAAGACTTAGACTCTATTCCAGAACTAGCGAAGTTGCTACAAAATCTCTTGGCTGCCGGAAAAATTCAGAATGTACACGGCTTTGGTTTTTTGCCGCAAAAGAAACTTTTGATAGAGCATTCCTCCGATACAGTGGACTACTCATTATTAACTGAAGAAGAAAGGAATACGATATGATCAAAAGGGACGCCCGAAAGAAGCTGAATCTGCGAGATTCTGTTGGGCAGTTAATGCTCTACTCATGCTCCGTGGTGATCGCGGTAGCAATGATAATTCTTATAGTGAGGTGGATATGAGTCTATCTGAAGAACAACGTAAATCTTTCGAACTCCAATCCGCAGGGAAATACATATTAGAATTCTTTCCTGCCGAATACATCACACTTTCTCAGGAACTTGCCACCGGACTGCACCCAAAACTAGAAATAATTCTTGCTCCTTTAGGTCCAGATGCAATTGATATGCGACTAGCTTACATTGCAGCCTATTGCGAAGTAATACTTGATGGAGATTATTCTCTAAATGACCGCATCAAATTGTGTGGGAATCTATACAGACTTCTCGTAACAAAAAGAGAAAGACCAGGAGGAATTATTCTTTCCTCTTGATCTTTCTTCCGCACAAAGAAAAGCCCGGCACAAAGACCGGGCATTTTTTCGTCTGCTGAATCTGCGGCCTATGCAGCGCTCTTAATAGCTATCCAATTAAGCCCCAAACCATCATATACTGGATAGAATGCTACTTTTATTCCTGCTGCAGCAGTAAACGCAGCATTTACTGCCAATTCATCAATCCTACCTTGCCTTGGTGCGCCTGGCCCGGATTGTAGTGGTGGATAAATCAAAGCACTTGCAGTACTACCAGCAAGAACAACTATTACTATAGGCACACCTGGCGGAGAAGCTAGAGGAAGTCTATATGCGGTTGCTCCGATAGCAGAGTTCAAAACATTAGTATGATTAACAAGTTCTGAAGCACCTACTTGTGCAGTGCCCGCACCTGCAAACCCCGCAGTATATGAGCCCGAATTATTACCGCGAACTATAGCGCTACGAACATATTGACTAGGCATGATTTAACCCCTAATAAGGAAGTCTTCAAACGCTACAGTAGACAATGAAGCACTTAATGCTGCAATAGTACCTGCGATTTCAGTAAGATTATCTGTTCCAATATCTGTAGTTAGAGATTCAGTTCCTGCAGGAACACAGTGATGGAACATTAGTATACCGTCACCTCCAGATGCAGCTAGCGCAGGAAGTACAGTATTACAAATTTGCGTAATATTCAAACGCTCAGCTTCAGCTGTGCCAGCCCAAGCATGTCCATTTATTGGTAGTACCATATTAAGGTAATTATTCGCAGACAGTGAGCGCAAAGTCTGAAAATTCATGGGATTACCATTGGGCGCGATAACTACATTTCCAGGACGTGCTGTAGCTGCACGACCAAGACTGTATCCTTCAACTCGTGCAGCATCTAGTAAACTTGTTTCACCGGTACCGACATTCCAAACACCCTGTGGCCAAACATAACACTTAGCACCGGCAGCTGTGCATAAACCATTAGCTACTAGATAATCGCGCGTCACATTCATGTCCGCCACACGCTTAGCATTTAGCGCAGCGGTAGCACCACCTGCAAATACACCTGAATACAGATTAGCAGCGCCATTATTTGTACCATGTGAAATACAATAATTACCGTCATCGACGTAAGCTTTCCAATCATCAAGAGTAGCGTTAAAACCAGTCTTAGTAGCAGTAACAACGCCATCCTGAATTAACGCAGAAGTACTCCGAATACCAAAACTTTGCAGGATAGGAATCCCCCGCACCAAGAATGAGCGTGCTCCATCATCTATAACAATAGCAAGTCTGGACTTACGTGCAGCTACACCAAGTTGAAAAGACCTGAGTTTAAACACCTGTGGACCAGATGCTACGTTGCCGAATACAACGGCTAATTTTGCAACTACAGTGGGAGCTTGAATTGTTGGATACGTATAGCCAGTCTTTGTTCCGCTATTGAACCGCTCTTCTGTAAATGACAAAGCAGTAAGTGCATTCAAGGAGATTGGGTCAGAATTATTCACACCAAACAAGTTAAAACTATTCGTACTTGCGAATGCAGAATACCCTGAATCTTGGGCAACAAACACACTCAACTGGTTACGGAAGGGGTCCGCGCACAGAAATTCAATCAAACAACTATCTACACCTACACCATTAGCAAATGCTAGCGGCGTATTCCATGCGATGTGAAAACTAGCACCGACACCAGTAGTTGTTGCCGTAAAAACTATCCAACGTTCACCTTTAACATCTTCAAAACTAATGACAACACCAGATACATTTGAAAGATTAGTTATTGTAGGAACTACATCCTGGACTGTAGGGGACCAGTACGTCCATGTTGGGTGTAGCGCATATTGTTGATCTACGTTTCGCTGCGCACCTTTAGTCAAAGTAGCAGGATCAAAATCCTGAATACCAGAAGGATAATCAGCAGTAAGAAGATTGCTAACAGGATAGGTCATATTAATTCTCCAAATTCTCCAAATTTTCCAAATTTAATTAGTTGCCCAGATTGTAGACAACTACAGCAAGACTGTATGTAAAACTACCTGAAGCACTGTGCACAACAACAAGTCTCCAAAGTGGCGGAAGAAGATCAGATACCTGTACCGCGGTTACTGAAGGCGCGACTGCTACAATTCCTGGGAATACTTTAAGTTTGATTTGTCCCGAGGCTGCTTGTGCACTGGTAGCCAGACCAGCAACATCACTCCAAGCGCCGCTGATAGGATTCTGTTCCTGCACCTTCAAAATCAACGTTTCTACTGTAGGTACAGCAGTAACATTAAGATATGCTATAAGACCGGCACCATCATTCGCATTACCAATTCCTGCGGGATCAAGCAAAGCAGATCCTAGAATATTCTGTGTAACCGTTCTAGCAGCGCTGGGGAGGGCAGTGTAGATTCCAAGTATATGTCGCATAGTAAATTCCAGTTTTAGTCAGAAGAAGCGAATCCGCCACCCATGATGACCTGCATCTTAGAGGCGAAAGGATTAGAAAGTTGCTGCTGAATTTGCAGACTTTGTGGAACATTAGCATTTTTGATTTGGTGCATCATCCACCGATTGAATTGAGGTTGTTTACCGCCAGCTTTTGCATAAGCTGCCGCAAAACCTGCTACAGCATTCTCTGAAGGTTCGTTACCTGCAATAGTTGCACCTTTTACAGTCTCAGCCAATTTTGTCATTCTTGCAGTATTTTCTTGCTGATAAGAATGAACTTGGAAAACTGCATTATTTGCTACAGCTTCATCTAAAGGGCGCCCACCAGCAGCACGAATACCACTAGCCCAAGAGAATAAGTCATTACTAAAAAGAATTGAGCCTGCATTACTGGTACTGTATACCAAACCCTGTGGACCAGTAGCTTGCAAAATTTGAGCAATTCCGCTAAGAGGCCGGCTCAATCCATTATGTTCCAAACCTTGCAAGAACGATTCCCAAACTGGGGCGCCCCCTGCCATCTTAGTTACTGCACCTTTAACTGATCCGAAAAACTTAGCGTATGCGCCAACAAACGGAATATCAGCTAAAGTCGTAGGAAGAATCGTGACTTGCCTAGGATTTATGTCTCCCCGAGTATAAAGGTTTGCTTGTAATATGTTAGAGGGGACTCCATACATGAAAAAATCCCCGGCCTCTCTACCCAGAATTCCATAAGCTGCATCATAGGCATCTATATGATTCGTATTTCCGCTCATGTTTCCAATGACATGCTGATTGATGAATTGAAATGCAGGGAGTCCAGCCAAACCATAGAAAGTTCCCTGAAGTCCTAGCAGCATAGCAGCATCTTTCTTGCTACCTTCTGATACATAGCGAAACATCTGCTGCATCAAATTGAACTGATATCCTTGGAAAAGTCCAATAGCTTGTCCGATTGGTCCTTGGAAAATTAGAGGTCTTTGGGAGGCCGTAATATTTCCTTCAACACGATTCACGAAAGTATTGATATAGACGCCGGCTTCTCGGGCATCCATAATTCCTGCCTTCTGTGCTAGATCAGTAATCTGCATCATAGAATACGCAGAAACAACACGATTATATTCTTCAGCCAAATCATTACCACTATATTTGGAACCTACATCTCGGAAAGTCTTTGCCTTCTGAAATGCACTAGCAATGCGACCTTCTAAATTAGATACGCTCTCTGTGCCCTGCAAAGTGAAGTCATCTAGAATAGAGCGGAATTGTTCTATTGGACCTTTCAGAACTCCAAGTGTTTTGAAGTATTGCATCTGCTCTGAATCTATAGGCTCATTCGCAAAGAATTTAATACCACGCTGAACGAGTTTAGTTGCAGAAAGAATCTCATCCCCGCCAGTACCCGGAACTTTCACCTTGTAGAGTTGAGAGAGTTTACCTGCAATCTCTGGATTACCTTTTGCGATTGCATCCAGTTGCTGAGTCAGCTCTGTCATCCGAAGAATATTTGCACCAATAGCATTATTCAGTGCATTCAGCGGATCAAGTCCAAGCGTAAGAGTAGCAAGAACAGAGTTAGCTCTGCGAATAAATCGTGTAAGTTCTCCGCGAGGTGCAGTATGATTTGCAAGTAGCAGTTCTGCGCTATTAGCATAAGCAGTATTGGAGCCTACGGTATCTAATGTAGTGTTTATGGCCTCAAGTTCTGCAGGAGTCTTAGCAGTCGCAAATACATCACGAACTTTAGCTACTGCTTTACTGACTGCACTATCAAGTTGACGATTAAAATTATAAAGTAGCGGATACTCACTAACTTTGGAAACGTTTAGTGCAGTCTTCGCATAATCTAGGTAGGGATTCTTTCCTTCTCGTTCTAGTCGACTCAAAGAAGAGCCAGAGAAAGTGCTACCACTAATATCTGAGAATTGCTTGCCTTTATCTTCTAACCAATTGAAGGCGGCCTCATTCTTTAGACGCACATACTCTGTAGCAAGTATTTTGTCTTCTCGCAAGTGAGTTTGGAAAATATTGTTTGCGATAGTTTGTGGATCAGTTCTGGTATAGAATTCGCTGAAAATACCTTTGTTTGCCAACTCCGCATTGAGGTAGTTCTCATTGAGAGAGCGTGCATAGTCATACTCACCGCGAGCTTTGAACCAGTCATCACTCATTCCCTTAGTAATGATTTCATACTGAGGACTCTTGGCCCGAACTGCATTGATTAGCTCATCAAGTTTTTCTGGGGAAGTAGCATGGAGCATAGTTGTGTGCCCACTGCCAGTAACTTTGCCATCCTTTACGAAAGCAAAGTGAGGAAAGTCAGTCAGATTTGGTCGAAGCGGACGAAAGACTAGCGGATCTTTATTTGTAGTCTGACCACGAACAGCATTGATTTCTGCCCAATTATTTGTACGCTTGCCAGAAAGGGCAAGTTCAGCATCTACTGTTTCCATTGTCTCAAGATGCTTAAAAATATACAAACTATCAGTTTCTGTCAAGTGATCTAACAAATCCTCTGCACGAATTACTCTACCTTCTGCAGCTGCCTTTTCAATTATATTTTGAATTTCTCTATAGGCACTCCGCTCTACCAGTGCGCCACGACCGTCAGTTAGAACAGCCTTACCTCCAAGACCAAGTAAATTATCTGTGTCTCGCACCCAGAGTTTAGCACTTCGAGTAATGAACTGAGTCATTGTAGAGTATTCGATTGCAGCCTCAGGATTTCTGGCTAGCGGAGCAAGAACACTCTCTAAAGTTTCTCCCGTAGTCTTTTGGAAACTCTTTGCAAGATTATCTGCTACTGTGCCAGAAAGTTGGGCAGCAGCGCCTGTAGTTCCTACTTTAGCATTAGCAAAACTAAAAATTCCTGCACCTGCCTCTCCAGTACTAGTTACATCAAAGAGATGATCTTGAGTAATATCTGGAAGTATCGCGTAGAATTCTCCTGTACCTTTCGCAACTACAAATTCTGCCTGCTGCTTAAGAAGAATCTGCTGACCTTTCAAGAAAGAAAGTCCATTGAGAACATGGCCGCTCAAGTCTATATCTGCAGGAACTTTGTAGGAGAGTTTGGCGTAGGTAGGAATGAATCGAGTATCAATTGGATCAGCATGGGCATTGAGAAGTCCCTTGGCTTTCATTGCAGCAGTATAATCTTCAGATGCCGTTTGAGTTGCAAATGCATTTCTAAGGTTATTTGTAGTATCTACCGCAGTACCTTCTATCCAACCCACACGCGCATCAACAAGTTTTGCAATCACTTGAGAATCTTGCAATGTAGGATCAACTCCGCTCCGCATTGCTTTCTTAGCAGCGCTCTTCATCAAAGTTGCGGCAACCTCGTCCTTGGTGGCAATGATATAATCTTGCAATTCCTTTGTACTAGCGAACCCTTTCTTTAGAACACCATTCGCATCATCTACAAGTTGCACACCAAGAAGTCTACCATCTTCCAGTATACGTTGAAGCACAGGAAGATCAGTAAAGTGAATTGAGAAAGGTTCACCAGGAAGTCCTTTCAAAAGGCCGCTGCTTCTGGATGCCCAAATATATCTAGATTCAGCTTGCAGATGTGCTTTCTCTGCTCCGTTCTTACCGAGATTAAGAATAGAGAATCCATCATCAATCTTGTGTTTGGCTGCACGAACAGTAGAAAGAACTGAATCTTTAATAGATTGACCAGTATGAGTTACTGCGCGATCTGCAAGACTATGTACGGCAGGATATTCATCTAGAACTGCGCCACTATCTTCACCAACTAATTTAACGTAGCGATTTCCTAGTCCTGCTGGAGGCTGCGCCTGCCTTGCTCTCGCTTCTAGAATCTGTCGCTCAATCTTAGTGAGTTCATTAATGCGTGCGATCTGATCTACATGCAAAAGAGTTTGCAGTGTATCTTCTCTCGTAGTACCATAGAGAGCATCTGCAACTTGATTACCTATTTCTGCTGGACCAGAAGAATCGAGAGTCATCTCATTGATTGCAGTTCTCTGCTCATTATGAATGCGTCGAATGTTATCTTTATACGTTACCTCTGCCGCAGTGATATTCAATCTTGCAGCATCCGCAGAGATTGTTTCTGGTGTTCCAGTAACCAGTTTACGCAGTGGCATAGCCATCTGGTCTAGTTCATTCTGCAGAAGAATTACTTTAGCAGATGCAGGCGTTCCAACTTCCATAGGTTCAACTAAACGATTGAAAGCACGCGCAAGAAGTCCTTGTTCCTTAAGAACACTTTTCTTAATTGTGCCATAAGTAACGGCACCAGTAAACGCGCCGCCAATTACACCTTGAAACGCGCCGCCAAGTGCAATGTTCTTTACGATGTCAAATCCATCCTGATTGTCCAAAATCGGACTCTTAAACATCGTGGCCTGAATTGCAGTTTCAAAGGCAATTCCTTCTAAAACGTTTTGTTGTACTCCAGCAGCGAGTGCTTTAGCTGCACTAGCATTAATTGTGGAGAACATGTTCATGCCTTGCGTAATCTCTCGGGCACTATTAGCAATATAGAGTTCAGTCTTAGGAATCAAGAGTCCGGTAGCTTTGGAAAGATTGGCACCTAGAAGTCCTGTATCTCTGGCAACTGTAAGTGCCTTCTGCCCGGCATTAAAGAGTTTAATTCCAGCAATCCCAGGAATTATAGACGTCGCAATAAATCCGGCTAGATCGGCGCCTTGTTCATGCTTCAGATAATACTGACCAAGATCATTATCTAGGGAGGTAATCCAAGTTCCAGTATCATTATTTGGCGCATCGGCACCTAAAAAACGGCCAACAGCAGCACCAGTATTGTAGAAAGAATTGAGTCCAGAGAGTGTAGATACTTTTACGAAGTCTGTAATATTCCCTGCAACATCACCCCAAGTACTAGGCTCAAACCAACTGGCACCGCCATTCTTTCCGATAGTATGGTTATCCGCGCCTAGAAGATAGGACGGAACGCGATAGGAAAGACTCTCCGGAGAACTTGAAGAATCTAGTTCAGATGGGGAAGGAGAAGAGAAGTCCATAGTTTATGGCCTTTCCGCAGGCATCAGCGGTCTGGATTGTAGTTGACCAGCTATCGGGAGTCCAATAGCAGGAAGTGTACCTGCAAGATACTTTCCTACAAATCGTTTCCAATCTGCTTCATTTGCCATATCTACTGTAGGAGTAGAGAAGCGATTAGTAACTCCAATAGGAAGTTTTACTGGATAGTTCTGATTCTCTGGTAGTCCTAGAGACTTAAATTGTTTGGCTGCATTATTCAAAGCATTGCCGCGCTGGAAAATTAGTGGAACAGACATCAACTCATTCCAACTAATATCGCCCTTTTCTGCAGCAGCCAGTACCATTGAAGCCAGTTTAGCTGGATCATTCAATGCTGCCGCGCCACCTTGAGAAGCTAATAGCGGCGCAAGAACTTTAACAACGACAGGGAGTGTCGCAACATTAGGTAACTGAATAAGGTCACTGACAGCGCCAATGTTATAAGGATTATCCGCGTCACCGGGAACAATTTTATTGCGGTAACCATTAAGTACTTCTTTCATCACCTCATTTTGTCTTGCATCCACAACTTCTTTAGTAAGTTTTCCGCCTGCTAGCGGGCCAGTTCCATTGTGCTGTGCTCTAGCAATTTCTTCTGCAACTTTTTGTGTTACAGTTTCTACCACTGCACGCAAAGGCGCTTGTGCAGGTGTAAGAGCAATTCCTACAGTATTTAGTGTATCAATAAATCCTGCAGCATCTAGAGAAATTACCTTATCACCTTTAACTAAAGTTGCTGCTCCACGTTTGTAGTCCTCTTGAAACTCTTCATGAATATTACCATCTTTGGCACGCATGGTAAGGAAACGAGTAATTGCAGAACCAGTTAATGGAGGAGCGCCACGATTAACTCTACCAATATTTAGAATGCGAAGTTGCTCGTCTTGACTGAGTTTCTCCATATTCTTCTTCTCTATAGCCGAAGCCCACAATTCTTTTTCAGCAGCTTGGCGTTCTTCAGAAAGTTGTAGTTGGCGCTCAGCTCGTGCATCTCCTTTATAGGATAGCGCAAGTTGTTCCGCACTCTCTTTGGCGTGAAATACAATATTATTGTTAGCCAACTGTTGATTTGACATCGCAAGAACTGCTTGTGTTCCTTGAATATTGTTGTGATAAGCTAATACCTCTGTTTGGCGTGCTTGAATCTCTGCAATATTCCTAGTATTCTGGATTGAAGCTAATGCCGCTGCTTCAGATGTAGTATGTTTTAGAGCATTCTGAGTTAATATACTTTGTTGAGTAGCACTGTTGAGAGCAGCAATAGTATCACTCTTATTTGTGACTTCTGCATTAGCTGCATTGAATTTAGCAATATCATCATTAACTGTAAGTTGATTCATAACCCATTGAAGTGGATCATCAAATAAACCAACTCGTTGTTTCTCATTTACTGCTGCCAAAGCCTGCTTCCGGATTCCCATGCTCTCCAGTAGAGAATTATTCAATTCCAGTAACTTATTACTTGTCTGAGAAACATCCGTACCTAAGGAAGCCGCAACAGCATCTCTAGCAGCTTGAGTCTGCAAGTCTCCTGTTTGTTTAGCAGACTCAATTACAGCGTTATTTACTCCAACGCTTCTAGCAGTATCTCCTATTATTTTATAGGCAGCGTTACTTGCAGAAGTATCAGCGCTAACAGACGTTCTAGCGGATGCAAGTTCCGCGTTATTTTTTGCTGCCGCAGCTAGAACAGGATTAATATCGGCCATTAGGAACTCCTTTGAGCCGCTGCCGGAGTATGGTAGGCATTAATGATACGCTGAAAGAATCCTTCTCCTAGGGTATCTACTACATCTGTAGGAATAATGAATTCTCCGCCGCTAAGATTGATCTTCGGGCCATTGCGAACTTTGGCAGGAATTGTATCGTTGATTCCTTTTGGATCACCAGATTGCATTGGAATGGGGCCGCCATTTGCATCTCCAACTCCGCTACCCGGACCGCTAGAATCTCCGCCACTTCCAGAACCTTCAGGTGCACCAGAATTTGTACCAATAGCACTAGAACCGCCCTCAGCAGGAGCAGAAGCGTTTGCATCACTAGCAGAAACTCCAAGACCTATACCACTAGAACCAATAGTTCCGTCTAGACCGCCATCGCTGCCAGCAGACAAAATGGCAGCCATAACTTGATCGAATATTTCTTTACCATGCTGTACAGCAGATTTTCCTGTAGCTGCTTGAAGTCCCATATTAATTGCTGCAGAAACTATCCCGATAGGATTAGAAGTTGCAAGTCCTAGCGCAGCAGAGGCAACAGTACTGGCATTTATGGTTGCATTAGGATCAGCAGCTACAGACCCAGTTTGTCCGCTAGGAGCAGGAGTTCCACCGCTTTCTGGAAGTCCTGGAAGTCCAGAAATTACTGACTTCTTGTAAGGAATTGGTCCGCCAGCAGCGCGAAAAATGGTTCCACCATCTGCACAACCTTTTGCGCCTTTCATCATTTTCTTATGAACCATTCCGCCGTCTGCACCTCCAAGTCCCAGACCAGCCAAAATATCTCCAATTACATTTCCACCTGCATCCGCCGCAGCACTTCCAGCTGCATCCGTTGCCGCACTTGCGCCTATATCACTAAGAGAAGACCCCAAAAAGTCTGCTGCAGTACCAACAAGTCCTTGAGAAATAAAGTCAGACATACTGGTACTAAGATCGGAACCAAGTCCAGAGAGTCCAACTCCCAAAGAATCTGTAGCGCCACCTACACTAGAAGCGCCTAGACCTAGAGAATCTGCCAAATCTTTGCCTAAGGTATCTACGCCAAGTTTCTTCCCAAGGCCAGAAATAGTTGGGCCAAGAAGAGACTGACCAGCTTTAATTCCAAGTCCGGCAAGAAGACTATTTTTAGGATCTAACTGCGGAGCCATTTTCTTTGTAGTAGTTGTACCAGTACCAACTTTAGATACTTCTGCTGCACTGCGCGCCAGAAGATCATTTACAAGTTGTTGGTTCACTGTACTATTATAAAGTCCAGCTGAGTGTTGTCCTTGAGATACTGCTGCAAGTCCATGAGTAGAACCAAGAATAGACTGCAACATTGCATTCATACCTTCCGAGGAAATCCCCGGACTGGTAGTAGTAGTTTCTTTCTTACCTGTGAAGGTATTCAGGAGTAGTTGCAATGTATTATTCTGAGGAATATCGGCCATTGTTCCCATATTAGCTCCAATCTATTTGCTAGAAGCTCGTGGAGAGGAAAGTATTTTAGTGTGATCACTTTCCATATTTGCCATTCTCCGATTTAGATCACCCAAACGAATATCATGCTCTAAATCTTTCAAGTCTTTCGTTTGGATACTAGTAGTAATTCGCGAAAGCTGATCTGTCAGCTCAGAAATCTTAGCCGTCTGCATAGATACTAAAGAGAACAATTCTTTTTGTCCATAGTACTGATTTATAAATGTACCAGCACCGAACATAACTCCAGTAGTTACAAGAGTAACTATCCCCCAAAGAGGAATTTCTCGAACTACTCGTATTGGTTTATAGTGGCGTCTTTCAGCCATTTCTACCTGAGTATCTTTTTCTGCGATTACCATATCTTTTCCAAACTGTATTTGAGGACCTGTGCGGTCAAATATCTTAAAGTCTAGGATAGGGGTATCAAATAACATACCACTCTAGGCTTGGGTTGAACCAAATACTATTGGCGTCCAAACCGAATCCTATTCGCTGCACTACATTTCCGGCTACAGCTGGAGGAGTAGCGGAGATAATTCCACTAGTAATACTCATATAGTAATCTTGTCCGGGAATTGCTCCTACAATAGGAAGTACTCCTAGAATAATGAGTTCTACGAAATCTCCGGAAACTGCTCCAGCTGAATTATTGCAGAAAGTACGACAAAGTTTCCCTGCTGCCGTAGCATTCGCATTCCTACACTTCAATCCTGCTGAATTGTAGATATTTACAGCCGCGCCGTAAGCAATAATCTCTGTAGCTTCGGCGTAGATACGAGAAATATTTTGTACGCGAATACTACTAGTAGGCGCAGTTTGATTCCTATAGGCAGTCTCAGTACTGAGAGCACCAGTATAAGTATCTAGAGCACTCTGCAGTAAGCGAAGACTGGAACGCAAGCGCAGAAGCTCTGCATACACCAGAGGATCTTTCTTCTGATCCAGTTCAGGCAGAGCACTGAGATTTAGATTAGTACTGTACTGAAGCATTCCAGGAACTCAATATTTTCCGTGCACATGGAAGACTAGTACAAAGGTGTTCAAGTTGAATTGTCCTTTGCACACCAAAGAATGATTTATACCTACCTTGTCACTGCCATACCTACGAAGCTTTCCACTACTATAAATGAGTGTAGGAGTAGAATTAGTGAAATTCTTTCCATCCAGAGCACTCTGAAGAACCAAGGAAAAACTTCCAGACTCTTTCACATCTTCCAAGTCTATAGTATCCATACCCAAAAGGCGAGCACGAACAAACTGGAATTTGCCTAGAATGAGCACTCCGTTGCTTTCAGCATTAGTATCAAAGTTCACAACCTGCACACTACCATTAGATTGCAGGAATGCAATGGATTGCTTGGGAATTTCTGTCACACCCATAGCTGCAATTTCAAATTCAAATGTGCTGGTGTGATCTATCTTGACTTTACCCCAACGTTTCTGTGCAAGATCAAAGATGATTGCATGTGTGAACTCTGTAATGCCGTAGGAGATTACAAGGTAGCGCTCCGAAATCACATTGACTCGCTTCTGCATTGTAGTACTGAGGATCGTAGAAATAAACTGATTCGTTGTCTCGTTGAAATCCTCTAGGAGTTTTCCTGCAATGAAGTCCGTAGCATCCGGATAGACGATCTGCGCCTGCGAAGTAGAAATGAGTTGTAGGCCGGAAGTGGTGTATGCGTAGTGACTCCCGGTGGCTGCGTCTACGGCAACCATATTGATGGAAGCAAGTCCACCACTGGAAACAATTTCCCGGAAGTTGAACGGATACCTAGAGTTCCCGCTGTACAACGCGGCTACTGCATTGCTATCAGTGTATACGATGAAACCCAGAACATGGGAGACACAGGCTACAATGGTTCCCTTCGCGCCGGCTACGGAGCCGCCACCAGCGCCAGTTACAAGAGAAGGAGTGAAATCTGTGGGATCAATTGTGGAAGACCAGGCTGTAGTAGAACCGCTCCACACAATCATATAGTCATAGCTGGAACAAATGCCAAGAGCGGCCCCAGGACCAACAATGGTAATTCCCGTAAGAACTACAGGAAGAAGTTGTCCGTAGGGGTATAGACCAGATGGCGGATCATAAGTGTAGCAACCGACTCCGGCAACATAGATGTAATTTACACCGGAAACATACGCAAAAGTTACAGCACCTACTAAGGTTATTAGGTATCTCCAAGTCCCACCAATATCGCTATAAATCTTGTTGTCAGATGTGATCGCAAGATACACCTTAGAACCTAGAGAATTCCTGATCAATTCGATCTGAACTACATTTGCAATTGTTCCTGTGATTGCCTGAGTAAATCCTACACTCTGCAGTCCCTCTGCTTTCGGCATCACATTGTGAGCATAGTAGAACTGAGGAATTCCCAAGTCTCTATCACTATCTTCTCCCGGAGCAAGATCACGGGAGAAGTTATTATCGTATTGCCTTACAATGACTGAGCGACCAAAATTCTCCGAAAGGAACGGAAAAGATTTGGCGCTCAGATTACCGCGATAAGTGACTTGGCCCATAGTCTTTACCCGATGCGCCAGTTAACTCCATCACTATATACAGGAATCTTGTTGGCCCCTCCACCAGCAACTACACTTTGAAAAGTTGTGGCATTTGCGTCACTAACAAAGTGTCTAGCTCCAGCTCCAGCAGTTGCAGCAGCCGTTAAACCTCCAACTGTAACGGGGGCCGCAGTTGTATATCCTGCCGCAGTCATTGTGTTTGCCGGAGCACCTAGCGTTCCACCCCAACGGAAATCTTTATTAGGACCAACAGCACCTACATAAGTTCCATTCTGATAGATATTTAGATAGCCTTCGTTGTTCCCAACGTAACCATTCCAAATCTGGTAGGACTTACTAGAGCCAAGAGTATTACCAAAAACCAAATCGAGAGTAGGTGAAGCACTTTGAGAGGTATATGCAATGTTCTCGAAGTTGGCAATCGTAGAAGTCGAGATTGCGATGCATGGCCCGAATGTAGTTGAAACACCGTCCAGCCATGTAAGCGTACAACTCTCGACCAAATGTCCGCTTGCCGCAGCGTTAGAGGTATCAATTTGCAGGTCAGGTTTGCCAGCGGTTCCGGTGACAGAACGAATCCCCTTCGCCCAGCAAATTGCAGGAGCGCCACCGATGGAGCCTTTGGCAATGCGAAACATCGCATTATTCGGCGTTGCAACTAGATCATATATTCCACACTGGTCTATGCCGGAATTGCGTGTAGATAGCAGGTTGACTGCGCCGCCACCAGGTTGCTCAAAAATACCCTGATAGATTTCACAGTTAAGTGCTGGCCCGACTGCGTTTGTCGATTCAATCCAGATCGAGTAAGTTCCGCTTGTTGCGCTAGTAGAGCATAAAGACCAGAAGCGCTCGATGACAATGCTATTGACCGTCGTGGAAACAAACTTTAGCGCCGGAACTGTATTGCCCACCTGATACAGATAGTCGAAATCGTGCATCCAAATTGAAAAGACACCGCCAGCAGCAATTCCATTTACAACGGATTTGTCGGCATTTCTTTGCACCAACACGACGCCGCTCATTTCTACCTTGGCAACGATTCCTGCCAGGCTCCAGTCGAAAATATGTCCTCCACCTGCAAGAGACTCCAACCACAGGTCTTTGAAAAATATGCCCTCTCTGAGAGCTACGTTATTTATGAATATCGACGTATTGGAACTAACAATTCTGGCCCCTGCCACGGTACCAGATAAATCAATTACACTGCGACCAGTACCTTTATACGTAACTCCCATAGCCATGGGAATAGAGGTATTAACATTATATGTCTTACCTGGAGTAAAGAGTAGTTCTCCGCCACCTAATGCAACTAGAGCATTCTGTGCCAAAATAATAGCAGGATAGTCGTCTGTAATTCCGTTGCCTACGGCACCTTTATCATCTACGCTGATAGACAATTCCTGCAGCTTTGCTTGCATTGTACGAATTACAGAACCGGACCCGGCAGCTGTAAACAGCGGAGAGGTGATACCTTTATCGCGAGTAGTCATACTAAACCTCTAATCACGTTGTCATATAGTTGAAGAACAATACCCGTGATGAAGCTCCGCCTGTAGTATTCCCATTGAGAACTGACGAAACAGCTGTAAAAGTTATCGACGTAAGTGAACTTGAAATAACAACTATTGTTGCCGCCCCATGAAGCATAAGTAATGCCGCTCCAGGAGTCGTTGAGTCAGTTACAAGAACCAAACAAGCCGCTCCGGCACCAGGCATTGAAATCGGCGTAGGAGTTGCAGCCCCTGTAATAGTGCAACTTATATTACTTTGTGCATGAAATCCCTGTGCAGCATAAATTTGTCCATCTGTCCCTATATTTCCCCCTTGCCCAAAAAACGCGTCCGTTTGTCCAGCACGTTTCGGCGTTGCAGAAGCAATTACAGAACCTACTGCATACCCACTAAAATCAATATTTTCACAATTGTGATGAAACAGTCTCAGCTGCGGACTTGCTGAAAGTTCAATGGGTTTTGCAACTGAGGGAACATAAAATCCGCAAGAATCAAATTCAATTCTTGCCAAGGACAGAGACACATTGACAGTAACGTCTGGGCTTGGCGTAACCAACCCATTAGCCTCGAAATGAATTCCCTTAAATTTAAGCGATCTAATAACATCTGAAAACACGGAAGTATTGACAACATAAACTGCCCCTTCCTCCATCAGCTCAAAAACTCCGCCAATTTCTGCTACTGATACAGCTGAGATAAGCATCGCTCGTTTACATGACTGCGTATAACAATCCTCTTCTGAATACTTAAATAGCGCGCCTATATAGTATCTGCTATAGACATTTGCGTCTATAAAATGGCATCTTGCATACGTAACATCAACCAATGTACGCGTCGCATCATTCTGGTAAACGTGGTGAGTCGACTTTCTGAAATCTACGTCGATAAAGGGGCCAATTTTTGTATCTATATTTGCAGCTGTTATAAGTTTTCCTCGAATCCCGGAAGAACTATTTCTAATTACCAGGTGCTCAAGAGAGAAGTTATTTGCTCCTACAAGTAAATCACCGGAACCTTCTATTACCGTCTGCTCATTTACCCCTACATTTGCCCCTGATGTTCTTTGTCCAATTAGTCTTACATCCTGTGCTGTCCATCCCTCAAGTCGATATATTCCAGGAGAACCATTAGCTTGATTTGGAAGTAGTAAAGTACGGCAACAAGCTTTTGCATTTGTAAAGGCGGTATTTGACAAAGATACACCTGTTGGATCGGCTCCAAAGTCTAATACACTTACCGATTCAGCATCTTTATCTTCTACTGTTCGGGAAACCGAATTTGCAAATCTCCTCATCCAGGCAATCATTTTCGATCCAAGACCGACAGATGAATTTGCAAGATTCGCACGCAAAGTTGCTGCATCAAGACTCACCAGCTGAGGAAAACCTATGATGTCAACATTATCTCCAGCTAAACAACCTTCTAAAAGAACAAAACTAGAAGAAGAAACTTCTGCATAATCTCTGCCAAGCTGTTGCTTTTGTCCATTTATAAATACAAGTAGAGAATTTGTGTTTGGGGCGTACGTAAACTGTGTAATGTTAAATGTCGTCTGCCCAACTGTAGCAACAAAACTTTCAGGAATTAGTGTTCCATTTACACTTATAACATTTGAAGGTCCGCCAGGATTCCAGATAGAGGCAGTCATATCAATAACCCTCAGGTTGCACGTTGCTAGTAGTAATCATAGCGATCTGCTCAGTGATATCTGACTTGAACGTGGCCGCTTCGTCATCTTTGCCCATTCCTTTGAAGACTCTGGAAGCAGCATCATATACAATAGCATAAGGATGATCAAGAGCAATCCAACTATTGTATCCAATATCTGTAATGTCTGGATTCACATAACAACCAAGAAGAGCGTATTGAAAACTAGTACTACTTCTCAAGTCTACTTCTGCCCCTGCAATATAAAAAATGTCCTCCCGAGAGAGGCCACTTCCATCAACTACTTCTTTAGGAGTAACAAGATCAAAGAATTTTCCGGCACTTTGTCCGACTGCGTCATACTTTCGAATATATTTGATAGAGCGCCACAGCGGAATCAAGTTACGGTAACTAAATTGCTGAAAATAGTCTGAAGAACTAAAGGCAATCCCAGTCTCAAAGATGTCTTTATACCAAAAATCTACTTGGTGCAGTTTCAAAGTTGCAGCTTTAATTGCCCGAGTAGTTGAATCCACTAAGTCTGGACGCTTAGTAATAGTATAAACTTCAGTGATTAGTTCCGAAAGTATCATCTAAGTCGTCCTAACTCATTTGATTTTGATATTACCTGGAGAAAAGGTCTTAGCAGCTCCAGAGTTACCTCCCGCAGTCAATTCGCCTACTGTAGAAGAATTCGCCATAGTAAGTGGACCTTGCACACTCTTACCCATATCATTTTCTGGGTTGGTAGCCGCGGCCATCTCAGCTCGAATTTCTTTCTCAATCTTTGCACGAAGTGCTACAATTGGATCAGCAAATACTTCTACTGTTCGTTCAGCCTCTTTTACAAAGATGCAAGGATGCCCATTAGCGATCTCATTCTCTAGATGTTCAATCTCACTCACAATATCTGTAACAAATTTTCCATCAATGAAGTACGCGTACTTACCATTTGGGAATACATAGTTGGAGTAAGGAATAGAACAGAAGAACAGAGCCTTAGTTTTAGTTTTTGCCGTACTCATCACAACCGGTTGAATTGGAGTTGCCGGAGGTCCCATAGTCATCGAAGTTTCAGCCATTTCAATACCTTAGAAGTTGTCTGGAAAAAAGCGGTTTTTGTTGCGCCAGAACCTTATAACTGCGCCAGAGCACCTCACCACCGAAATTTGAAGTCTGGACTTTTCTATATCTTTTAGAAGCCGGTCACAATCCTGAAACGACTATAATCAACACAGAGTTTGGTAGCTGCTGCATTGGAGTCAGTTCCAGGAAGTGTAACTTGGCCAGTACTAGCATTCGGAGTTAGCACATTATCTGCTGCGTTGCTCCGAATCGTGATTGACGAGATATACCCCGGGTCAGTAGAAGCCATTCCCGGGGTATTGATTTGAACAAGAGTTGCCATTTCAATACCCCTTTCGTAACTTCAGTGCTTAACCGGCGGCGCCAGCA
>Ga0315290_10000963_pt1 | contig 19609 bp, 16 predicted proteins | sample YL17G12_0_MG_FD_203627 | JGI IMG/M metagenome (GOLD analysis project Ga0315290, IMG submission 203627) | Sediment microbial communities from Yellowstone Lake, YNP, Wyoming, USA - YL17G12_0 | ecosystem: Environmental > Aquatic > Freshwater > Lake > Sediment | place: USA: Wyoming | collected... | reverse complement strand
CCATTACTATTTCCCCGGTGGCGCGGACTACGAGGGCTACGGCGAGCCCTCCGACGCATTCTACACCGACATCAACGTCGATTACAACGATACCACAAAGGACCTGGCCCCCGGCAAGATAGAGGCCAATTCCGTGGACGCCGAGCTGCCCTCGGGCCGCATAGTGGGATGGGACGTGATGGACACGAGCGCCCTGATGGCGCGCACCATCTTCTACTACGATATACTAGACAAGTTCATGGTGCACCAGCGCGACGGCGACACCGCCTGGAAGAACAACGCCTACGCCTTCCTGGGCTCCAAGCTACCGGTCGAGACCATGTACGGCACGCTAGTGGAGAACATGGTCGGCTACTACCAGCAGGGAGGCTTCCAGGACATCGAGCATTCCAGCGAGGAGCTCTCCGACTTCAAGATATCCAACCAGTACCAGTGGGGCAGCAACTACATAATGGGAGGCGTGCACGGCAACTATTACTGGTACGTCCCGGGAGCGAGGTGGAACAACATCGCCGGCGGCACCGCATACGACATCACCAACACGTTGACCATGAACATGGGCCCGTCCGTGATGTTCCTGGTATCATGCATCACGGGCAGGATAGACGGCCTCAACGCCACGAACGCCATCTGCATGGCCTACATCCATGTCGGCATCAACGCCTACATCGGCGCCACGAGGACGACCTACGGCACCGTCGATACCACGGTCGACTTTGACATGCATCTCGAGGCGGAAGGTGCGGTATTGCTCTCCGAATATTTCACGGACTACATGATGCAGAACGCCACCACAGGCATGGGCCTGCGCGACGCCAAGAACGCCTATTTGCCTGCAGACAGCCCGACCGGCGGCATCCAGGCGGACATGGCGCACACCATCTGGGCGCACTACATCCTTTACGGGGACCCTGACTTCAATCCCTACGAGCCTGCGAACGCGTGACCTGATATTATCGGGTCAAGACGGTATCAAGCGCGTTTTCTCTTCTCAGCACTCGGACCGATTATCCTGCTTGCATGGTTGTACCTCGTGCCCCGCCCTCTTCACGAATTTCGCCGGGACGCCCAGGGCTTCGGGAATTTCGCCGGACAATCGGAATTGGCGAAATTCGCGAGCGGGGGACCGAAGGCCCCCCGAATCAGCCCTGGGATGAATGGAATGCGGCGAAATTCGTGTGACGCCACCCGCTTTAGCTGGTGGAGGATTCACAGTCGCAATTAACGCATCAAAATAGGATAGAGGCAGCGCAAATTAGCGCTGCCCTTTACGTCTTTATTCAAACGCCTACGCGAGCTCGATGCCCATTGCGACGCCGTTTCCGCCGCCCAGGCATACGGTGCCCAGTCCCTTCTTCCCGCCCGTGCGCTTGAGGGCGTGGATGAGGGTGACCATTATCCTCGCGCCGGAGCAGCCGATGGGGTGTCCGAGCGCCACCGCCCCGCCGTGGATGTTGAACCTGTCGTGGGGTATCTTGAACTCCATTGCGACTGCGACCGACGCCGAGGCGAAAGCCTCGTTGTGCTCTATCAGGTCGAAGTCGGATATCTTGGCCCCGCTCTGCTTCATGTACTTGTATATCGTCGGAACGGGTGCGTACATGACCAGCTCGGGCTTCGTGCCGGCGAAGCAGTAGTGGCTGACCTTCGCCACCACGGGCGCACCGAGCTCCTTGGCCTTGTGCGCGGACATCATCACGAGCGCCGCGGCGCCGTCGGATATCTGGGACGCATTCCCGGCGGTGACCACGCCGTCCTTCCGGAACGCCGGCCCGAGCTTGGAGAGCTTCTCGATGGAGCTGTCGGCCCTGACGCCCTCGTCGATTTCGAACTTGACGGTCTGGCCCTTTCCGGCGGGGACATCGAACGGGACTATCTCCTCCTTGAACCAGCCGTTCTTTATGGCCGCCGCCGCCCGCAGGTTGCTCTGGAGCGCGAACTCGTCTATCTCCTTCCTCGGTATGGAGTATTTCTCGGCGATTATCTCGCCGGTGTTGCCCATGTGGAAGTTGTTGTAGACATCCCACAATCCGTCGTTGACCATCAGGTCTATTATCGGCTGGTTGTTCATCCTGTAGCCGAAGCGCGCCTTGTCGAGGGCAAATGGCGCCATGTTCATGGATTCCATGCCGCCCGCTATGACGACATCGGCGTCGCCTGCGCGTATCTCGGATGCTGCCAGCATCATCGCCTTCATGCCAGAGCCGCAAACCTTGTTCACGGTGAGCGCACCGGCCTCGACCGGCACTCCCGCATAGATGGATGCCTGCCTTGCCGGGTTCTGGCCCAGACCGCCCGAGAGCACATTGCCCATTATCACCTCGTCGATGAGCTTGGGGTCTATCTTTGCCCTCGCCACGGCCTCCTTGATGGCCGCCGCGCCCAGCCTCACCGCAGGCGTGTCCTTGAGCGTTCCCTGGAACTTGCCTATTGCCGTCCTAACCGCCGAGCAGATCACCACTTCCGTCATCGATTTCCCCCCAGTGATGCTGCGAATGCCGTTTTTCGTTATAAAGCTATTCGTTCCGCCAGCATTATAACTCTCCTGGACCAATAGCAGGATGGAATGCCTATGGGACTGGGGTCAGGTGCGCTCGGCAATGATGCGGTGCCGCAGCCTTCGTTCAGCACATACGGGGGCATGGAGGTCCGCCAGCCTTTTGCCACTGAGACGGTTGTTCCTTCGCCGGTTCGTGGACAAGGCAGATGGAAGAAGATCGCCGCCGTGTCCGCGGCGCTCGTACTCATGGTGGCCATGCTCGGGCTGTATTACTACAACCCCTTGGCTGCAAAGAAGGCCGCCCAGCCGAAGCACTATGCGACCGGCCTCCTGACGGACAACATCGTCGAGATTCAGACCTCCATGGGCTCGGTCGTCGTTCGGCTTGCCCGTCACGGGGCGGACCTCACCATCAAGAATTTCATGTCATTGGCCAGCTCCGACTTCTACAACGGCACCGTCTTCCACCGGGTAATAAAAGACTTCATTATACAAGGGGGCGGCTTCCTTCCTGACCTGACAATGAAGGACCAGAACCTTCCCCAGATAAAGCTCGAGACGGATTCCACGCTGAAGAATGTCAGGGGAACCATCGCAATGGCGCGGACATCCGACCCCAATAGCGCCACCTCGCAGTTCTTTATAAATCTCGTCGACAACCCAACACTAGACCCGAGTCCAACGAGCATGGGATACGCCGTCTTCGGGACCGTTATCGACGGGATGGATGTCGTGGATGCCATAGCGAACGTCACCACGTCGGAACAGAATGGGATGGACGACGTGCCCGTGACCCCGGTGATAATAAAGCACACTGCCCTCTACGAGCGCGGCTGAGGTTAGTATTATTATCCATCATTCCGATATTGGGGGCCGATGGCGAGAAGGAAGAGGACCACCAAGTGCCCGGTGTGCAAGATAGACCTGAAGGCCGACAGGCTTCAGGCCCATATCAAGAATGTGCACGGTGGCGACGGGACGAGGCAGGGAATGCCGCGGAAGTCCAAGGGCATGGGTGCCGGGGCCCTCGCCGCCATAGCCGTGGTCCTGACCATCGTCGTGGCCGGTGCGCTGTATTACTGGGTATCAAGGCCCGGACCGGGTGAGGACAACACCGAGGAGAATCTCCCGCCCGCCGGAGGGCCTTTCGCCACGAAATGGGTGCGCATCGAGACCAATAAGGGCCCGATAACTCTTGAGCTCTACGGCAACGAGACGCCCATCACGGTAAACAACTTCGTGGGTCTGGCCCAGAGAAACTTCTACGGCGGCACGATATTCCACAGGGTGATAAAGACCTTCATGATACAGGGAGGAGGCTTCCTTCCTGACCTTACTATGAAGGACCAGGGCCTGTCCCAGATAAAGCTCGAAACGCATCCCAAGCTGAAGAACGTCAGGGGAACCATAGCGATGGCGAGAACAACAGACCCCAACAGCGCCACCTCCCAGTTCTTTATTAACACGGTCGACAACAGGGCGAGCCTGGACCACTCGGACACCAGCGACGGATATGCTGTGTTCGGGAAGGTCACATCGGGAATGGAGGTCGTGGACGCCATTGCGAACGTCCAGACGTCCACGCGCAACAGTATGGGCGACGTCCCCAACGATCCGCCGATAATGATAAACCGGGTGCAGACCCTCGGTGGACCAACCGGGTAACCGTCCACGGAATGGGAACGATTCTGGCCTGGAACGATTCCATCAAGGGGATGCCGGTTATCTCTTCCAGCCCAATGTGTCCGTGATGCGCTCGTCGCGGGTCTTGCGTTTGTACTCCTTGTAATGCTCCTTGCAGAGGTGGGTCCGGCGGCCGTCATCGCTCTTTAGGCCACTCGTCACATTGCCGGTGACCTTCTTGGTCGCAACGGAGCGCAGGGCAGGTTTGTTGCATCCCTTGATTCCGCAAATCTCGGTGTCTTCCTGGACCTTGTGGTGGAGCTCTGCCATGCTTACAGAATTCGGCCCTGAATATTTATACCCGCCGGGGAACAAATTTAATATCCGGCGCCCTGCATTGCGATTCTCGTCAGGTACGATGGCAAAAAAGATATACGACAAGAAATGCAAGGACTGCGAGTGCTGGTACGGGAACGAGGACGACGAGTACGGTCCCTGCAATGTCAAGCACGGCCGCGGTGACAAGCGTTTTATCACCCACGGCGACCATCCGTGCGACGAGGAGGTGGACGAGAATGCGCGTGCTCCCTGCCGCCCGTAGACGGTCCGTCAAGGCCCCGCGGAATGCGGGGGCCGGACCGGTCCCTTTCAGCATCCGGCCCATGAGGCGCTCCGACATTCACTTTGCCGTCAGATTGACGGACGAAATGGGATGGGGCTTTCTTCCCGGGGATTTCAGGCGGATACTCTCACTTTCTCCGGGCGGTAGCTTCATCGCCACGCTCGAAAAGGAGCGCATCGGCGTCACGACCACGTTGGGCCACCGACGCTCCTCATGGATAGGCAGCGTGATTGTCGTCCCCAAATACAGGAAGATGGGCGTTGGCCTGGCTCTCGTCAAAAAGGCCCTTGACTTTTCCGCCTCCGCCGGCAAGAAGACCGTGGGCCTGATATCCATGCCAGGAACCGTGGATTTCTACAGGCCGCTTGGATTCCGCCCCAGAGGCCGCCTGACGGGCGTACGGGGCCGCATCTCGCTCAAGCCTTTCCCGTCCGAGAACGCCATTTCACCTTGCCTCTCGGAGAATGTGACGCCCGTGACACCCGCCCTCCTGCGCAAGGTTCTCGCCATCGACAGGGCCGCATTCGGCGACGACAGGAGCAGTCTCCTGAGGCGCCTGGCGCGGGACCGTACCATAGGATTCATGGCCTTTGCAGAGCGCGGGAACGTAATCGGTTACATTGTGTGCAAGCGCGGCGTGAAGGCCTGCGAGGTGGGACCATGGGTCTGCGAGGCGGGTCGCAACGATGCCGCGAGCGCCCTTCTGTTCTCGCTGGCATCCCAGTGCCGAGGCTTGATGGAGTTCTATATCCCGGAATCGGAGCCATGGGCGCGCGAGCTGGTGAAGCGGGCCGGCTTGAGGCCATTCCAGCAATACGTCGAGATGGAGCGGGGCAAGGGCCGAAAAGCGTCGAAGAAGTTCGTCGTGCTCGCACCGGCAGGTCTCGAGAAGGGATGAGCTTCGATACTCCTTATTTCAGCTTCTTGCCCATGTAAGGGCCAATCCGCTCGTAGCCCACTTTTTTGTAATACGGTCTTGCGCCCGCGCCGCTGTTGATGAGCAGCCTCTCCATCCTCCATTCGTCGCGGGAAACGCGCTCCGCTTCCTTGAGGAGCATCATGCCCAGCCCGCGGTGTTGCCATCTCGTTTCCGGGCCCTTGTCGAGGGGCACGAGCTCCCCGAGCACCCTGAGCTCGCGCACCATTGAAGATGTTCCATCCTTGAGCTCGGGCCTGTGTGCATTCTTCGAAGGCTTTCTGAGCCTGAGGTAACCGGCCAGGCCTCCGCCGGGCGCCTCAAGGTACAAGAACTCCTCTGTGCCGCCGGCGGCACTGTAATCCTCCCTCAGCGAGCGCACCTCGCCCTTCTCCGTCTGAATTCCCAGATGTCCCACTTCGTTGCATCTGATGCATGGGCATCCGAGGCCCAGCTCTGCCATCCTCTTCTTCACCAGCTGGCGCAGGTTGCTCTTCTTCACGCCTTCGCCTATGAGCTGCGCCGGGATATCCCGCTGGATCCTCTGGACCCGCACCCATCTGGGGAAATGCGATTTTGCATCTGCGAGGAATTCGACAGCCTCGTCGGTGCTCATGGGCGAATACTCGCCACGCTTCCACATTTCGTGCAGCACGGTGCCTTCCATCACGAGCGTCGGATAGAGCTTGAGCATGTCAGGTTTGAAGCCATCGTCCTCGAAAAGCTGACCGTAATGGGCCTTCTCCTCCTTCCTTCCGACGAACGGAAAGCCGGGCATCATGTGATAGCCGACCTTCAATCCGGCATCGCGCGCGAGCTGGGTGGCCCTCCTCACTTCGGCGGTCCCGTGGCCGCGTTTCATCTTTTCAAGGGCGGTGTCAGAAAGGCTCTGGACGCCCATCTCCACCCTCGTGGTCGCATATGATAGCATGCGGTCTATGTGCGTCTCGAAGCACCAGTCCGGCCGCGTTTCCACGGTCAGGCCGATACATCTGGAGGGCGCCTCCTCGTTCCCATCGATGGCCTCCTTCAGGCTGGCGGATATTTTACCGTTCATCGCGTCGTAGCAGCCCTTGACGAATGAATCCTGGTATTCCAGAGCCCTCGCAGGAAAGGTCCCTCCCATTATTATCAGGTCGACCTTGTCCGTGTGGTGGCCGCAAACCCTCAGCTGGTCCAGCCTTCCCCCGACCTCCCTCAATGAATCGTACTCGTAGTTGGTGCCGCGGAGCGCAGCCGGCTCCTTGCCCGTGTAGCTCTGGGGAGAGTTCCTGTCCACGCCGCCGGGGCAGTAGAGGCATTTGCCGTGTGGGCACTGCGCAGGCGACGTCATCGCCGCCACCGTCACAACACCCGAAGCCTCCCGGATGGGCTTCGTCCTCAGTATGGGCATAAGCTCCTCGCGATACTCCGGAGGTGCCTGCCCCAGAACGTCGGCGTCGCTGGGTATCCTGCCCAATCTCAATTTTCCGGCAAGCTTCACCTTGGCGCGGTGGATGGCGTCCTTGCCCGCGAGCTCCCCTGCGATGAGCTGTTTGAGGAGCACCTCCATGAATTCTTTCTCCGCCTCCTCGCGGCGTACCGCCTCCTTTTCGCGCACTTTCCTCCCCAATGCCTTCTCCCCCACCATTGCCTCCCTGCCGCCGTCCTTTAGCCCCCACTGCTCCTTTCCCATCTCCCGCAATAACCCCCTTGCCCGATTTATGGGTTTTGGGTATCAGGCCGCCACGACGAGCAGCACAACTCCGGCCAAGCCCGCCAGGCACAGCGCTGCGTTCAGCCTTCCGCTGCTGTCCTCCGGGGGCGCTTTCACGAATGACGCTCTTCTCCAGCACTTCCACGAGAGCGTTCCATCCTGCAGTTCGATAAATCCCTTCTCGTCCAGCCTGACGTATTCGGAGCCGACGAGCCCAAGGGACTTCGCAGGCAGCATCTCGAGCCATTCCGAGAGCCGCCAGCTCCGCGGGATCAGGAATATTCCGCCCTTCGTGCAGGCGTCCAGCGCCAGGTGAGAGCCGAATGCGACAGCGACCGCAAGGGCCATCTCGGCAGCACCAGACGGTGACACAATTGCGGTCGCGGCGGTCACGATGTATCCCTCAAACAATGCCGAGAGCAATGAATGCCCCAGCGGCGTGCGGTTCGGCGGAAGCCCGCAGTCGTCGAGGTCGATGAGCACAGCTATCATCCCGGCGGCGAACATGCCCCACGAGAGGGCCGGCCATCCGCATGCCAGGCCGAGGACCCCTTCGATGGCCATTGCCACGAGGCAGTGCGCCAGAAGTCCGGGCATTCAGTCCTCCCCCCATGCGATCATATACACATGGCCTGAATGGATTCCGATCCCCTTTCCATCAGCCTCTTGCCGTGAAGGGGGCGGCCGCTCCACGCTATGCAGACGAATGTGCATACCTCGCAATTGTCGCATTTCGTGGCCGGCGTGCTCCGGCACCCAGGTATCCCTGACCCCGAGTGGCCGCTCCCCTTTGCAGCCCGTACCTGTTCTCAGATCCCGAGTAACGATATCACCCCCGTGCTGGTGTCCGTGAGCAGGAGCAGCGTCGGCACCAGTATCGCGCCCATCAGATGCACCCTCCTCACGCCGGCCAGGGGCGGGATGAGGCCCAGACAAAGGGAAGCGGCGGCCACACCGACGCCCGCCGCTCCCGAGAAGAATAGGAGCAGGAAGAACAGCAGCAATACCACGGCCCCCAGCAGCTTTCGATATGGAACACGGTCGTAGAGCGAGGCGAGCTTTTTTCCGAGGGCCAGCGTGAACGGCAGCGCCAGGAGCGCCGCCAGGGCCGCTGAAAATATCAGAAGGGCGAACGCCGCCGGTACCGCCTCGGCGGGGCGCCAGGGCTCCAGACCGTCGCCAAGGATTTCGCGCGCCATGTGGAGAGCGCCATTGCGCGCCTTCAGGATGACGAACAGCGCCACCAGGTTGAAGAATGCATTAGCCATCGTCACCGCCGACGATGATATCAGGAACTCGCGAGAGCCGTCATCCTCGGTTCCTTTTTGCGATATCGCATCTTTGCCTTTCCCCGCCTCATTTCCTTCTCCATTCCTCTCAGCTGCCCCATTTCCATCTTCACTCCATTCTCCAGCATCCTTTCCGCCATCTTTCCTCTCCGGCGACTCCAAACCATCTCCTTCGTGCTCACATTCCGGGTCCTTGTTCCCAACGACCAGCTTTGCGAGCACGGAGCCATGGGCGGACGTCATCCCGGGATACCAGCCTATGACGCCTCCCGCCAGTGTTCCCGACAGTATTCCCCGCACCATCTCCTTCGTTGAAACAGGGGTCACGGTCTCCGTCTGGGGCGCCCTTGCCGTGTGCTCGAACAGGCCCAAGAGTAGCGTCGGAAGTCCGAACAGGCCGCAAAATAGCGGGAACATCATCACTGCGCTCGGCACGGGCGGGGCGCCGAGGGGGTACCAGTTCTGTGCCGTCAGGCGGCCCGAGGACAGGGCCAGTATCCCCAAAAAACCGGAAGCCAGGAACAGCACGGAGGCCAAGAGCTTGCGCCGGATGCCCCATGAACGCTCAAGCCGCGGCGCGATGTGCCCCTCTGCAATCACTATCTGCCCGACCCGGATGTTGCGAGCATCGTCCCCGCTTCCGGGCGGTGCCAGGACCGTGAGCGCCCCGGCTTCCTGGATCACGAATGATGCGTTTCCAAGGTACTCTCTCTTTTCGGAAACGATACCGGAAACGGAGACCCGCCTTCCCATGAACATCGGCGCCTGATACGGCCTAATGGGTGCCGCCAGGTCGGGAGGAGGCTCCACGAGCACGAGTTCCGCCGCCCGGACGCGCTCGAGTACCAGGACGCATCTGTCGCCCTTTTTTTTCGTCCCGCTGTCGCCGGTGCCATCCCCGCGGTCGGCGGGCTCGCTCATCACCAGGAGGAGGATGACTATCCCAACGATGAACGCCATGAACGGCCGCAGCTTGTCGTAGGCCGATACCGGGTCGCCCATCAGGACGCGGAACAATGGCAATATCGCAAGGCAGGTCGCAAGCCCTCCCACGCATCCGACGAGGAGGCACAGGACCGCCTCGCGCCCACGGCCCCTCAGCAAAAGCCTGTGCGCCGGCAGGACCGAGAGAGCCCTTCCTGGGTCCGGCGCCCCCAAAAATACCGATGGAAGAATGCTCGTGAACGTGTGCGCCACGAGGCACGCGACGATGAGAGCGGCCACGAGCAGGAGCGCTTCCGCATCACCGGCCCCGAGCCATCCGAAGAGCGCCAGCGCCAGACCGATGAACGTTCCGGCGGATGCGCTTATCAGATACGCCACATTGTTGATGTGGAGACCCGGCACCAGCCCCGCTAGAGCTCCAATGAGCGTCCCCAGCAGGGAGAACATCGCCACGGCTGCCAGCAGCGTCAGCGGGTCCACGGACTAGCTTTTGCGTCTCCCCCCTATTTAAGGGAGCGTTGGTACCTACCATTTTCCTTGTTTTACTCCCGCAGCCTGGTGGAATTTCAAACCGCAGGTGATTCCACCTGTTTCAACCGGTGGGGCAGCGAGCCGGTCTTTGACATTTCATTTGGTGCCCTCGACGCTCGGGGCTGCACGCCCTCCCATCTTTCCGTGAAGAGGCGGCGCTCAGGGTGCAGCCACGCAAACCATCCACGCCATGCTCCTTCCTGTGAAGAATAGCGGCCCCCGAGCATCCTTTTTCAGTTTTGCCGCCCATCAATCGAACCTGTAGAGCCGTATGTACCCGATGTTGTCAAGGTCGTTCCAGTCCGTAAACAGGATGTCGAAGCCTCCGCCCTGCCTGCCGACAAGCAGGAAGCATTTGGCATTGAACTCGTGAAGTCCCGTTGCGTTGATGAGCTCCTTGTGCGTCTTTCCGGAGAATATGTGAAGCGTCCCGTTGGACCTGCCGGTCCCCGACAGGAGGCTGACCGCGCCGATGACTATCTCCACGGTTCCGTCGGCATTGATGTCGGAGGTTGCGATTACACCCGCCCGCCCGATGTTCCCCGTCCTCCACTGCTCCGCCATTGCGGAGCTGAAGACGATGACCTTGCCCGTGAACTTGCTCTGCGCCTGCGAATCCACGATGCCCACGAGGACCTCGTTGCCGACGACGCCGTCCGTTTCCCCGACCGCTATGGCCGAGACGCCGCCGATGTTCCCGGATATCCACGGCGCCGCGAGCGTCGTCTCGAAGATGTAGAGTTTGCCCGAGAACGTCCCGCCGCTCGAGCCCGAGGTCCCGGCCAGTATCTCCTTGCCCCCGTCCCCGTCCGCATCCGCGACTAGGAATATGTTGGGCATGAAGCCGCCGGGCTCGGTGTATGTCGCCGTCTGGGAGGGCGCTCCCCCCACCCACTCGTACACAGACATGTTAGTGGTTCCGCCCCCTCCCATCAGGCTAGCGTTGGAGAGCGTGTAGGCCAGTATCTCTATCTGGGCGTCGGCGTCGAGGTTCTCGGCGGCCATGAGCATCGTCATTCCCCAGCCTGTGCTGTTCCAGAGCATGAGCAGGGTGTTGTCGTAGACTGCCAGACCACCCTTCATCTGCAGGGAGAATGTGGTCATGTTGAAGCTGGCATTGTAGTTGTAGCTGGCGAGGATCTCCAACTGTGCGTTGCCGCCGATGTCCGCGACGAGCAGGGAGACTATCAGCCCGGGCGCCTCGATATCCTTGTCCATGGCATGGGTCGCGCCGTCGAATATCATGAGCCTCCCCCGCATGGTGGTGCCGTTCAGCATGTCGCCGCTGCTGTTCGTCCCTATGCCGGCCACTATCTCAAGCGCCGCATCACCGTCAAGGTTGGCCAGCGCAATGCTGATGACCGCCCCGTAATCGAGGCTGCGCCACTCCAGCGCCCTCGTGTTGTAGTCGAATATCGCGATGTGGCCGTGGGTGACATTGTTGCTGTCCGTGCCGTTATTGGTCGCCAGCACTATCTCCAGCACGGAATCGGCGTCCACGTCGCCGACGAGCATCACCTGGGGCGGCTCGCCGAACGGCCCTATGTTCCAGACCTCGCTGAAGTTAGACTGGGGCGGCAGTGGGCTGACGTCGATGTCCACGGATGTGATCGACTTGCCCCCGAAGGGATCCGTCACGGAGAGGTAGACCTTGTAATCGCCGGTGGCCATGAATGCATGGACCGCCACTATCTGCGAGGAAAGGTTCCCGTCCCCGAAGGTCCATTCGAAGACAAGCGTCTCGTTGTCGGGGTCCCAGGAACCGCTTGCGTTGAACGTGATGTTCTCGCCGACGGTGACATTCAGTGGGTCCGCTATCAAGACAGCAGTCGGCATCCTGTTCATGTTTAGAACTGTCACATTCCATCTCTGGGAATCCGATGCTGCACCGTCGCTCACCGTCACGATGAGAGTGTAGCAACCGGCGGAGCTGTAGTCCGTCAGCATCGTGTAGGCGGCCGTGACGCTCACGGTCGTTCCGTCAAGGGTCCAGTTGTAGGTGAGGAAGTCGCCGTCCGCGTCCGAGGCGTTGATGGAGAAGTCCTTGCTGTACGTCTCTATTATCTCCGTATCGGTGGAGGGCGTGAAGCCCGTTATTACGGGGGCACGGTTCACGTTGGTGACATTGATGCCCCAGCTCCTCGTGGCCGTCGCCTTTCCATCGGTATACGACACTGAAACCGAATGGAGGCCGCTTGCATTATCATCCGCGCTGTATGTGAAGCCGGCGGTAGTTCCGGTGCCGTTCGCGGCCTGCACGCCGTCCAGCTTCCAGACATATGTGAGCACATCGGCATCAGGGTCGTAAGCTGTTGCGCTGAGAACGGCGCTCGCACCCTCCAGTATTGTGACGTTGTCAAGCGGGTCGAACGCGGTGATGGCGGGCGGCCGGTTCACATCCGTAACGGTGAGCTGCCATTCCCTGATGGCGCTGAGCTTCCCGTCCGATGCTGTGACACGGACGGTGTATGTTCCGGCGCTGGAATAATTGGAAACGAACGAATAGGCCTGCCCTGTGCCGGCGCTGGCATTGTTCAGGGCCCATGAAAAGCTCAGCGGGTCCCCGTTCCCGTCCGTGGCGTTGGCGGTGAAGTTCAGGCCATCGCCCTCAAGGATGGTGGCGCTGGCGGCCGCCGGTATCGCGTCCGTGATGACCGGAGCGGCATTGTAGACCTCGAGCGTCTTCGAGGTGGAATTGGACAGCTTCCCGTCGGAAACGGTGAGATTGACTATGATGTTGCCGTCCATTGCATAGGCGTGCACCACAACCTTTCCGGTGGCGGTCCCGCCGTCCCCAAGCGACCAGCTGCAGGTTATGTTGTTTCCATCGGGGTCCGAGGAGGCGGAGGCGTCGAAGGTGACATTCAGGTTGTGCGGTATCCGGGTTGCGCTCATCGTGAACGCCGGCATGGGCGCCTGGTTCTTCTTCGGCGGCTTGGTGGTTCCGGGCTCCGTCTTCTTGCCACCCATTATGAGCGCCGCGCCTATGAGTGCGACGACAACAATCACGACCGCTATCACTGCCAGAATCTTCTTGTTCATGGTCATACCTCTGGATAATCAATCGACCTATCACGATTTAAATGTAACATCACCATTTATTTGGTCTGCCATCGGAAGCTTCACTCCCGATTTCCGTCCCCGACTCCAGCCTTGAGACCGATACCCGCATTCCTCTGCCCTGTGAAGAACGGGGTGCATTCCGCCCGTCGAGTGAAGAGGGCGCCCCTCCCGATATCGAAATCGCCTGTCCCTGCGCTGGCGTTTCAGCCAGGCCCCTGTCACCCAATCGATTCAAAGGCCGAACGTCCACCGCCGGGCGGCGATGCCGAGGAACATCTCCGCCTTTATTCGCTCCCACCATGTCTCTCCGTCGAAGAACTCCAGCTCCCCCGCCGTGCCGTAAATGACCATCGCGAATAACCTGAACTTCTTGGAGCCCTTCGGTGCCGCCGCCTTCACGGCCTTTTTGAACTCGGCCAGCTTCTCTTCCTTCTTCGTCTTTACCTCGCTCTCGCGGGCCAGCGCCAGCAGGTATGCCTTCTTGCATGACTTGAGCTTGACCACCTCGTTCTTCAATGCTTTGGCGATTGGGGCTTTGCCACCGAGGCGGTCCGCCACTATTTCCATCCCGACCACCGGATTCACGAATTTGCCTGCGGCCCTGTAATACGGGTCCGATATCTTCGATATGTCCACCGGATTCAGGATGGCGACGGTCATGAGGGCATTCTTCATGTGGTTCACGCCGAAGTTCTTCCTCAGCGGGGTCAGGCAAACGACGTCCGCCGAATCCGTCCTTTTCAGGGCGGTCGGGTACTTCTTCGAAAGCTCCGGCCGCTCGTGCAGCTTCAGGTACAGGTCGTCGCGTATGTGCTTCTCCCTGAACGCCAGCAGCGGGTTGTTGGCGAGCATGAGGACCTCGTTCCTGAGCTCGCGCTTGGCAAGCAGGTCCGAATCCTCGTCCAGTAGAACATCTCTCCTCGCCGACGGTCCGCTGATGAATACATCCATGGTGCCCACGCAAATCCATCTACATCGCGATTAATTAATCTTGCCCCGAGACTATCCCAAAATCGTTTTTTCTCTTCAGGTTTCCGAGGGTGAACCATTACATACCCCTACCCCTATAGGACATAATGTCAACAAAATGACAAAATGCAGGTAATAGATATGAAGTTCGAAACATACAAATTCCACCCGTGGATCGCCGCGGGCATCCGGGAAATGGGATACACAGAGACGACCCCGATACAGGAACAGGCGCTGCCATTCGTACTAGAGGGCAAGGACCTCCTTGGACAGGCTCAGACAGGCACCGGAAAGACGGCGGCCTTCGTGCTGCCCATCCTCCAGAGGCTGCTGGACAGGCCCCACGGGCCTGTACGTGCATTGATTATTGCGCCAACCAGGGAGCTCGCAGAGCAGATACATGTGGCCATATGCGACTTGGGTCGCCATGTAAAGGTCCGCAGCGTGACGGTCTATGGCGGCGTGGGCATGGAGCCGCAGATAAAGAACCTGCGCAACGGTGCCGACATCGTCGTGGCCTGCCCGGGGCGACTGCTTGACCACATCGAGCGCCGGAACGTTAACCTGTCGCAGGTCGAGGTCCTGGTCCTGGACGAGGCGGACAGGATGCTGGACATGGGCTTTTTACCGGATATCCGCCGCATACTGAATTGCGTTCCGAAGAGACGCCAGACGCTGCTGTTCTCAGCCACATTGCCGAACGATATCAGGCGGCTGGCCAGCGACTTCATGCGCGACCCCGTAACGGTACAGATAGGGACTGGGGCGCCTGTGGATACAGTTTCCCACTACCTGTATCCTGTCCCGCAGCACCTGAAGGCGGCCCTGCTCATCGCCTTGCTGCACCGCACTGACGCCAGGTCAGTTCTGGTGTTCACGCGTACCAAGCATCGCGCCAAGCGCATCGCCAAGCAGCTGGAGGACGCCGGTTTCAAATCCACATCATTGCAGGGCAACCTCTCCCAGAGCAAGCGCCAGGCCGCCATGGACGGTTTCCGCAGGGGTGCATACCAGATACTCGTGGCCACGGACATCGCCGCAAGGGGAATCGATGTGTCGACCATTTCCCATGTCATCAATTTCGACATTCCCGACTCGGCTGACGCCTACACGCATCGCATCGGGCGCACGGGCCGCGTCGACAAGACGGGGGACGCATTCACCCTCATGACTGTGGAGGACGAGGGCATGGTCCGCTCCATCGAGGCCCTTCTGGGCGCCAAGATAGAAAGGCGTATACTCGAGGATTTCGATTATCACAGGGCGGCGCCGGAATGGTTTGGCGATTCTTCGGGCCAGAGGCGGCAGTCGGGGAACCGCAACCGGCGCGGGATGCCCGGAGGCGCCCGCCACTCCTTTCAGGGACGGAGACCGGGACGCCGGTGAGCGGGGCGACCGTAACCCATTTGTGCCCCCTGTGCGATTGCGCTTCCAGGTAACATGCCTGTCCGAGATGCGCTGACAGTCGACCTTGACGAGGCCAAGACGGAGCCCGTGAAGAAGAAGGGCACAATCAAGTACGTCAAGCCCCGGCAGTCCCCGGGAAAGCAGGTCGGGACGGCCGCGTTCCTGGCCATCATCGTGTGCTTTTTCATAATCGCGATGGTCCTGAACCCCAGGAAGGTCGAGGAGGGCATGGCTCTGGAGCTCCATCCCGAGAAGCCGTCCTACGAGAAGAACCAGACCATCAACATCTCGGTCGTTCTCGTCAACAAGGGCACGTCGACGCGCGTGTTCACTCTGCCGACCCCACAGGACTACAAGCTCACCATCCACAGCGACAGCGGCCAGATAGTGTCCGAGTATGCCCCCACGATGTCCGCCGTGCAATCGACGATCACTGTGAAGGCCGGAGAGCGCGTCACGCTCGACTCCTTTTCATGGAATCAAACGGTCAGGACCTTCAACGGCACGGACGAGGTCTACACCCAGGTCCCCTCGGGAACCTACACCGTCAAAGCATCATTCATAGGGGACCTGACCGTCACCGCTGAAAAGAAGATCTCGATATTCTGATTTGAATTATTTTTCTTTGTCGAAATCCCCGCGGACGGCCTTCTCAACTATCTCCGCAACAATTACCATCGCGCCGGTGACATAGTCGGGGCATTTCTTGTCGAACAACTTTTCCTTCTTGGCCTGGATGCGGCCCTTGTCCGTTCCGATATTGCATTTGAGGAGCTCGCTGCACATGACGGAGCCGAAGCGCACCGTGAACTCGGACAGGAACAGGCGCGTTATCGCATACATCTTGTCGAGCTGGTGGTGGTCTCCGCCCTCTTCGCGGCCGAAGAGCAGGCCCAGGCCCATCAGCGTGCCGCTCACGGCGCCGCACATGCCTCCGCTCCGGGCGATGCCGCCGCCGAAGGGCGTCGCGGCCCGGGGGAAAACACTCTTGCCGATACCCAAATAATCTGCGATTGCCTTGGAAGTCGACTCGGCGCAGTTGAGCTTCGCATCGAAGTTCTTCTTCGCAAGCGCCGCTAGCGCCTTGCCGTCAATCCTGTGAAGTCCTGTAATGTCCCCGACCATCAGGTTCCCTCCCGTCCCTTTTATTTTTGAAATCCGAATTCTCGAAATCCTCTGCAATCATACCCGGCCGTGTTTCTGGAACGTTGCAATCCAGCCGAAGAGGTCGCCCATGTTGTAGAGCGGCTCGCCCAGCACCTTGCTGGGCTCCACGATGCAGTGCATGTAGCAGGTGGTGCAGTCCCTCACCTGCTTGCGGGCCGCCTTTACCTCCTTGGAGAACCAGAAGTCCTTGAGCCGGCGCTTTCCGTCGAGGAGCGAATAGAACTTCGTCACAGGGGAATCGTAGCACGGAACGGATATCTCGCCGACCTTGTTGACGCAGCAGAACAGGTAGGGATGGCAGCGGTACTTGAAGTTGCCAGTGACGAACGTCTTGAGGTACGATTTGCTGGTCAGGACGGGATATTTCTTCCGCATCGCTATCAGGCGCGGGACGAGCTTCTGTATCTCCTCCTTCTTGTTGCGCCAGTCCATCTTCTTGGGGTCGTAGCGGGAGCCTTCCGTGGTCAGCGTGACCCAGTAATCGTGGAATGTGGCGAAGTCCAGCATTATTCCGTCCGTGCCCAGCTCCGTGGCGTACTTGATGACGGATTCGATTTCTTTCGTGTTCTCGGCGCAGATGACGGTGTTCACGAGTATGGCGCAGTCGTTCTTCTCCGCCACCTTGACGCACTCCTTGATGCCCTCGACCACCTCGTCGAACTTGTCCACGCCCCTGATATCGTGGTATTTCTGGGGGTCCAGCGTGTCGAGCGATATCACGAGGACATCGAGGGCCTTCGTGTATGCGTCGGCGTTGTCCGCCAATGTGATGCCGTTCGTGCTGACCTGGCTGAGCAGGCCTACTTTGGTGCAATACTCTCCGAGCTCCACGAGGTCCTTGCGCAGAGTGGGCTCGCCGCCCAGGAACGAGACGGCCATTATGTCGAACTCGGCCATCTGGTCCAGTATCTTGCAGAAATCCTCGGTGTTCATCTCGCCCTTCTTGAACTCCGGTTTTTCGTTACCAATCGGGCAGAAGGTGCACTTGGAGTTGCACCTGCGGGTGCACTCGATGGAGCCGAAGAAGGGGTACTTCTTCGAGCTCACCCTGTTGTGGAAGAAGGTCCCGAGGAACTTGCGGGTCGCTGTCTTTGCCATCTGATAAGTGGAAGTGGGAGGGGGGAAATAGCTTTTTTGATTGGTCGCCTACGCTTATTCATTTGGAACCGAGAAGGAATGTTTATTAAAGGGCTAGCGATAGGCCCACTTGCCTCAATCGTATACTATGAGGCGGAGTCGGATGGTAATGAACAGCAGGATGGTCGTATTCGTTTGTGCAATGCTACTTGTATCGCCGCTTTTCGTCGTCAGTGGGCCGGCGGCCGGAACGGCCGGCGCCCGGGCGGACACCGGTAGGGCGGTCACGATGATAACCAACGTCAGCGGGCTCCAGAATATATCCACCAACCTCAATGGCAATTACGAGCTGGCCAACGACATCGACGCCTCGGAGACCGTGTACTGGAACGGCGGCGCAGGGTTCATGCCGATGGGCAGCTGGTCCCCTTCTTTCCAGGGCAAATTCGACGGCAAGGGCTTCAGGATAACCGGCCTGTTCATCAACAGGTCGGGTATGAACGATGTCGGCATTTTCAGCTTCAATGGCGGGTTAATAGAGCGCGTGGACCTTGAATGCAACATCACGGGCAGACAGTATACCTCAGGGGTGTGCGGCTTCAACAACGGCGGTACGTTGGCGAACTGCACGGTCCGCGGCTCGGTGAGAGCCACTAACTCGGTCGTGGGCGGTATTTGCGGGGGGACAGGGACGCTTAGTTTCATTCGCGATTGCGTGAATTATGCCAATGTGTCCACGACAACGAGCCAGGCAGGAGGAATTGTGGGGTCAAATCAAGCCGTGATACAGTCCTGCACCAACCTGGGCAATGTGACCTCCGTGACGGGAATGGCGGGCGGGCTTGTAGGGACGATGAACATGGGGTCCATTTCATACAACTTCGCCGCCGCCAATGTCTCTGCATCGACAACAACGGGCAACCGCGTGGGCGGTTTTATAGGGTATCTGACGGGCGGGACAATCGACAGCTGCGTCGCAGCGTCGAACACGACAGGAAATATCTTTGTCGGTGGTTTCGTCGGTGCTACTGAATGGAATAGCCCCATCACACGCTCCTTCTGCGCAGGCTCGGCCACCGGCAACGGGGACGTGGGCGGATTCGTGGGTATGACCCAGGGCCCGATAACCGATTGCTATTCCCTCACGACACTAAGGTGCACCTCAGGATGCGCAGGTTTTGCGGGCTCCTGCGAGATGGGCGGCTCCATCTTGAGGTCCTATGCCGCCGGTGAGGTCATTTCACCGATTGTGTGGGCGGCGGGGTTCTGCGGCGGGGGGATGGGGATGGGCAACATACTCAATTGCTTCTTCGACACCCAGACCACCGGCAGGACCAACAGCAACGGGGGTACCGGCAAGACCACCACGGAGATGATGACCGGTTCGACATTCACGACGGCCACTTGGGATTTCACAAGCACCTGGGGAATCATTGAAGGGAAGACCTATCCTTTCCTGAAGTGGAGGTACCCGTCGGCGGCCATAGTCACCGGCACAGCGTATTCCGACGGCGGTGTGACCCCGGCCGTCTGCGGGACCGTAATCAGGGTCATCGACGGCTACGGTCTCTCAATGGCTTTCGGCGACGCAAAGGCAAACGCCACGGGATACTTCAGCAGATAGTGCAGCCTGGCCCCGTGGTGGCATACCTGTCGGGCACGGCATACAAGGGAGCGGCTCTGAAACCGGATGTGACTGGAAGCGGGGGCATTTTGGATGTCCAGGGCGGGAGGGTAATGGCAACGTGCGGGCCTTCCACGATTGTTCATCTGACCGAGCTTGCCAAGGCCAAGAAGAGATACC
>Ga0315290_10000962_pt1 | contig 19613 bp, 19 predicted proteins | sample YL17G12_0_MG_FD_203627 | JGI IMG/M metagenome (GOLD analysis project Ga0315290, IMG submission 203627) | Sediment microbial communities from Yellowstone Lake, YNP, Wyoming, USA - YL17G12_0 | ecosystem: Environmental > Aquatic > Freshwater > Lake > Sediment | place: USA: Wyoming | collected... | reverse complement strand
GTTAAGCCGTGTGCGGAAAATCCGCACGCACGGTTTGAAAGGAGGCGGGTGGAGACGGGCCGCCAACGCGGTACCGCGCCACCCACCTACCAATGACCGACCCGAAGCTGGGCACACTGGCGGTGCACGCCGGGGAGGGAGAGACCCTGGCGGTCGCCTCGACCACCACGCCGGTGTACCTCGCCACCACCTACCGGTTTTCCAGCGCCGCCGAGGCCGCCGCCTATCTCGAGGCCCCGGAGGGGCGCTGGCTCTACGCCCGCCTGGAAAACCCCACCGTCGTCGCCGCCGAGCGAAAGATCGCCGCGCTCGAGGGCGCCGAGGCGGCGGCCTGCTTCGGGAGCGGGATGGCGGCCATGACGGCCGCGCTGCTGGCCTCGCTCCGGTCCGGGGATGCGCTGCTCCTCTGCGACACCCTCTACGGCCAGACCACCCGTCTGGCCCGGGACGTGCTCGAGCGCTTCGGGGTCGAGATCCGCACCGTGCCGCTCGACGGTCTCGCCGCCGCGCTCGAGTCGGCCCCGGGGAACGCCCGGGCCCTCGTCTTCGAGAGCCCCACCAACCCCACGCTGCGGGTGGTGGACGTGCCGGCGGTGGCGGCGGCCTGCCGGCGGCGCGCCATCCGCTCCGTGTTCGACGCCACCTTCGCCTCGCCGGTGAACCTCCGGGCGCTGCCGCTTGGCGTGGACCTGGTGGTGCACAGCGCGACCAAGTACCTGAACGGCCACTCCGACCACCTGGGCGGGGCGGTGGCCGGCTCGAGGGCACTGCTCGACGGGGTGTTCGCCGTGCGCCGATCCACCGGCGGCAACCTCGACGCCGGCGCGGCCTACGACCTCATCCGCGGGATGAAGACGCTCGAGGTCCGCGTGCTGCGCCAGAACGACACCGCGCTTCACGTGGCCCGCGCGCTGGAGGGGCACCCGAAGGTCGAGCGGGTGATGTACCCGTTCCTCCGGAGCCACCCGGACCACGCGCTGGCGCGGAAGCTCCTTCGCGGCGGCGGCGGGGTGCTCTCCTTCACGGTGCGTGGAGGATACGAGGCGGTGGCCCGGGTCCACGACGCGCTTCGGCTGGTGGCGCGCGCCAGCTCGCTGGGCGGCGTCGAGAGCCTGGCCTCCATCCCGGTGATCTCGTCCCACCGCCACGCCACCGACGCCGAGCTGACCGCCCAGGGCATCGGCCGAGGAACGCTCCGCGTCTCGGTGGGGCTCGAGGATCCCGCCGACGTCGTCGCCGACCTTCTCCAGGCCCTGGAGCAGGCGTGACGCGTGCGGCGGCCATCGTCGCGCTGGCGCTAGCCGCCGGCTGTGCGAGGGTGCCGCCGCCCGACCTGTCCCAGGACCCGGCCCGCCTCCTCGAGCAGGTTCGCGCCGCGCAGGATGGCGTGACAGCCTGCCGGGGCTCGGCGCGCCTCTCGGTCTCCTCGTCCGATCTGTCGGGGTCGCTCGACGCCTGGGTGGCCGCCGAGAAGGGCGGGCGCGTCCGGGTGGAGGTCTTCGACTTCTTCGGCAATCCCGCAGCCGTGCTGGTGGCTGGCGGCGGCCGCTTCGCCCTCTACGACGCCCGCGCCGGCGCCCTGTACCGGGGCGACGACACGCCGGAGAACCTGGCGCGCCTCGTCCCCGTGCCCATCGGCGCGCGGGACCTGGCCTCGGTGATCTGCGGGAGCGCGCCCGTCATCGACGGCCGCGCCGTGGCGGCAGAGGCCGGCGACGGCGTCCTCCTTCTCGAGATCGCGGGCGAATCGGGGCGGCAGGTCCTCGCCGTCGGGGAGGGCGGCTCGGTGGAGCGTGCGAGCTTCCTGCCGGGCGCGCGCGGGGGCACGCCCTGGAAGGTCGCCTTCTCCGCGTTCCGCCGCACGGCGGGGCAGCGCCTCCCCACCGAACTCGAGTTGCGCGGAGGCGGGGCGACGGTGTCGCTCCTCTGGAAGGACGATCTCGAGGTTAACCTTCCGCCCGAGGGAGCCCTGTTCCAGCTCGACCCACCGCGCGGGGCGCGGGTGGTGAACCTCCCGATCCATCCCACACCCTCCTCGAGACCCTGACCCGGATCCCGGCCGGATCGGGGCCCCGGGGCGGTTCGGCTTGAATCCCCGCGGGAATCGACTAGCTTTGCCCCTCCCCGCACCCCGGAAAGGCTCGACGACTTGAACCTGGAACTCCTCTCGGTGCTGAAAACCGGAGGCGTCGCGATGTGGATCATCGCGATCTTCTCGGTGCTCGCCGTGGCCGTGGCCGTCGAGCGCGCCCTCGCCCTCTGGCGCTTCGCCGACAAGGCGAAGAGCCTGGCCGACGCGGTGACCCGCTCGCTCCTGCGCGGTGACGTCGAGGACGCGCGCGCCCAGGCCGAGCGCTCCAGCTCGGCCGCCGCCGAGGTCTTCCTGGCAGCGCTCGTTTCGACGCCCCCTGGAAAGCGCCCTCCCTCGGACGCACGGTTGGAGGCGGCGGTGGAGCGGCAGCGGCAGGAGGCGAACCAGAAGCTTCGCGCCCGCCTCTGGGTCCTCGGCACCATCGGCGCCACGGCGCCCTTCGTGGGCCTCTTTGGAACGGTGTTGGGCATCATGCGCGCCTTCCACCAGATGGGGGTCACAGGCCAGGGCGGCTTCAGCGTGGTGGCGGCCGGGATCTCCGAGGCCCTCATCACGACCGCGGGCGGCATTGCGGTGGCGATCGAGGCCGTGATTCTCTACAACATGTTGAACGTGCTCGCCGGACGGCTCCAGCTCCAGCTGAAGCTCCTCACCGAGGAGTTCCTGGAGATCGTGAAGGAGGTCCGCTCCGGCGCGGCCGGCACCGCGGAGGGTTCCTGACATGTCCATGAGCAACCATGAGGACGAGGGCGGGACCGGCACCGGCGCGGGCATCTTCGCCGACATCAACATCACGCCGCTCACCGACATCTTCCTCGTCCTCCTCATCATCTTCATGGTGACCACCACGGCCATCGCCGAGGCCGGAGGGCAGAACGGTGGCATCAAGGTCAGCCTGCCCAAGGGCGGCCAGGCCAACGCCGTGAAGGAGGTCCACGACCTCGCCATCGCGGTGCTCGTCGACGGGCGGGTGGTGGTGCAGGGCAAGGTGGTGGACCCGGACGCCCTGAAGCAGATCCTGGAGAAGGCCCACGCCGAGAACCCGGAGACGCTCGTCCTGGTGCAGGCCGACGAGGGCGTGGCCCACGGCAAGGTGGTCGCGGTGATGGACATGGCCCGCCGCCAGGGGCTCCCGCGCCTCGCCATCGCCACCCGCGCCGACTCCCCGTAGGGTCTCGACCTCGACCCGGACGCCCGGGAACGATACAGTCCTGCCGTGGCCAATCCGCCCCGCAAGCGGCTCGGGGACATGCTCCTCGAGGCCGGCGTCGTGGACAGCACCCAGGTGCAGGCGGCCCTCGGCCACCAGCGGCGCTGGGGCGGCCGCATCGGCCAGGCCCTCATCGACCTCAAGATGGCGACCGAGGAGCAGATCGTCTCCGCGCTGGCCACCAAGCTCGGCTTCGAGCGGGTGGCCCTCGACCAGGTGGAGTACGGCCCCGGGCTCGAGCTGGCGCTGCGCCTCGTGCCGCACGAGTTCGCCGAGAGAAACCAGCTGCTCCCCTACGCCGCCGACGCGAACCACCTGCTCGTCGCCATGGCCGACCCCTCCAACGTCGGCGTCATCGACGAGCTGGCCTTCCGGACCGGACGGCGGGTGAAGATGGCCATCGCCGGCGATCGAGAGATCGCCCGCGCCGTCCGGCGCCTCTACCTCGCCGACAAGCTGGGGGTGGAGGCCATCTCCTTCGACGAGCGCGACGAGGGGCCGGTGGAGATGGTTGGCCCGCTCGACCCGGGCTACACGCAGGGGCTCGACGACTACTTCCAGAAGGCAGCGCCCCCGGGCGCGGCGCCCCCGCCGGTTCCGGTCGCGCGGCCGACCCCGATGTCGGTGCCTGCCCCCCCGCCCCCTGTCCTTCTGCCCGCCGGTGAACCACCTCCCCTTCCGCTCCGGCCGATCCTGACTCCGACGTCGGGTCCGGAGGCCCGCCTGGCCGACGCGGTTCGCCGCCTCAGGCTGGAGGACGACGGAGCGGCCGCCAAGGTCCCGGCGGCGCTGGCACCCGACCTGATCGTCGAGATCCTCCCCGAAGGCGAGGGCGAGTTCGGGCCCCGCATCGAGGCCATGCTCGACGGCCTCGACCGGATCGGCCTTCACGAGGGAGGCCCGCCGGAGGTCGTCCGCCTCTCGCGACTGACCGCGGCGATGATGCGCCTCATGCTGCGCAAGGGGCACGTCACCGAGGACGAGCTGGTGGCCGAGTTCGTCCGGACCGGGAGCGCGGGGCAGCGCCGGAGCTAGGGACGCTAGTTGAGCGCCGCCGGGACCGCCAGCGCGAAGGGTGCGATCTCGGCGAGGAACGTGGTGCCATCCTCCCGGACCATCGTGTAGGTCCCGCGCATCTGGCCGAGCGGCGTCCGCAGCACGCAGAAGCTCGTGTACTGGAAGGACTGCCCGGGCCGGAGATGGGGCTGCTGGCCAATCACGCCGTCTCCCGTCACCTCCTCCCGCTCGCCGCGGGCGTCGGTGATGATCCAGTGCCGGCTGAGGAGCTGGGCGCTCCCGGTCCCGCCGTTCGAGATGCGCACCGTGTACGTGTAGAGGAAGCGCCCCTGCGCTGGCGCCGAACGGTCGGGGCGGAACAGGCTCTGCACGGAGACCTCGATCCCCTCGGTCACGGCGGTGGACACGGGAGGAGGGTTAACCGCGCGAGCGCCCCCGTGCCACAATGGGCAGATGGCGCTCGAGCCCCGGCTGCGGGAGATCCTGGACGAGGTCCGCGGCTCGCGGGGGCGCGTGGTGGCCCTCACCGGCGCGGGCATCTCGGCCGAGAGCGGAATCCCCACCTTCCGGGGCAAGGAGGGGTTCTGGGTAGTGGGGTCGAGGAACTATATGCCGCAGGAGATGGCCACCCACGCCATGTTCACCATCGAGCCGGAGGAGGTGTGGCGCTGGTACCTCCACCGGTTCGGGGTGGTCCGCCATGCCTCGCCAAACGCCGGGCACGAGGCCCTGGTGCGACTCGAGCGCGGCCTGGGAGAGCGCTTCACGCTCGTCACCCAGAACATCGACGGCCTGCACCGCCGGGCCGGGGCGTCGGACGAGCGGACCTACTGCATTCACGGGGATGCCGCCTGGATCCGCTGCGGCTACGAGTGCGGCGTTGGGCGGCTGCCACTGCCGGACCTGACCGTGCGCGATCCGCGCACGCCACTCTCCGCCGTCGAGCGGGCCCGGCTCACCTGCCCCCGGTGCGGCGGCTGGCTGCGCCCCCATGTCCTCTGGTTCGACGAGTGCTACGACGAGGAGAACTACCGGTTCGATTCCACGCTCCGTGCCGCGGAGGCGGCCGACCTGCTCCTCGTGGTGGGAACGAGCGGCGCCACCAACCTCCCCATGCGCGTGGGGCAGCTCTGCTTCAGCGGGGGCGCGGCGCTCGTCGACGTGAACCCGGAGGAGAACCCCTTCTCCGAGCTGGCCGAGCGCAGCCCGCGCGGGTTCTTCGCACGCGGGTCGGCGACGGGGCGGCTGCCGGAGATCGTGGCGGCGCTTCTCGAGGGCTGATCGATTCGCGGACGCCCCGCCGAGCGGCCACCGAGCCACAAAGCCACCGCGGCCACCGCGCCGCCGCGCAACGCGTGCGTCGCCGCGGAGCCGGCAGAAGGCGCGAGCGCAGGCGACTGGATGCCGCCGGCGACGAACGGGCTCGGGGGGCGCGATCTTCGGCGGCCTACTGATGCTCCGCGTCGTCGCCCGCTGCGCGGGCGCGGTGCATGTGGCGTTCGGCTCGCGGGCCGATCCGGCCGGCGTCGGAATCGTAGCCTGGAGTGCGCTTCGAGAACGCCGGTGAGCGCGCACGTTCTGGAGCACCGGTTTCAAGTTCCGAACGAAGTCGGATTCCGGGGTGGCATGGCGGCGCTTCTTCGGGCCTCGGCCGCGTCTGCCATCGAATCCTCGTCGCGACTCCCGGACGCGACTCCCGGACGCGACCCCCGCCGTCACCGCCGCGCCCGCGCAGCGTCTGGCGACGCGGAGCATCAGTAGGCCGCCGAAGATTTCGAACCCCGGACCCGCCCGTCGCCGGCGGCATTCAGCGGCGTACACCCGCGCCTTCTGCCGGCTCCGCGGCGACGGACGCGTTGCGCGCTGGCGCGGCGGGGCACGCGGCGCGCTCAGGTGAGGACGATGTGGGCGATCTCCGGCGGGCTGCCCAGCCGCATGGGCGGGCCCCAGTAGCCGGTGCCACGCGAGACGAAGATCTGCGAGCCATTGCCTTCGGCCACCGGATAGAGGCCGTGGAGGTAGGGGTAGACGAGCGCGGTGGCGAGCGTGAACGGGAAGATCTGCCCGCCGTGGGTGTGCCCGGAGACCTGGAGCTCGACGCCGGCCTGGGCGGCGGCCTCGACGCCGCGCGGCTGGTGCGCGAGCAGCACCAGCGATCGCTCCGGGTCGCGCCCCGCAACCGCCGCCGCGAGGTCGGGGCCGTGGCCGGGGGCCATCCCGGCAGAGCGCCAGTCGTCGATGCCGGCCAGGTCGATGGAGGCGCCGCGGTCGCCGATCTCCACCCGCTCGTTGCGCAGCACGCGGATGCCGAGCCTGCGGAGGTGCTCCACCCAGGCCGACGCGCCGGAGTAGTACTCGTGGTTGCCGGTGACGAAGTAGACGCCGTAGCGGGCCGAGAGCGCGGCCAGCGGCGCCACCGCGGCCTCCAGCATCCGGACGCTGCCGTCCACGAAGTCACCGGTGAGGGCGATGACGTCGGGGCGGAGCGCATTGGTGGCCGACACCACCCGCCGGACCTCGTCCTCGCCGATGGTCCGGCCGATGTGCAGGTCGGTGACCTGGACGATGGAAAGGCCGGAGAGTTGCCGGGGCAGCCGCGCCAGCCTCACCGGAACCTCGTGGATCTCCGGATCGCCGAGCGCGCTGCTCACCGAGAACGCCGCGGCCCCACCGGCGGCGAGCACCGCCCCGCCGGCCACCGCACGGGCCACGAGCAGCCGCCGCTCCGGATCGGCCGGCGTCTCCGGCGCATGGCGAAGCCAGTCCGTCAGCGCTCCCACGCCCGCCGAGACGAGCCGGAGGACGTCGACCACCACCAGCGACGAGAGCAGGAAGAAGGCGAGGCCCATCCAGAGCATGGCGCCGAGGACGAAGCCGTCGGCCAGCGCGCCCGCCCGGGCCCGCATCACCAGGAACGAGGTCGGGACGGCCACGGCCGCCGCGACGATGCCGATGGTGAGCAACCGGCGCCACGGCTCGCCGACGGCGGTGTCCCGGACGAGGCGCGTCCAGATGTAGTAGTGCATGCCGCCCACCACGAGGAGGGTGACGGCGAGGAAGATGGCGAAGGAGAGGGTGCGCGACAAGATGGGGGAGAGCTAACCGGAATGGGACCCCGCCGCCGCCCCGGGAACCCGATCGATCTTCGCGGCCAGGATGAAGTCGTTCTCGGTGAGGCCTCCGGCGGCGTGCGTCCAGATCTCCACGTTCACCGTCGAGTAGTGGACGCAGAAGTCGGGGTGATGCCCCTCTCCCTCGGCGACGTCGGCCATGGCGTCGACGAAGGCCATGGCGGCGCGAAAGTCGGCGAAGCGGAAGTGCTTCCGGATCCGGTCGCCGGCGAGTTGCCAGCCCGGGACCGACGCGAGAAGCGCATCGAGCGCGACGCCCTCGACGCGAGGCACTCCGCCCTCGCAGGGGACGCACTTCTTCAGGGTGAGGTCCATGGCCCCAATGCCTAATCGAACGGGGAGCGCGGCGCAGCCCGCGCGGCTATGTTCCGGCTCGATGGAAAGAGCCTTTTTCGCCCTGGGCGCACTCTCCGCCTGCATCGCCGTGGGCGCCGGCGCATTCGGCGCACACGGTCTCAAGACGCGGGTGACGCCGGAGATGGTGGCCGTCTTCGACACCGGCGCGCGTTACCAGATGTACCACGCGCTCGGGCTCATCGCGGCGGCGTGGGCGGCATCCCGATGGCCCGGCGCGGCGGTCGCGTGGGCCGGCTGGCTCTTCGTTGCCGGGACCGTGGTCTTCTCCGGCAGCCTCTACGCGCTCGTCCTCACCGGCGTGCGCGGACTCGGCGCGGTGACGCCCGTGGGCGGCCTTCTGTTCCTGGCCGGATGGCTGGCGCTGGCCTGGGGCGCGATCCGCGGTTAACCCACCTCGATCGGCAACCCGGCCTCGGTCCAGGCGACCACGCCGCCGTCGAGGCTGAAGGCCTTCTCGCAGCCGCGCTGCGACGCGGCGGCCGCGGCGGTGACGCTGCGGATCCCGTGGTCGCAGACGAAGAGGGCGCGCTCGCGCCCCTTCCGAAGCCCGCGCTCCGGGTCCCGGAGAAGGAGCCCGAGCGGCACGTGGCGCGCGCCGGGGATGTGCCCCTCGGCCCACTCGTGCGGTTCCCGGACGTCCACAAGATCCACGTCGTCGTGGGCCAGAAGGTGGACCGCCTCCTCGGGCGAGATGCGAAGCACCGGCATGAGGCGCACCCATAACCGCCCGGTCTGGCGCCATCCCGCGAATCTGCGGAGGGACTTGCTTCCGGGCTAGACTGTCTCCCCCCATGAGCCGACTGGCACAGGACCGCTTCCCCCCTCAGATCAAGTACCTGGCCTGGAACGAGGGGTGCGAGCGCTTCTCGTTCTACGGGATGACCTCGATCCTCACCATCTACATGGTGACCTTCCTGGGCGTGCGGGAGAGCGACGCCGAGGCCAACTACCACCTCTTCGTCTTCGCCGTGTACCTGACGCCACTGGTGGGCGCCTGGCTCGCCGATCGCTTCTTCGGCCGCTACCGGATCATCCTCTGGCTGTCGCTGGGCTACGTCTTCGGCCACGCCGCCATTGCCATCTGGGACAGCCCCACCGGGCTCATCCTCGGCCTCTCCCTCATCGCCATCGGCGCGGGCGGCATCAAGCCGACCGCGGCGGCCTACGTGGGCGACCAGTTCGACGCCCGCAGCCAGCACCTGCTCGAGAAGGTCTACGACCTCTACTACTGGATGATCAACCTGGGCTCCTTCGCCTCGATGTTGATCATTCCCGAGCTGCTGGCGCGCTTCGGGCCGTGGGTGGCCTTCGCGGTGCCCGGCCTGCTCATGGCGGTGGCGCTCGTCATCTTCTGGCGCGGCCGTAGACTGTACGTGAATGTCCCGCCGACCGGGCCCAACCCGAACGGATTCTTCCGGGTGGTCCGCTTCGCGATCGAGAAGCTGGGAACGAGCCGCCCCGGCGCCCACTGGCTCGATGTGGCCCGGGAGCGCTTCCCCGCCGACGCGGTCGATGGAGCCAAGGCGGTCTTCCGCATCGTGGGGGTGTTCGCCCCCATCGCCGCCTTCTGGGCCCTCTTCTTCCAGTACGGGTCGTCGTGGGTGCTCCAGGCCGAGCGCATGAACCGCGACCTCCTCGGCTACACGGTGAAGGCGTCCCAGATGGCCTCCCTGAACGCCATCTTCGTGCTCATCACCATCCCGGTCTTCGCCGGCGTGGTCTACCCCATGATGCAGCGGCGCGGAAAGAGGGTGGTGGCGCTGAAGAAGATGGAGGTTGGGATGTTCGTCACCGTCCTCTCCTTCGTCTGGGTGATGGGCGTCCAGATCGCGCTCGACGCCGGGCTCCGCCCCCACGTGGCCTGGCAGGCGCCGGCCTACCTCTTCCTCTCCATCGGCGAGGTGCTGGTATCGGTGACGGCGCTGGAGTTCGCCTACACCCAGGCGCCGGCCTCCATGAAGAGCGTGATCATGAGCCTCTGGTACGTGACCATCGCGGCCGGAAGCCTGCTCACCGCCGGCGTGGCCAAGCTGAACCGCTTCCGCGGCGCCTGGTACTTCGCGTTCTTCGCTGTGCTCATGGTGCTCGGGGCGCTGGCATTCGCATGGGTGGCCCGGCGCTACCGGCCGGCCGTGCCGATCGCCGCCGCCGAGCCCGCGCCGGAGCCGGCTCCGTGAGCAGCGCGGTCGGGAGCGAGCCGCGCGATCGCTTCCCACCCCAGATCCCCTTCATCATGGCCAGCGAGGGGGCCGAGCGATTCTCGTTCTACGGGATGCGCTCCATCCTCACCGTGTACATGGTGCAGTTCCTCCTCCTGGCCCGGCACGAGGCGGAGGCCAACTACCACTACTTCGTGATGGCGAACTACCTGATGCCGCTCGCCGGCGGGTGGCTCGCCGACCGGTTCCTGGGGCGCTACCGGGTCATCCTCTGGCTCTCCCTCGGCTACGTGGCCGGCCACGCGGTGGTGGCGGCGGTGGAGACGAGGGCCGGGCTCTACGCCGGCCTGGCCCTCATCGCCATGGGCGCGGGAGGCATCAAGCCCTGCGTCTCGGCCTTCGTGGGAGACCAGTTCCGTCCCGACCAGAAGTCGCTGCTCGCCAAGGTCTACGGCCTCTTCTACTGGATGGTGAACCTGGGCAGCGCCACCTCCACGCTGCTCATCCCCTGGCTCCTGAAGAAGTACGGCCCTCCGGTGGCCTTCGGCGTGCCCGGCGTGCTCATGGCGCTGGCGCTCGTCATCTTCGTCGCCGGCCGCAAGCGATACGTGTACGTCGCGCCCACCGGCCCCAACCCGCACTCCTTCGTGAAGGTGGTGGCGACGGCGCTCGCGCGGCGGAGCCAGCGGCCGCCGGGGGCCGACTGGCTCGAGACCGCCCGCGCGGTCCACCCGGCCGATGCCGTGGACGGCGCTCGCGCGGTCTTCCGGATCATGGGGGTCTTCGTGATGGTGACCGGCTTCTGGGCGCTCTTCGACCAGCACGGCGCGTCCTGGATCCTGCAGGCCACCCGGATGAAGCTCGACGTGGGGACGGTCGAGTTCCTGGGGCTGCGCCTGGGCGGCTTCCGGCTCGAGGCCTCCCAGATCGGGGCCATCAACCCCTTCCTGGTGCTCCTGCTCGTGCCCCTCTTCCAGGGCGTGCTCTACCCGGGGCTCGTTCGACTTGGGGTGAAGGTCTCGCCGCTCGGGAAGATGAGCGTGGGCATGTTCCTCACCGTGCTCTCCTTCGTGGCCATGGCCGTCTTGCAGGCCATCATCGACGGCGGCGGCCGGCCCCATGCGCTCTGGCAGATCGTGCCGTACCTCTTCCTCACCGCGGGCGAGGTGATGATCTCGGTGACCGGTCTCGAGTTCGCCTTCACGCAGGCGCCCAGGACCATGAAGAGCACCATCATGAGCTTCTGGATGCTGACCACCGCGGGCGGGAACTTCATCGCCGCGGTGGTGAGCCAGTGGAACCGGTTCCACGGGGCGGCGTACTTCGCCTTCTTCGCGGCGCTGATGCTCTTCTGCGCCATCGGCTTCGTGATGATGGCGCGTCGCTACCGGCCCGTCGAGTCGATCCACGGCTGACCCGGTACGCCGTCGACGTAGGCGAGGCGAGCGCCGAGCGTCGCCGGGACCTTCGCGCCCGGGAGCAAGAGCCCCACCAGGTTGAGCGGGTCGGTGCCGGAGAGCTCCACCCGCTCGGCTTCCTTCGGCGCGCGGCGCACCGCCCGCATCGCCTCGACGGCGGCCGGGAGCGCGAACTGCTCGCCGGAGAGGCCAGCCACGAAGCGTCCGCCGCGGATCTCGCCGCGGGCTTCGAGCGCGCGGTAGACGGGGAGCAGCTCGCGCCAGGGAGGGGAGAGCGGCTCGCGGGCCATGAGGTCGCGGAAGACGACGCCCCATCGAGCCAGGAACTGGCGGGCGATGGGTTCGAGCGGGGACGCGGCTGGAGCGTCGGCGGGGGACGGGGGCCGGAGCAGCGCCCAGCGCCCCCCACCCTGCCCCGGGCGGCGCGGCCGGTGGCGCGGCGGCGGGTCGAGGAGCGAACGGAGCCCGGCGAAGCCGTCGCAGGTGACGAGCCCGGCCGAGACCAGTTCCCAGAGCGCGCCGTCCACCTCCCCGGGCAGCCGGCCGGTCATGGCGGCCAGGTCGGGAAGGAAGCAGGCGCCGCATCGGCCGAGCAACTCGACTAGGGCCCGGGCCGAGGCCCCGAGCGCCGGGGGCTCACCGGACGCGGCTCGGAGGAGCCACGGCAGGTCGGATCGCAGCGCCAGCGTGACCGGCGCATGGCGGGTGGGTGCTGCGCGGCGGCGCGGCCCGTCGCCGGGATCGGCGGCAACCGCGAGCCGGCCCCAGGCCACCTCGCCCGAGAGGCAGAGCGCGTCGAGCTGGCCCGGCTCGTAGCCGGCCACCCGGGCCGGGAAGATCTCCCGCTCCCAGGCGCCGGCCGCCGCGTGGAAGCCCTGGAGCTGGCCGACCACCTCGGCGACGCCGCGTGCCCCGTGGAGGCGGGAGCCGGGCGCGGCGTGCTGCCAGCGGAGCAGGAAGCGCACGAGGTCGGCGCCCGAGACCGGCTCGATCTCGCGGCGCAGGCGCCCGAGCGTGGCCCGGTGAATCCGGGCGAGCAGTCCCCGGTCGCACCAGTCGGCGCCGGGGACTCCGCCCGGGAGGAACGAGCCGCGGAGAACCAGCCCCTCCGACTCGAGCCGGTGGAGGGCGGCCACCGCGAGTGGCTCGGGAAGCCCCAGCCGCGTCGAGAGCGACGGAACCGTGACCGGCCCGAGCCGCGCCATCCAGCCGCGCAGCGCACGGGCCGTTGCCTCGTCGGGCGAGGCCGGGACGTCCTCGGTGGCGACTCCGGGAAGCGGCGGGTCGAGCGGGGAGGCGTCGATGCCCGGCTCGGCCGAAAGCGCGCGCCACGCGCCCGACCGCTCCGCCGCCACCCAGACCTCCCGGCCGGCGAGCCTCGCCCGCCCCGAACGTCCCGCGCGACGGAGGTCCTCGAAGAATTCGAGCCAGGGCGCTCCCTCGGCGGCGGGCAGGAACCCCACGTCGAGGAGCAGATCGTGCAATTCCTCGCCGTCCCGCACCTCCGGTCGCGCCTGCTCCACCACGTCGCGAAGGGCATCCGGGTCGAGCGCGCCGAGCCCGGCCGCCTCCGCCGCCGGCAGCGCGCGGCGCAGGACCACGGCGCGCGCCCGGCGCTCCTCGAGCGGCGCGTCGTCGAGGAAGGCCCAGGGCTTCGCGCCCAGGATCTCGTGGGCGAGCGGCGAGGGCTCGGCGAGGTCGCGGGCCACGAGCCGGACCTCACCTGCCTCGATCCGCCGCAGGAGCCTCTTCAGCCCTTCGGCGTCCATGGCCTCGCCGAGGCAGTCGCGGAGCGCCTCGGCGACGAGCGGGTGGTCGGGCGGCTCGACCGGCCCGGCGTGCAGGTCGGCGTTGTCCTGGCACGCCACGGCGAGGGGGAAGACCGCGGCGAGCAGGTCGTCGGACCGCATGCGGGCGATGGGGGGCGGGACCTTCCGGCCTCCCCGCATCCGGGGCAGGGCCAGCGCGCGGGTGGCGTCCCAGCGCCAGCGAATGGGGAACATGGGCGACTGGAGCGCCGCCTGGGTGAGCACCTCGTCGATCCGCTCGGAGGAGAGCATCTCGAAGATCGACTCGAGCGGGAAGGAGTGCTGGGGCCCGAGCGAGAGGAGCACGCCGTCGTCGTTGGCCGCCGCTTGGAGCTCGAAGTCGAAGGAGCGGCAGAAGCGCTTTCGCAGCGCCAGCCCGAGCGCCCGGTTTTGCCGCGCGCCGAAGGGGGCGTGGAGCACGAGCTGCATGCCGCCCGCCTCGTCGAAGAAGCGCTCGGCGACGAGCGTCTCCTGGGTGGGCAACACCGAGAGTGTATCCCTCCCGGCGGCCAGGTAGTCGACCGCCTGCCGGGCCCCGGCCTCGGGGAGCGCGCCCGCGTCGGAGAGCCAGCCGATGGCCTCCTCCCGGCGCGAGAGCAGCGGCTCGAGATCCGCGCGCAGTCGGGACACCTCGGCCGAGAGCGCCGCGCTCCGTCCCGGCGCCTCGCCGTTCCAGAAGGGGACGCCCGGCGCGGCCCCGCCCGCGTCCTCGACCCGGACCACGCCCGACTCGATGCGCCGGATCCGCCAGGCGGTGTTGCCGAGCAGGAAGACGTCGCCGGCCATGCTCTCGACGGCGTAGTCCTCGTCGAGCATGCCGACCACGACCCCCTCCGGCTCGGCCACCACCTGGTACTGGGCGTTGTCCGGGATGGCGCCGCCCCCGGTGAGCGCGGCGATGCGCGCGCCGCGGCGGCCGCGGACCACGTGGTTCACGCCGTCCCGGTGGAGGAGCGCGCCTGCGCGACCGCGCCGCGTGGCGATCCCCTCCGAGAGCATCGACACCACCGCGTCGAACTCCTTCCGGGGAAGGTCGCGGTAGGGCCAGGCGCGACGGACGAGCGCGAAGAGATCGTCCTCGCCGAGCGGCCGGCAGGCCGCCTCGGCCACGATCTGCTGCGAGAGCACGTCGAGCGGGTGGCGCGGCGGAGCGACCGCCTCCAGATGCCCGGCCCGCAATCCCCGCACCAGGGCCGCGCACTCCACGAGCTCGTCGCGGCTCATGGGGAAGAAGCGGGCCTTCGGGGTCGCCCCGCGCCAGTGTCCGGAGCGGCCGGCGCGCTGCAGCGCGACGTGCAGCGCCCCCGGGCTTCCCAGCTGGGCCACCAGGTCCACCGTGCCGATGTCGATGCCCAGCTCGAGCGAGGCGGTGGCCACGACCGCGCGAAGCGACCCCGACTTGAGCCGGTCCTCGGCGTCGAGCCGCCGCATCCGCGAGAGGCTGCCGTGGTGCGCCGCCACCGCCGCGTCGCCGAGCCGCTCCCCGAGCGCGTGGGCGGCCCGCTCGGCGAGCCGCCGGGTGTTCACGAAGACCAGCGTGGTGCGGTTCTCCCGGGCCAGCTCGGCGATCCGGTCGTAGGTCTCGGCCCACTGCTCCTTCGATGCCACCGACGACAGTTCGTCGCGCGGGATCTCGACGCCGAGGTCGAGCGCGCGGCCGCGACCCACCTCGACGATGGCGCAGTCGGCGGCGCCGCGCCGGACGCGCCCGGCGCCCACCAGGAAGCGGGCCACCTCCTCCACGGGGCTCACCGTGGCGGAAAGCCCGATGCGCTGTGGCCGCCGCGTGCAGAGCGCCTCCAGCCGCTCGAGCGAGAGGGACAGGTGGCTCCCCCGCTTGTCCCGGGTCACGGCGTGGATCTCGTCGACGATGACCTTGCGCACCGACGTGAGCGACCGGCGCCCCTTCTCGCTCGTGAGCAAAAGATAGAGCGATTCGGGGGTGGTGACGAGCACATGGGGAGGCCGCTTCATCATGGCCTGGCGGCGCGACGAGGGCGTGTCGCCGGTTCGGACGCCGGCCCGGATCGACGGCGGCCGCAGCCCCGCCGCCGCCGCGGCCTCGCGCAGGGCGGCGATGGGTTCGCGGAGGTTCTTCTCGATGTCGTTCGACAGCGCCTTCAGCGGCGAGACGTAGAGGATGCGGGTCTCGTCGGGGAGGTCGCCCTGGAGCCCCTCGCGGAAGAGGGAGTCGATGCCGGAGAGGAAGGCCGCGAAGGTCTTGCCCGAACCGGTGGGGGCGGAGACGAGCACGTCCCGCCCGGCCTGGATCTCCGGCCAGCCCGCGGCCTGCGGCTCGGTGGGGGAGCCGAAGCGGGACTCGAACCAGCCCGAGACCACCGGGTGGAATCCGGGGAGCACGCCCCCGATCTATCGCGGGGGGCGGACAGGCGCCCGGCCCCGGGCTACCCTGCCGCCCATGCTCCTCGAGGAAACCGCCGCGGTCCGCCTGCTCGGCCTCCGCATCCCGGTGATGCCATTCGTCGCACCCCACGTCATCCTCGCCTCCGGGATGAACGCCTTCGCGCTCATCCGGGCCCGCCACCCCAGGGTCGTGCCCGTCTTCAAGTACGCGAGGATGGAGTTCCTCAAGCAGGCCGACGGCGACGTGGTCTTCCGGACCCGCCACGGGCGACGCATCGCCGAGGCGGTGGCGACGACCGAGCGCACCGGCGAGCGGGTCACCCTCCCGGTGGACGTGGTGGCCACGGTCCCGGAGAAGTACGGCGACGAGCCGGCGGCCACGTTCACGATGGGTCTCTCTCTCAAGAAGAGGACGTAGGCACCATGCACCTCCCTCGCTTCCTCCTCGTGGCCGTGCTCCTGGCGGCCCCGACGCTCTGCGCAGCCGCTGGCCCCGGCTGGATCTCCGACGACTGGCCGAAGGCCATCGCCCTGGCCAAGGCCCGGAAGGTCCCGGTCTTCGTCGACGCCTGGGCCCCCTGGTGACAGACCTGCAGCTTCATGCGCGCCACGGTCCTGCGGGACCCTGCGCTCGTGAAGATGGCCGGGCGGTTCGTCTGGCTCGAGATCGACACCGAGAAGGAAGGCAACGCCGCGTTCCTCGAGAAGTTTTCCATCGAGGTCTGGCCCACGTTCCTCGTCATCGACCCGGCAACCGAGAAGCCGGCGCTGAAGTGGCTCGGCACGGCCACCGCGGCGGATCTGATCAGGCTCCTCGCCGACGGGGAACGGGCGGTGAAGGGCGCGCCGGGCCAGGGAGCCGACGCCCTGCTCGCCCAGGCCGACCGGGAGAACGCGGCAGGGCGCACGGCGGAGGCCATCCAGCTCTGGGAGAAGGCGCTCGCCCGGGGCGGCCGCGCCTGGCCTCGCAGGGCGCGCACCCTCGAGTCGCTGGTGATCGGGCTTCAGGCGAGCCAGCAGCCGCTTCGCTGCGCGGATGTCGCGGCAGCCGAGGCGCCCGGCATGGTGCGCGGACAGTCGTTCGCGAACGTGGTCTCGGTGGGGCTCTCCTGCGCGCTCGGCTCCGACGAGCCGTGGGCGAAGGCGGCGGTCGCGAAGCTCGAGCCGCTGGCGGCCGAGGCCGTGAAGCTGCCCGGCGTGCTCGCCGACGACCGGGCCGGCCTCCACGAGGGGCTCGTGCAGGCCCGCGAGAAGGCCGGGGACGAGAAGGGAGCCACCGCCCGCGCCGAGGCGTGGTGGGCGTTCCTCGTCGCCGAGCGCGCCGCCGGCAAGACCGCCGAGGCCCGGACCATGCTCGACTCCTGGATCGTGGGCGCGGCGATGGAGCTGCACGATCCGGCCCGCGCCGTGCCGCTCCTCCAGGCCTCCGAGGAGGCCGCGCCGAAGGACTACAACCCGCCCTACCGGCTGGCGCTGCTCTACCTCGAGATGAAGAAGCCCGACGAGGCCCTGGCCGCTTCCGGCCGGGCGTTCGCTCTCGCCTACGGGCCGCGGAAGATCCGCGTGCTGGCCCAGCGCGCGACCATCCTGGAAGCCAAGGGGGACGCGGCCGGCGCGCAGGACGCGCTCCGGGCGGCCATCGCCTACGCCGCGACCCTGCCGAAGGCGCAGCAGAATCCGCGCCTCGTCGAACGGCTCGAGGCGCGGTTGAAGAAGCTGCAGGACGGCTGACGGCGCGGCGCTGGCGGCGCGCCGCTACTTGACCAGGATTCCGGCCTTGATGAGATCGGCCACCAGCGACGCGGCGAGCGACTGGGCCGCGCCCTGGGCGCCCTGGACGTTGAAGGTGTCGGAGTTACCGGCCCAGACCAGCGTCTCGGGGGATGTGCTGGTGGAATAGACGCTGGTCTCCGCCACCACGTTGGTCTCCTCGCTCACGTACCCGGGCGAGTAGGCCATGCCGCCACCATACATGCCGTACCCGTACCCGTAGGCACCGTAATAGCCGCCGGTGTAGTACGCCTGGGGCGGGACGTAGACCTCGGAAGTCTTCTTGGTGAGCCGCTGCACGACGACCAGGTCGACCTTGTTGTCGGCCACGTACTGCTGGACCTTCTCCTTGTCGAGCTGCCCGGGCGGGAAGACGCTGGATGCCGTCGCGGCCTGGAAACCCTTGCTCACGAACGCCTGGGCCAGCGCGTTCTCGAAGGAGACGCGGTAGGCGTCGTTGGGCATGATCGCGATGACGAAGATGCGGTTCACCGGGGTGGCCTTGTAGTTCGGATCGCGCCAGACCTGGACCAGGTTGGTGGTGGTGCAGGAGGAGAGGGCGAGCAGGGCGACCGTGGACGCGCAGGCGCGGAGGAGCGACTTCATGGGGGTTCCTTCTTTCTCGATCCCGCCGGGACATCCCGTTCGGGGGGGGATGGATATTCAGGAGACTCTAGTCGACCCGGGCGCGGCGTCCCCGGGAAAGATGAGGGCCGGGCCCGTTCAGGGCACGAGGTAGCGCAGCAGGTTCACCTCGAGGGGGCCATTCCAGAGCCGGTGGGTCCACTCGGGCCGGAGCCCCAGGTTCCGCTCGAGCTGGGGGTTGCCGGAGAGGACCAGCACGCTCCAGCCGTGGAAACGCTGGAAGGCCTCGCCGAGCCCGCGATAGAACCCGACCAGCTGGAGCGGCTGGCCTCCGATGCGCTCGCCGTAGGGCGGGTTGGCGCAGATCGTCCCCCGGTCGCCGAAGGGCTCGATCGACCGCGCCTCGGCGAGCTCGATCCGGATGTCGGCCTCCACGCCGGCGGCCCGGGCGTTGCGCCGGGAGGCGTCGAGCGCCTCCTCCGACCGGTCGCTCGCCCGGATGGGAGCCGGAGCGGCGGGGAGCGCGGCAGCGCGCGCCTCCTCCTTCATGCTGTCCCAGGCGGACTGCCACTCGCCCCGGTAGCGCGGCCAGCGCTGGAATCCGAAGACGCGCTTCAGGCCAGGCGCGATCCTCCGGGCCGAGAGGGCGTGCTCGATGGCGAGGGTGCCTGAGCCGCAGAGCGGATCGAGGAAGGGGAGGTCGAGGTCGGCGCCGCCCAGCGCCAGGATGGAAGCGGCCAAGGTCTCCTTGAGGGGAGCGTCCTGCACCGTGTTCCGGTAGCCACGCCGGTAGAGCGGGGCGCCGGAGAGGTCGAGCGACAGCTCGGCCTGCCCCCGGGCCAGGTGGACGACGATGCGGACGTCGGGGTCCCGGGTGTCCACGTCGGGGCGGGCGCCCAGCCGGTCGCGCAGGCAGTCGACCACGCCGTCCTTCACCTTGAGTGCGACGAATCCCGCGTGGTGGAGCCCCGGCGCGGTCCCGGTCGCGTCCACCGCCAGCGTGGTCTTCACGGTGAGCCATTCGGTCCAGTCGACGGCGCGGACCCCCTCGTAGAGCGCGGCGGCGTCGGGCGCCGGAAAGCTCGAGAGCGGCGCCAGCACCCGCATGGCGGTGCGCGACCAGAGGCAGGCCCGCATCCCGTCCTCGATCCGGCCCTCGAAGGAGACGGCGCCGCGCCCGCCCTTCGCGTGGCGCATCCCCAGCCGGGCGAGCTCCTTTCGCACCGCTCCTTCGGTCCCGCTCGCGCAGGTGGCGACGAGCCTCAAGCCGCGGACTCCGTCGCCCCCCAGGTCGCGGCCCGCCATCCGTCCTTGCCGGATCGCTTGGCCTGGTACATGAGCTCGTCGGCCCGCAGGATCATCTCGTCCACCGAGGCCGGCGGGGTGACGAAGGTGGCCACGCCGATGCTGAAGGTGACCCGGTCCCACCGGCTGGTCAGCGTCTTCTCCAGCTGGGGCCGGAGCCGCTCGGCGAGAGACACCGCGCCTGGGCCGTCGATCTCCGGCAGGAGGATCCCGAACTCGTCTCCGCCCAGGCGGGCCACGGTATCGTGACCGCGGACGGCTTGCCGGAGCGTCTCCCCCACGGCCGCCAGCACCGCGTCGCCTCCCACGTGCCCGAGCCGGTCGTTCACCGCCTTGAAGTCGTCGCAGTCGATGTAGAGCAGCGAGAGCGGTCTCCCGTGGCGCCTGGCCCGCTCCA
>Ga0315290_10000960_pt1 | contig 19639 bp, 17 predicted proteins | sample YL17G12_0_MG_FD_203627 | JGI IMG/M metagenome (GOLD analysis project Ga0315290, IMG submission 203627) | Sediment microbial communities from Yellowstone Lake, YNP, Wyoming, USA - YL17G12_0 | ecosystem: Environmental > Aquatic > Freshwater > Lake > Sediment | place: USA: Wyoming | collected... | reverse complement strand
AGCGACATGCGGCGCCGCCCTCCGATTCTTTGACACCGAGTGCCTTGAATATCGTTGCCGCCGGACAGAACCCGGTGAAGCCCATCTGGAACAGATTGAGGCCGACGAAGGCGGTGAGCCATAGCCAAGAGAGGTGCGAAAGATCGATCTGGCTGGTGAAATGGGCAAGGGCAAGACTTGCTACGATCATGAGTCCGGCAAATACACTTACGGCACGGTTGACGGTCATCGTTGTCTCCAATGTGAAAGGGTTGGGCGGGCCGCTCGATCAGAGGACCGCGTTGAACACAAAGCCCACCAGCAGGATGCCGCTGGCGACGACGGCGACAAAAGTGGCGATCAGCCGCATCTTCAGCACCTTGCGCAGGATCACCATTTCGGGGAACGAGAGCGCGATCACGCTCATCATGAACGCGAGCACCGTGCCCAGTGCCGCCCCCTTGGCCAGCAGCGCCTGCACGATGGGGATCACACCCGCTGCGTTGGTGTACATCGGGACGCCGATCAGCACGGCCAGCGGCACCGCCCACCAGACATCCTTGCCCATGAAGCTGGCCATGAATTCCGCCGGCACGTACCCGTGGATGCCGGCGCCGATGGCGATGCCCACCAGGATGTACGGCCAGACCTTGCCGACGATCTCGCGCACCGAGGCGAAGCCGGCGTCGATGCGCTCGCCCAGCGAAAGCCTGTCCTCGACCGCCCTGGCGGCGGTATGCGGCATCGCGCGCACCCAGTCTTCCAGATGCGCTTCCATCTTCAGCCGGCCGATCACCCAGCCGGCCACGATGGCCACCGTCAGCCCCAGGCCAAGGTAGAGCAGCGCGACCTTCCAGCCGAACAGGCCGAACAGCAGCGTCAGCGCGACTTCGTTGACCATCGGCGCCGAAATCAGGAACGAGAACGTCACGCCCAGCGGCACGCCGGCCTGCACGAAGCCGATGAACAGCGGCACGGCGGAGCAGGAGCAGAACGGGGTGACGATGCCGAGACTCGCCGCCATCACGTTGGCGGCACCCTCGGAGCGCCCGGCCAGCATGGCCCGCGTGCGCTCCGGCGTGAAGTGGGAATTGATCATCCCCATCACGAACACGATGCCGGTGAGGAGCAGCAGCACCTTCGGCGTATCGTAGAGGAAGAACTGCAGGGCGCCGCCTAGGTGGCTGTCCCGCTCGACCGGCAACAGGGCTACCAGCGCTTCAGCAGCGGGGCTCAGCGTCTGGTAGAGGCCGAACCATGCCGCGGCGGCCAGGAGCAGGAAGAGCAACGGCTGCTGGCTTGGCCAGCGTTTCAATGGGGCCAGGACGGCATCCATGCGACAACTCCCTCGTCAATGCAGTCGGGGTACGAATTGCGCCCCATACACGGAAGACGAACGAGGCCGTCAAAAGATGCAGAGCCAGCGATAATTTGGCGCCCGCCGGACGTGCGGCGGAGGTGAATGGGGACGTTGCAGTGCAATTCGACGCGCCTTGGTCGATAATGCGCAAGGAAATATCAGTGCCGCTCTGCGCACAAGTCATTCATTTTCAGGGAGAAACACATGACCAAGCTGCCACCCTCCGGCGCCGGCCGGCTTGCCAGCGACTACCCCGACGTTTGGAAGAGCTATACGGCGCTCGGGAAGTCGGTCGCAGACGCGGGAGAGCTCGATGCCCGTACCCGTCGTCTGTTGAAGCTGGCCCTGGCCGTCGGCGCAGGGTCCGAGGGTGCGGTCCATTCGCACGCCCGGCAGGCGCGGGAAGAAGGTATCGTCGACGCCGATATTCGACAGGTGGTTCTGCTCGCGATCACCACACTGGGCTTTCCCGCCGCGATGGCGGCCTACTCGTGGGTCAACGACATTCTTGAGGCTTGATCAGTCGACCCCAACCGCAAAGCGTAGCCTCGGCACTCGCCGAAGCGGGCGAATCGCTCCGCGTTCCCAAATGGTGGTTTCGTCCTCGGTTGGAGCAACGCTCAATATTCAAGTGAGCGGCGGGCGCGGCACGAAATCGCTCACTTGTCCTGCCGCGTCCAGACGCACCTGACACGCTTGCGAGAGCTGTACGCGCAGCCGCTTGCGAGCGCGCTGTATTCGGGACTTGGCGCCTGGCAAGCTCAATCCCTTGCGGCGCGCATATTCGTCCTGCGGCACGCCTTGGAGATCGCACAGGGTGATGGCCTCGCGATCCTCCGCACTCAATTCGGAGAGTACGCGCGGCAAGCACGCGACCAGGCTATCTACAGTCGCAACCTCCTCGGTTTCGTTGGCCAAGTCTGCCGGCAGTTCGATCATCTCGCGCTTGAGGCGCAACCGGTCCGCCACCGCATTGCGCGCCACCTCGAACAGCCACGCCCTGGCATTGCCGATGGCGCAGAAGCGTTCGCCCTGGCGCATGGCCTTGATGAAGAGATCCTGCAGCATGTCCTCGGCATCGACCGCGTTGCCCAGCCGGTGCCGCAGCCAGCCGCGCAGTTCGGCCTCGTTCGCGTGCCAGGCGGTCATCAGGCAGTTCATGCCTTCGCGCCCGCCTCGTACCAGCCCTTGCTGGCGTTGACCACCCGCACCACCAGCAGCATGACCGGCACTTCGATCAGCACGCCGACCACGGTGGCGAGCGCCGCGCCGGATTCGAAGCCGAACAGGCTGATGGCGGCCGCGACCGCCAGCTCGAAGAAGTTCGACGCGCCGATCAGCGCTGACGGGCAGGCGACACTGTGCTTCTCGCCGACGGCCCGGTTGAGGAGATAAGCCACCGACGAATTGAAGAAGACCTGGATCAGGATCGGCACGGCCAGCAAGGCGATGACGAGCGGCTGCTTGAGGATGGCGTTGCCTTGGAAAGCGAACAACAGCACGAGCGTGAGCAGCAATGCAGCGACTGACCAAGGCTGGATTCTGGACATCGCGGCGTCGAATGCCGACTGTCCGCGCGCCAGCAGTCGCCCGCGAATGATCTGCGCGAGAATCACCGGGATGACGATGTAGAGGACCACCGACGTGAAGAGCGTGGCCCACGGCACGGTGATGCTCGAGATGCCGAGCAGCAGGCCGACCACCGGCGCGAACGCGAAGATCATGATCACGTCGTTCAGCGCCACCTGCGACAGCGTGAAATAGGGGTCGCCGTTGGTCAGCCGGCTCCAGACGAACACCATCGCGGTGCACGGCGCGGCGGCAAGCAGGATGAGGCCCGCGATGTAGCTGTCGATCTGGTTGGCGGGCAACCACCGCGCGAACAGCACGCGGATGAAGGCCCACGCCAGGAACGCCATCGAGAACGGCTTGACCAGCCAGTTGATGGCCAGCGTCACGCCGATGCCCTTCACGTGCCCTTTGATTTGATGCAGTGCGCCGAAGTCGATCTTCAGCAGCATCGGGATGATCATCACCCAGATCAGCAGGCCGACGGGCAGGTTGACCTTGGCGATTTCCATCCCGCCGATGGTCTGGAAGAGACCGGGCAAAAGCTGACCGAGGGCGATCCCGACAATGATGCAGAGCGCGACCCAGGCGGTGAGATAGCGCTCGAAGAAATTGAGCGGCGCGGCGGCCGTCGGTTCAAGCGTCGTTCTGGAATGGGCAGACATGAAAGGGATACCTCTTCAGACAACCGCGCCGCTCTGCTCGCCCAGCTCGCGCAACTTTGATTGCAGGGACAACCGTTCCAACTTTGCCATCGGGAGACTAAGCAAGAGGCGGATGCGGGTGGCGATCTGAAATTGCGCCTGGGTAAACGCTTTGAGCCGATATTCCGGATCACCAGCGACCGTGGCGGGATCGGCGAATCCCCAGTGAGCCGTGATTGGCTGTCCCGGCCATGCCGGACATGCCTGACCAGCCGCCTGATCGCATACGGTAAAAATGAAATCCATCGCCGATGCAGACCGACCCGCGAACTCGGTCCAGCTCTTGCTGCGCAGGCCGTCCACGGCGTAGCCCTGCGCGGCGAGCACCTGGAGCGTAAGCGGATGGACCTCGCCGCGAGGATGGCTACCCGCGCTGAACGCCTGGAAGCGGTCCCGGCCAAGATGATTTAGAACTACCTCCGCCATGATGCTGCGCGCTGAATTGCCGGTGCAGATGAATAGCACGTTGTAGGGCCCCTGCGGCATGTCATGCCTCCTCGGTGACGTGACTGAGTCCGTTTGCCAGTTCCAGCAGCCGCTCCACACCGACCGGCTCTTCGCGCATCATGGGGACAACTGCGTAGCGCCGTGCGTGCTCGGTAGCCACTGCATCGATTTCTCGCCGTTCGTGGGCGGCGCGCTCGCGCAACAGAGGTGAACGGGGAGACGCCGCAGCTACGCTGTTGTTGATAATCCAGGCCCAAGGCTCGATGCCGGCACGGCGCAGGTCGGCTTGCAGATTGGCCGCTTCGAGCACCGGCGTCGTCTCGGCCAGAGTAACCAGCAGCACCTTGGTCTGTTTAGGGTCCTGCAGCTGCATCATTGGGGTGCTGAAATGCATTCCAGCCTTGTCCATCTGACGGGCGATGTCCCGGTGATAGGCGCCGGTTGCATCGAGCAGTAGCAGCGTGTGCCCGGTCGGCGCCGTGTCCATCACGACGAATTTCTTGCCCGCTTCCCGAATGATTCGCGAAAACGCCTGGAACACCGCGATTTCCTCGGTGCAGGGCGAGCGCAGGTCTTCTTCGAGCATGGCTCGTCCTTGCGCATCGAGTTGCGCACCCTTGGTGGCCAGTACGTGCTGGCGGTAGCGTTCGGTCTCCACGTGCGGCTCGATCCGGCTGACGGCGAGATTGGGGAGTGATCCGCTCAGTGTTTCCGTCAAATGCGCGGCTGGGTCGGAGGTCGTGAGATGCACGGGCAGGCCGCGACGTGCCAGTTCCACGGCCACCGCGGCGGCCAACGTTGTTTTGCCCACGCCACCTTTGCCCATCAGCATGACGAGACCGTGACCGTCCTCGGCAATACTGTTCACGAGGTCGGAAAGGCTGGGTGTGGCGAACGCGACTGGAGCCTCGATGTTTGTGCTCACAGCCGAAGGCGCTGATGACAGCAATTGGCGGAGTGCCGCCAGACCGACCAGGTCGAAGGGCTTGAGTGCGATCTGGTCGCATGGCAACGCCCTGAGCGACGCCGGAATCGCCGCCAGTGCCGCTTGTTCACGCGTGTAAATCGCCGCAGCCAACGGGTCGCGTGCCGCGTCGGCTTGAGGCAGAACACCGTTAATGATCAGGTACTGCTGCGGGAGGCCAATCGCCGCGAGTTCTTCACGGGTGCGCGCAACTTCGCGCAGCGTGGCTGGCTGAGCGCGGGCCACCAGTATCAAACGGGTGCGGCTGGCATCGGCCAAGGCATCAACTGCCTCTTTGTAATGGGCGCGCTGCTTTTCCAGACCCGCCAGCGGCCCGAGGCATGACGCATCGCCCTTACCCGTTTCGAGGAACCCGCTCCAGGCTCCAGGCAGTTGCAGCAGCCGAATGGTGTGCCCGGTTGGCGCTGTGTCGAAGATGATGTGCTGGTAAGCGGCGGTCACCGGTGAATCGATCAACAGCCCGGTGAACTCATCGAAAGCCGCGATCTCCGTGGTGCACGCGCCAGAGAGCTGTTCCTCGATGCCCTTGACGACTGCATCGGGCAAAACCCCTCGCACTGGCCCGACAATGCGGTCGCGGTAACCCTGTGCAGCTGCCTGCGGGTCGATTTCAAGCGCGAATAGGCCGTTGACGGCGGGGATGGCTGTAATCCGGTTGCCAATGGCGATCCCAAAAACCTGCCCGACGTTGGAGGCCGGATCAGTGCTGACAAGAAGAACCTGGCGTCCTGCCTCGGCAAGCTGGATTGCGGCAGCGCAGGCTATCGAGGTTTTGCCGACACCGCCCTTGCCCGTGAAAAAGAGGAAGCGTGGCGGTTGGTTGAGAAATTTCATGATGACATGCCCGAGCACGGTTCAGCAGCAGCTCTTGGCCTTTGCCGCATACGTCGGCGCCGCGCTGCCACAACAGGTGGAACCCGAGACCTTCGGTTCGCCAGGGGCGAGCGTGCGCATGTCAACGGCGAAGCCGGCCGCAAGCCCGGCGAACGCCGCAAGTTCGTCGCGCGTCGGATACCGGCCGCTGGCGACGACCGCGCCGTCGACGACAATCGCCGGCAATTCGGCCCCATTTGAGCGGGCGAGCAATGCCTTGACGGCGGCGTTTTCGGCAAAGTTCGTCGGCTCCTGCGCGAGATTGAAGCGTCGGATTGTCACCCCGCGCGTTGCAAGCCAGTCGAGATCGGCGGCAAACTGCACGACGTTCGGATCGACCGTTGGACCGCAGACGCCGGTCGCGCAGCACATGGGCGGGTCAAACACTTGAAGGGTGGACATAGGCACCTCAATCACATTTTGTAACGTTGGTTACGAGAACATCCTGCCAATTCGATCCAGTTCAGCCTTCAGGCGCGCGCGGTCGCGCTGCAAATCGGCCACCGGCAAGGCCATGAAGGCTTCGATACCCGCGCGCAGGGCGCGGTATGCCGACACGAAGGCAGCATCAATTTCGGCGTCCGTGCCCCGCGCGTGCGCAGGGTCCTCCACGCCCCAATGGGCGCGCAGTACCGGGCCAAGGTAAGCCGGGCACGTCTCCCCTGCAGCGCTGGAGCAGACGGTCACTACGATGTCGGGAGTCTGGGGGAGGTTTTCCCAGGACTTGCTATGCAAGCCGTCGGTTGCAATGCCTTCGCGTGCGAGCAAGGAGAGTGACCGGGGATGGACTTGGCCTGTGGGCTGGCTGCCTGCGCTCATCGCGCTCCAACCCGGTGGCGCGATGTGATTGAACGTCGCTTCGGCCAAGATCGAACGGCAGGAATTGCCGGTGCAGAGGAAGAGAACGTTCATGGCCTGCAGGGCAGTAGGAAGAAGAGTGCAAGCTTCACAATCGACAATACCTGTACGTTTCAACGAATATGGAAATGATAGACCAATTCGGTGCGGGAGTCCACGGCTACCGTCGCCGGGAAGGTGGCAATTTCCAGGAATCGTTTGACGCCAGTCAATAACTGCTACTGACCAGTTGCCACGGCAGAGGTAAGCGCCACCATTGACGCCCCGATTCCTACGGGCGGAGAGCTACGTCGGACGCAGTCCGAGGTGGGCGGTGACAAACGTGGCGACCGCCTGCGGTGCCCCGAGATCCAATACCGGAAGTGGGCATGAAACCTCGCCGTCAGCGGCGAGGGCGACGACGGACGGGCAGTTTGGCCACAACATCGGACGGCCAAGCGACGGCCGGAATACTTCGATCATGGGGATAGGTGCGTTGCGAAACCCTTCAAACAGCACGATGTCGACGCCAGTCATGCGCTGTGCGAGCGCAAGCGGTGTCGGTTCGGGTTCGGTATCGTATTCGTGCAGTAACGCCCAGCGGCGGTCGCCCACCATCATCACCTCACGGCAGCCTGCCTCGCGCAGGCGCCACGAATCCTTGCCTGGGCGATCCAGATCGAAGCCGTCGTGTGCGCGTTTGATCGCCGAGACGGTGAAGCCGTCCAACCGCAGGCAATCGATGATGTCGGTAATGAGCGTCGTCTTGCCGGCGCCGGAGCGCCCGACGAAACCGAACAGTGCAGGTACTGAGTGAAGATCGTCTGACATGAAGGGAGTGCGCGGAGACCTGGCTGAAGGGGGTCCTCCATCCTACCAGCCGCAGCCGGTCAGATTCCCCGGAAAAAAGAGGGCGCCTCGCAAGGCGCCCAACGTGCTTCAACGCGGTGGAGGTGACCGCGTTTCCCGTTTACACCCGGTCGAAACGTCGACTCTTAAAGCTGATGGTTGCCCGATGCTCGGCACCACCGCCGATGCGGCGAATGCTCGCCCATGTCCCCTTGTAGTACGGAATGATGTTGCGATCCGTCCAGTTGGTGGTCACGTCGCCCTGAACCCCGTTGCCGTAGCCGAATTGCATGAATGTCTGGCCGGTCTTCTGGTCGGGCTCCGGGTACGCCATGGCCGTCGTGGTACCCCACTCGTTGAAGACTTCGACGATGTCGCCGGCCTCGATCTTGAGAGAGGCCATGTCTTCCGGGTTCATTTCGATGATCGACATCGGATAACGGCCACTCACGTAGGCGTTGTACTTGTTGTGGTAGCCCGTTTGCCAGACCTCGTTGATGCGGCCGTTGTTGATCCAGAAACGGTGCTTTGCCTTGAGATCTTCCACGGGCTTGGGCAGGCCCGGCCACGGCGAGGGCAGGAATTTCGCCTTGCCATCAGCCGTGTCGAACTTGCCGTCCATGTAGAGCATCTCGGTACCGAGCAGCTTGCCGTCCTTGTACTCTTTGATCGGCAGCTGAACCCCATTGTTGCCCATCACGCGCAGCCGCTCGTACGTGGCGAGGTTGCCCGTGCCGCCGCCCTGACTGTCGATGGGTGGCGACCCCGGCTGGCCGGCGCGCCGGAAGCCATCGTTGAAGGCATCCTCCTCACCCTTCCATTCGAAGCCGTCGAAGCGAGCTGCCATGGTCGCGTTGCCGTCGGCTCGATACATGGCCTTCAGCGTGTTGGCAATTGCGGCTGCGATCAGGCAATCCGCCTTTGCAGTGCCGGGTGGGTCCATGAATTTTTGGGACAACCGGCAACGACGTTCGCCATTCATCGACGTGAGATTCATCTCGCCCGGGTGGGCGGCGGGCAGCAACATGCTCGATGCTTCGGAGAACATGACCGGGTAGAGATCGATGGTCGTGACGAAGAGGCCGCCCTTGTCGCAGGCGTCGACGATCACGTCGATCATTTGGGCGGTGGTCGCGCCACGCGCCTTGTTCATCGCGTCCTTGACGATATTGGCGCGGCGGTGAATTTCGGTTCGATACGCCTGGGCATTCAGCGTCGTCTGGAAGTTGTTGCAGCCCCAGGCGGTCAGCATCTTGCCCTTGCCCTTCATCAACTCCTCGTCGATGAAGATCTTGCTGTTGCCGGGGTAGGGCGGGCGAGTGTAGCCCTCCTGGTGACCACCCATCCGCACAACACCAGTGCCGCGGCGGCCGACGTTGCGTGTCGCAAGCACGAGATCGACGAGTGCCGACTGGATCAGGTAGTTGTCATTGCCCCAGATGATTCCCTTTTCGTAGGCATGCATCGTCCTGGGCAACATGCCGGGTGCTTTCGGCTTGTACGCCCACTCGGCCGCCTGTCTGAGTTTGGCGACGGATACGCCGGTGATACGGCTGCACTCGTCGAGAGATAATTTGTTGGCAGTGACCGCCGCGTCGAACCCGTTAGTGTTCTTGGCGATGAAATCGCGGTCGATCCAGCCCTGCTCAACGACATAGGTGAACAGCCCGTTGAAGAGAGCAATATCGGTACCAGGCTGGAGGTCGAGGTGCAGCACGCGATCCTTGGCCACTTGCTCCGCGATGGCGATGGTGGTCGTCCGCCGCGGGTCGACGAAGATGACACGCGTAGGCGGAAGCGGCTCGTTGGGGAACCACTTCTTGCGCTTGTCGGCAGTTCCCCCCTGCAGGTTCGGAATCCAATGCGCCAGAAAGTAATTGGTCTGCGTTTCGTACTGATTGGCGCCGATGCCCATAATGCAGTCAGCCACTTCGGCGTCTTCGTACGAATTGTTGAGCTCACCTACGCCCATGTCCCGCGTCGCATGGCACTCCGAGTTGTAGGCCGGCCGGTTGTGGATGCGTACCATCGGCGTTTGAAGGGCCGTAAACATCAGTTTGCCGGTGCCCCAGGTATTTTCGAACCCGCCACCCGCGCCACCGTGGTCGAAACAATTGAACACAAGCCCGGAGGGGCCATCCTTGTCGAGTATCTTCTTCGCTACGCCGCAGTAGATCGCGAGCGCGTCGTCCCAGGTCGTGTCCACCCATTGTGCGCCGGTGAACAGCCGCGGCGATTTCAGTCTCTCCTTGGCATCGCCGCTCGGGTTGTACATATAGGTGGCCATTTGGCCGCCTCGCACCGATGACAGGCCCTGGTTTACCGAGCACGCCTTGTCCGGAAGCACCATCACGTTGTAGCGGCGGCCATCTGAATCTTCGATCAGGTTGTGCATCGCCGGCGTCATGATCTGCTGCAGCGGCGGGACTTGCTTCCGAAAATCGACGCCGAGTGCGTTCTGATTCGGGGCCCGGCCGCCTTCGCGGTTCTCGTCCCACTTGTATACGTGGTAGCCGCAACCCACGATGCAGAAATGACAGGTCAAATTGGTCTTCTGGGCGTTAACCGGCGGCAGCGGCACGCGGTCCTTGAATTGCGCCATGGTGTCGCCTCCTTACAGAACGTTGGATTGACGACCGTAGATCAGGCCGCTCACCGCAATGGCGGTTACGGTGCCGGTCGAGGCGTCGTATTCGAGGACGATACGTGGCAAATCTTCCGTGGCCTGACCACAGATCATCTGCCCAGCCTTTTCGGCGTCGAACGTGCTGTAGTGACAGGGACATTTGAAGCAACGAGACTTCGCGTCGTAGGCCACTGGACAGCCCATGTGCGTGCAGAGCGTGCTGTACGCGACGATGTCCCGACCCGGCCCAACGCCGCCTTCGACCGGCGTCCCCATCTTGATCAACGTGCATGGCGACGCATCGTCGGGGTAGCTGAATGCGACTGCCTGACCCACGGCCATCTTCGCCGTCGCACTCAACGGCTTGCGTGGGTAGGGCAGAACCGTTTTGCCTACGTCGGCCGCCGTTGCGGCCAAGGCAACTTCTGGAATTGCGCCAGCGACCAAACCGGCCCCTGCAGCAAGGCCACCCGAAACTTTAAAGAACCGCCTCCGCGAGAGCTGCTCGCTCATCGTCGTTCCTCCTAGGATTATTGTCGTAGACCAACCGCCGGCGTTACCCTGTCTGCATTGCACAATCCGTTCCCGAAGCGGATAACCGGAATACACCGGCAATATCAGCGGCTTGCGGGCACGGCAAAGAGAATATGTTACCGATTGGTAACGAAAAATCCGAGTCGGCGATGGGATGAGGTAACCACCCGGTAACGGCGCAGGGATTCGCGCGATGCTTGGCTAGAATTGCCGGACTGGGGCGAACACGAACAAGGAGCGAACGGCCATGAACGACCAACGCCCAATGCGGCTATCGAGGCGCAGGTTTTGCGGCGCGGCGCTTGGTCTCGCCGCGTGCGCGCCTCGCGTCGCACTTGGCGCTACGGACGCACCGATTCGCATCGGCACGACTTCGGTCATCCTCGACAATCAGGTCGGCTTCCTGCATGCGTGGCGCGACTACCTGCAGCCCCGGCTGGGCCGTCCCGTCACGTTTCTGCAACGCGGCAGCTATCGCGAGATCACATCGCTTCTGTTGGGCGATGAGCTGGACTTTGCATGGGTGTGCGGATACCCGTACGTGCGCAATCGAAAAGCGTGGGAACTGGTCGCATTGCCGAACTATGGTGGCAAGCCGCTTTATCGATCCTATCTAATCGTCCCGGCCGCTGATACGGCGGCGAAGGGCTTCGACGCGCTTGGCGGCAAGGTCTTCGCGTATTCCGATCCAGACTCCAATTCCGGGTTCCTGGTCCCACAGTACGAAATGTTGCGCATCGGAATTTATCCACCGACGCATTTCCGCAAGACCTTCTTTACCTATGCGCACCACAAGATCGTGATCGCCGTCGCCGATGGCGTCGCGCAGGGCGGCGCAGTCGATGGATATGTGTGGGATACGTTGGCGCTGCGCACGCCAGCGCTCACTCGGCGCACTCGTGTGGCGCACGTTTCGGACGAATACGGATTTCCGCCAATGGTTGCCCGCCGCTCGCTGGACCGGCCCACATACGAGCGGTTTCGCGACACGTTGCTCGCCATGCCGAAGGACGACCGCGGTCGCGAACTGCTGCGTGAACTCAATCTCGACGGCTTTCTGGCTCCGGACGATTCGCGTTTCGCTGGACTCGCCAAGATGCTGGACTTCGTCGCCTCGCGCGAACGGCTACCGACATAATCCATGGTTTCGCTCCGTGACCTAAGCTATCGGGTCAAGGTCCCGCTGGCCTTGTCGGCGGTGATTGTCGTCGTGTCAGCAATCCTGGCAGCTTTGCTCGGGGCGCAGATCTACGCCGATGCTCGCCGTGACCTGCTCACCAACGCCGAAAGTCTTGGGCGGACCTTGTCGCGGGCACTGACTCCCGCGATGTTGCGGGACGATACCTGGCAAGCCTACGAAACCATTGTTGCTTCGCTTGCCGGCGATGCCACCGATGGTAACGGACGACGCTCCATTACTGTCCTTGACGCGGACGGCAATGTTTATGCGTCATCCGATCCATCGCGATTTCCGATGCTTTCCCCTGCGGCGCAAGTGCTCGGCGCCGCAGCCGAACAATTGCTGTCTGGGCGTGACGAGAAGAGTCCAATAGTCGTGGAGGATAGGACGGGCAACGCAATCCTGGTTGCGGTGCCCATAGTTGCGGACGACGGGGCACGGTTGGGGAGCGTGGTCCTTAGCTATTCGCAGGATGTGTTCCTTCCGCGGTTCTTCGCGACCGTGGAGCGGGTCGTCATCTCGACATTGGTTGCGCTTGCCGTGTTGGTCCCGATTGGATGGCTTTTCGGCCGGCGAATGGCCGCACCACTTGTCGGGCTCGCCGGTGCCATGACACGCGTCGGCGAAGCGCCGCCGACCGAACTGGCGCGAGGGCTGTACCGAAGCGGCGACGAGATAGGTCAACTCGGCACGCGCTTCGAGCACATGCTGGTCGAATTGGAAGGCAAGCAGCGACTTGAGCGCGAAATTGTCACGGCCGACCGGCTGGCGGCCATTGGCCGATTGACAGCTGGAATTGCCCACGAGATCAACAATCCGCTCGCTGGCATGCTGACGGCAATCGATACAGCACGGAAGCACGGAGAGCCCGATCCGATTTCTGCAAGCACGTTGTCGCTGGTCGAAAGGGGACTGCAACAGATTCGGCATTCAGTTAGCGCGCTACTGGTTGAAGCGCGGTTCGAGGCGCGCGCCCTAACCCCACAAGACGTTGAGGACGTTCGTACGTTGTTGGAGCCCGAATCCACGACGCGCCAGCAGACGTTGCTGTGGGAGAGCCACCTGGATCGCGCAGTCCCGCTGCCCTCGACGCCAATTCGCCAGATCCTGATCAATCTAATCCTGAACGCGATTCAGGCGGCAGGAATGGGAGGGACCGTTACGTGCCGAATCAAAGCTGACGACGCACAGATGTCGTTCGAAGTTTGCAACGATGGGCGCTCGATTCCCGCCGAATTGATGGACCATCTGTTCGAGCCATTTTCCAGCGGATCGGAGGGCGGTAGTGGGCTGGGCCTGTGGGTGACCTACCAGATCGTTGAGCAGCTTCGCGGCACCATCCGCGTGAAAAGTGGGCCTCCTGAGACAGAGTTCGCCGTCGCATTGCCATTGGGTGCGGCGGCATGACTGCGAGACTATGTCTGATCGAGGACGACCCAATAATGGGTGAATCGTTGCAGCAGCGATTGTCGCTCGAAGGCTTTACCTGCGACTGGCATCGGACGGGTGTAGCGGCACTGGAGTCGATTGGACGTGAGCCCTACGCGGCCGTGGTTTCCGATGTCCGCCTTCCCGATCTCTCGGGTGAGGCGATATTCCGCGCTGCACTGGAGCGCGACGAGCACGCACCACCTTTTGTCTTTGTTACTGCATATGGATCGATTGATCGCGCGGTTGAATTGATCAAGCTCGGCGCTGCCGACTACGTCACCAAGCCGTTTGATGTGGATCAGCTCGTCGCGAAGCTCCGTGTCTTGGCGGGGGTGTCCGGAGAAATTCCGGTTGCCGCAGGACGAGTTGAGCTGGGGACATCGGCGGCCGCGCGCCGGGTCGAAGAGCTATTGCCGCGGATTTCTGAGCGTGCCGACACCGTCCTCATCACCGGGGAGTCCGGGGTGGGAAAGGAGCGTGTTGCGCAGACATTGCATCGGCTTGGAGATGCAGCGGGGGGCGCACCATTCATTGCCGTGAACTGTGCCGCTGTGAGCGAATCACTGCTTGAGGCTGAGTTGTTCGGCCACGAGCGTGGCGCCTTCACCGGCGCGACTAGGACCCGCCGGGGTGTTTTTGAGCAGGCAGAGGGCGGTACCCTGTTCCTTGACGAGGTCGGCGAAATGACGCCGGGAATGCAGGCTAAGCTCCTGCGTGCCATCCAGGAGCGCGAGATCGTACGAGTAGGTGGCGAAAAGCGGATTCCCGTCCACCTGCGTTTGATCTGCGCCACCAACCGCGATCTGCAACAACTCGTCGAACAGGGGCGCTTCCGCCGGGACCTGTACTATCGCATCAACGTCATCCATCTCCGCCTGCCGGCGCTGCGCGAACGTCGGGACGACATTCTCTGGTTTGCCCGGACGTTCCTCGCTGATAGATGCCGCAGCGACGCCGTTGCAAAGCGGCTAAGCGTCGTCGCTGAGTCGGCACTGCTCGCGCACGACTGGCCTGGCAATATTCGCGAATTGCGACATGCGATTGAGCGTGCCTGCATTCTGTCGCGGCGCGCGGTCATCGAGCCGGAGGATCTCTTCGAGGCACCCACCGGTGATGCGGTCGCGGTTCCGGTCGAGGGCGACTCGACGCTGAGCGACTATCTGCAGCGGTGCGAGCGATACTTCATTCTCGAAACCTTGGACCGGCACGGATGGCAGATTGGGACAACTGCACGTGCGCTAGGAATCAGCCGAAAGAGCCTGTGGGAGAGAATGCGCCGACTTGCAATTGCCGCGAGCGATACGCGGGACAACTAGAGTCCGTTTACGGTCAGAGCGAAGGTCTGCGTAGGATAAAGTCCGAACGACCGGAGAGGGACGGGTCCCGTAGTTGGCGAACGGCAGCTTTGGGGCCGCGAGACATGACGGGCAACAGTCTCTGGGCGGCCTGCTCCAGCCATTTGCGGTCGCCGTGGAAATTTCCCGTGAGCGGCCGTTCGCACCACCGCTACTTCGGCGTGCTCGCGCCCAACTCACCGCTGCGCGCCGCGGTCACCGCCCTCGCGCCAGTAGCAACGACCGTGCCGCCCCACACCGAACCCGGAACCCGCCACCGAACCGGCGCATTGTCGTGCCGACCATTACGCTTGGACGCTGCTTCTCGCCCACATCAAAGAAGTATTCCCGCTCGTGTGTCCCGGATGTGGCGTCAAGATGCGCATCGTCGCTTTCCTCACCGATCCTGCGTCCGTGCGCGACATCCTCGTCCATCTCGGCGAAACCACCGCGCTGCAGCGAATCGCACCGGCCCGGGGACCGCCGCTGTGGGACCTATCCGATGCGGGGGCGGTTGACTTCGATCCCCACGCCCAGCCGGCCCCCGGGTGCGCGTTCGATCAACGCATCGCTTGGAAACCCCGACCGCCGACCGCTCGCCGCGTGCGATGCCGGCAGGTGCGTGCCTGCGGCCGCCGGCACGCGACATGAACTCGCTGACGCTCGCGAAACACCCGAACACCGGGCGACCCTAGCCTTGCGGCGACCCCTGACCATCTCCGCTTCCCGTCGGTCCGGGCAAGTCAAGGCGCGCTACGGTGCTCCGGTCGGCGCGTCGTGGGGTTGGATTTGCTATCCGTCGATATCCCCCGCCCGGCAGGAAACCGCACGGTGTTTTCTTGATGCAGATCAAGCTAACATCTTCGCCAAGAATTGACATTGGCATATTCCAATGGCATAAGCGTGACAGGTGAAAGTCATTTGTTAATGCATATGTCATAACATCGAAAACGATTTTTTCTCTATGCAAATAGCGAGTGCCAGCAGGCAATACGCGATAGTCGAATCAACACCTTTGCTAAATACCCATACTGGTATCACAAAAATCTGCCTATTCAGCAATTCTTCAGAAAGGATGACTAGAGTCCTCACGATGGTCATGGTCAACTAACCAGCCAGCCCGGAACGAGCCGGCAAGCCGGCGAACGGCGGTTCGTGCAGCACATGAGATCTGTCTGAGGGGTTTTGAAGGGCCACGTGCCGTCCCCGGAACGCTGGGGTTGGTCCGCGGGCAAACGCCGCGAATGTGTTGCGGAACCACGCGCACTCGCTGAACGCAGAGGAGGTGGACAGTGAAAATGCAACAGCTCTCACGACGGCAGTTCCTGCAACTTTCGGCGGCCATTGGCGCGTCGGCGTCGGCCAGCCTCAGCCCATGGGGCATGCGCGAACTCGGCGCTGCGGAGGTCCAGGCCGCCTTAGCTGCCGGGGACACTTGGGTGGCGACCTGCTGCAATATGTGCGGCGGCACCACGGGGGTGCTGGCGCACGTCGTCAACGGCAAGGTGATCAAGCTCGAGCCTAATTCGGACAACCCGGTGGGGGTGTCGAACATCTCGACCGACTATACGGCACTCAAGTCCACCGGCGCGCGGATGTGCGGCAAGGGCAATGCCAGCCTCATGTCGCTCTACGACCCGGACCGGGTCAAGACGCCGCTGCGGCGTGTTGCCGGTTCGGCGCGCGGCTCGGGCCAGTTCGAGCCCATCTCCTATAATCAGGCCCTGGTCGAGATAGCCGCCAAGCTGAGCGCAATTCGCAGCGCTTTCGGACCCGACAAGCTGCTGTGGTTCACCGAGGATGCCACCGCGGTCGCGATCCAGGAGGCGTTCTGCAACGCGTTCGGCACGCCGAACATGCTGAACCACTCGAACATCTGCGACGTGGGACGCAAGTTCGGATTCGAGAAGACGCTGGGCTTCCACCGTCCGCTGCCGGACCTGCGCAACACCAAGTACATGCTGCTGTTCGGCTGGAATCCGCTCGGGGCGATCAAGTGGGTGCACCTGCCGCGAATTCTGCTCGACGGTCTTGCCAAGGGCGCGAAGCTCGTGGTCGTCGATCCGCGCTGCTCGGAAACCGCCGAGAAGACGCTCGGCGATTACAACGGCGAATGGTTGCCGATCCGGCCCGGTACCGACGGCGCGTTCGCGTTGGCGTTAGCTAACGTCATCATCGGCGAAAGTCTGTACGACAAGACATTTGTCGCCAACTGGACCGTGGGCTTCCAGGATTATAAGACCTTCGTGACGAAGAAGACGCCGGAGTGGGCGGCACCGATCACCGGCATCTCCGCCGACACCATCCGCCGGATCGCGCGCGAGGTCGCCGCTGCCAAGCCGGCCGTCATCGACGCCTGGTCGGGGACGATCCAGCACAGCAATGGCGCCGAAGCCGCGCGCGCAGTCGCGATGCTCGCCGGCCTGCTGGGCCAAATCGACATACCCGGGTCCCTCATCCTGCCGGACCGCAAGGGGCCGAAGTTCAATGTCGGGACGCCCTCGACGCTGCAGCGCGTGGACGGAAGAGGAACCAAATACCCATTCGCCCACTCGTCGGGCGTCTACGTCGAAGCGCGCGACGCGATGCTGAGCGGGTCGCCGTACCAGCCCAAGGCGGCGGTCTTCGTGATGCAGAACTTCGTGTTCTCCGTCCCGAATTCGCAGAAGACCATCGACGCGCTGAACAAGCTGGAACTGATCGTCTCCGTTGACACCCACATGAGCGAGACCGCGATGATGGCCGACTACATCATTCCGGGTTCGAACTACCTGGAGCGCTACGAGATCGCGCCGCAGTGGGTGACCTTCCCGGTCGTTGCGCTGCGGCAGCCGGTAATACCTCCTCTCTATGGTCAGAAGCTCGAGTACGAGTTCGTCATGGATCTCGCGAAAGCACTCGGCCACACGGCGTATCCATTCAACGGCATCTCCTATGAGACGTTCCTCGACGATGGCTTGCAGGCGGGCGTCGGCATCTCCCTTGCCGCCTTGAAGGCGCTGCCTGGCGCCACCTGGATCGGCGGCGCTACTCAATACAGGAAATACCTGACGACAGGCTTCGCGACGCCCTCGACGAAGTTCGAGTTCTTCTCGCAGCAGATGAAGGACAAGGGCCTGAACCCGTTGCCCGATTACGTCCCGCCGCAGGACCGGCCAACGGGCACCTATCCGCTTTCGCTCATCAACTGGAAGGAAGCGCTGCACACACATTCACGCACGATGAACAACAAGTGGCTGATGGATCTTCGTGGCGAGAACCTGCTCTGGATCAACACCAGTAAGGCGGCGGCGCTGGGCATCAGGGACGGGGACACCGTCAACATCGAGAACGCGTATGGCAAAGCCACGGCCAAGGCTCGCGTCACCGGCCGGATTCACCCGGATGTGGTCGGCATGGCCCACGGCTTCGGGCACTGGGGGGCCGGCTCGATTGCGAAGGGCAAGGGCACCAACGACACCCAGTTCGTCCCAGGCAGGGCGGAGCCCATTTCCGGCATGGCCGTTCACAAGGACGCAGCGGTGCGCGTTTCGTTCGCTTCTGCCGGTGCCGCGCTTGCTACGGCCCCTACGCACTAGGAGGAGAAGAACATGTTAGCTGCACTGTATGTGGATCTGAAGCGATGCATCGGTTGCGACAGTTGCTCGGTGGCCTGCAAGCAGGAGAATCAGTTCACGTTCGCCGGCGACCAGATGCATGCCGGAAACAACAAATGGAGCAAGGTCTACGGTTCGGAGAACGACTCTTACCCGAAGCCCGTCGTGCAGGTGTTGCCAATGCCGTGTCAGCAGTGCAACCCGGCCAAATGCCAGGAAACGTGCGATAGCCTGGGTTACAAGGCCATCAAGCGGCGGGCAGACGGCATCCTGTGGGTCGACGAAACGCTTTGCACCGGTTGCCAGAAGTGCGTGCCGGCGTGTCCGTACAAGGTGATGAATTTCAGCACCGACCGGGTCAACAAGCTCGGAACCAAGGGTGTGGCCGAGAAGTGCCATTTCTGCATGCACCGGCTCGACAAGGGTCTGCAGCCGGCCTGCGTGGTTACTTGCGTCGGTATCACGCTCGAGTACGGCGACCTCAATGCCCTGCGCAGCAAGTACCCGAACGCTGAAGCCATGGGCGATGACGACAAGCTGAAGGTGCTCTACGGCAACCTCGGCGAGGAGCCGAAGCGACGGACTTCGACCTATCCCGACCCGGTTCCCTTCCACGACTGAGCGAGGTTGAAGATGGAAGCATGCGATCTGCAACAGGGCGACGCCCGGACAATGGCGGAGGTGTGCGCCTTTCTCGCGGGGGTGCTGTCCGCACCCCCGACCGAGGAGACCGCAGGTGCCGTCGCCCGGATGGCGTCGGCGCTCGGGGTCGCCTGCCCCGTCGATGTCGGCGCGGCGACGCTCGAGCGCGAGTATGCGGATCTGTTCGTGGTTCCGAACCCGCGCTACGTCGCGCCCTACGAGTCCGTCTATCGCGACCGCTGGGAAATGCCTGCGGCGCTGCAAACGGGAGCTGGACCTGCCGGGAAGGGTGGCGCCATCAAGGGACTGCTGATGGGCGAATCGACCCTCAGGGTGCGGCGGCTCCAGCTCGAGGCGGGCCTGCAGCCGCAGCGGGATCTCCCGGACCATGTGGCCAACGAGATGTGGCTGCTGGCGCATCTATGGAAAAAGGAAGCCGAAGCCCCGCTCGCCGATCGCCCCGAGTGGGCGAGGCGGCGCGCCCAATTCGCGGCAGAGCATCTGCAACAGTGGCTCGGCGATCTGTCGGCGGCGGTCCGCCGGCACCAGCACGCGGGCGTATACGGCGCCACGCTGGAAATCGCGCAGGCGGTGGTCGGATTCGACAACGTCGCGAACTAGGGTGTGCCCGCCAGCGGGCGCCGTGATTTTCGGGCGAACCGCGCTCAGGCTGCCCACGCTGGCCGGTGGCGT
>Ga0315290_10000959_pt1 | contig 19643 bp, 16 predicted proteins | sample YL17G12_0_MG_FD_203627 | JGI IMG/M metagenome (GOLD analysis project Ga0315290, IMG submission 203627) | Sediment microbial communities from Yellowstone Lake, YNP, Wyoming, USA - YL17G12_0 | ecosystem: Environmental > Aquatic > Freshwater > Lake > Sediment | place: USA: Wyoming | collected... | reverse complement strand
AACTTTCAGGTCACTAACATGTGCCTGCACATCTCCGATTTCTGTCATGCCCAATTCATCACACAGTCGTTCTGCATTGCAAAACAGCTGCCTGCGATCGATTAAACCGCAGCGAAGAGGTTCCCGTCCTAAAAAGATATTTTCGCCAACAGAAAGATTTGGTGCAAGCGATAACTCCTGGTGTATGAGCCGAATGCCCAACTGGTTGGCAACGACTACATCGTATATCTCTGCTTGTTTTTCGTCGAGGAGTATCTCGCCTGCGTCGGGTTGGTGGATACCACCGAGGATTTTGATTAACGTGGACTTGCCTGCACCGTTCTCGCCCAGCAGCGCGTGAATTTCTCCCGCATGCAGATCAAAATCCACTCCGTTAAGTACCACAGCATCTCCGAATCGTTTCGTTATGCCTCGCAATCTTAAGAGTGGCGTAGCTGGAGTGGTTATCATCTATAATCCCTTAAGAAAGTCATCGGCGTTTTCCAGGGTGATTAACTTTACGGGGACTTTGATGTCCTTTTGCACTGGCTTACCATCAAGGTGTTCGTAAGCTTTCTCAGCGGCGATCCGGCCAATATCTCCAGGGAACTGTGCAGATGTGCTGTAGAGTTTACCGGTTTTGATTGCATTTACGCCTTCTCGTGAACCGTCAACTGCAACTACTGTAACCTGGCCGAGTTTGCCCATCGACTCAATGGCTGATATACAACCAAATGCACTCGGATCATTAAGCGCAAACACCGCATTTATCTCCGGAAAACGGCCCAGCAAGTCGCGCATCACTGGCCTCGATACTTCAGTCGTACCACCACCTTCCTGAATATCCAGGATTTTCATGTCGGGATGTTTTTCCATCTCCTTCCTGAATCCGGCGAAGCGGTCAATGCATGCCTTATTTACGCTCACATGCAGAACCACAATCCTGGAAGCAGGCATTGAATTTGCAAGTGCTTCGCAGGCCAGTCTGCCAGCTTCAAAATTATCACTGGCAACCTGGCATAGTACAAGATTTGTATCGCTAACCGGGGCATCAACAATGATCACTGGTATATTCCTGCGTTTAGCCTCGATAAGTGTGCCTTTCACACCCTCCCAGTTTACAGGATTGATAAATATCGCAGCAGGTTCCTGCTGGAGCAGGTCGGCAATATCATTCTTCTGCTTCAAACTGTTCCATTGGGCATCAAGCGTTACTAACTTATCTCCATTCGCCTCAATAACTTTTTTAAGGCCTTCGTTCACTTCGACGAAGAAAGGGTTGTTTAACGTTTGAAACGATGCGCCAAACAATTTGCCTGAGCCCTGGTCAGGCTGCTTTGCATTTTTTTGCGTACAACCGGCTATAAATAGAATAAACAATCCGAGGATAAATAACCGTGAACGTTGGATCATCTTCATGACAGATATAATTTTGATTGCTGCAAATACTTTTTTATTACCTGTATGATTCGGGTACATAAGCTTTACACTTCTTATCAGCCAATATCATTTTGAACCGGGCAAAACGCTGAAGTCCATTTTCGAGCGGTACTTTTACCCATTCGTCACCAATAAGTGGTTTTGCATATTTAATATATTCATCAGTAACATCGTATTTGTTTTCAGCCAACCAGCTGGGGTGTATCTGGCGATCGGCATTAGCAACTATACCCAGAGGAACTTTATCATAATAAGCCTCATATTTTTCGCCGGGTTTACGCAGTATTGTCGACATATAGCCTGTGCCGTCAGCAATTGCCAGTTCAACAGCATGCCTGGCAACTTCAAATGCTTCTGAGTGATCGACAGTGGAGGCATTTACCGAAACCATGCGCTGCTCAAGCCCTGAAACATTACCCCAAGCTGGCCCGTATTTTGATAGTTTCTTTGTGTTTAAATAATTGATTACTACCTGGCTGACAGTAGTTTCGGAAGCATTATAGTCTATATGACCGAAACGATCATGACGTTCGCCAAGTGCGCCTACATCAAAGCCTTCGCTGACTACAATAATACATCTGCGGCTCCGTTTCAGCTCATCGCTTACATTATCAACGATATCGTTTAAAGTGAGCTTCGCTTCCGGCAAATAAATGTGAAGAGGCATTTCGCGATCAGGATCGGCTAAGCGCGCGGCTGCAGGTATGAAACCGGTTTTACGCCCCATACCCTGAAGTACAATAACAGGATTATGAGTACAGCAACCCAGGCTTTCCTGGTTGGCATTCTGCACTGTATTGGCCCAGTAACGGGCAACAGATCCATAGCCTGGTGTATGATCCAGTAGTTTAAATTCCTGGTCACCTAAATCGTTATCAACGGTTTTTGGGATACCCACTACAGTTAGATCCATCTGGTGTTTTTTTGCCAGAAGAGATACTTTGTTGGCGGTATCCATTGAGTCGTTTCCACCTATATAAAAGAAATAGCCAATGTTATGGGCCTGGAGCACTTCTATAATCCTTTCGAAATCCTCGTGCTGCTCTTCCTTAAGTTTATAACGACAAGTTCCGATAGCACCTGCCGAAGGTGTAAAAGCCAATAATTCAATCTCTTTTTGATCCTGGGCAGAAATGTCAATAAGCTCTTCCTGCAGAACACCTTCGATGCCATGCCAGCCTCCGTATATTTTTCTGAATTTTGAAGGATAGGCGCGGCATGCTTCAATTACTCCACGCAGGGAATTGTTAATTACCGGTGTTGGGCCACCGGATTGTGCAACTAATACATTCTTAATCATAACTGTTTCTTCGTATTAAATCATATTTTGATGAGGTCTCCGGCACTGCATGTTAATCAATCAATTCCGAACTATTACCAAAACAGAATTGAGATCAGATATCTGTTAATATGATCTCAATTTCATTGATTACACTTTCGCCAGGCTGTAATAAGGGCAATATTTTTTCGTCCCGTAATTCTTTGCGGTTTTTAAGCGGAACATTACTTGGTTCGAGACCAAGTACATATTCTCCCTCGCCAAGCATCTTCCATTGTATGAGGTAGGGAAGTTGGTTGATGTTAAATTTTATAGTTAGAGCTATACCGAGTTTTTCATTTTTCAGAGTTACTGAGGTTTTCCCAGTTGTGTCGGATGACATGGTATGGCAAAATACCTGTTCCTTGAAGCCTGCAGTGGGAGGACTCAATTTCCTGAAATCTTTGAGTCCGGATTTTCCAGCTTCGCTCCGGGGCTCAGTTTTTGAAGGCTCGATGATCAGCTCCGCATCTTCACTCAATAATGGATATCCCAGGTTCAGGTGATAAAGTATAGTATAAGGACTGGTTGAGTAGCCAAAATTGGTTATCTTGTCAGTTATATGCAAACTGTTTTGTCCCTGAATTGTATAGATCTGACGTTCAAGTCGTAGTTTATTACCAAACAAAACAGCATCTTCAATGATTCCATTGATTTTGATATGATATTCATCACCTTCCCAGGCGGACAAATCAGAAACCTGTTTAGCCGGAATGGTAGAATACCTTCCGTGTAATCCAAGTTGTTCGGAGCCATCAGTAACAGGTGCACCCAGGTAGGTGAGCCCGCAGGTGGTTAGTAAGCCTGCAGCAAAAGTGCGAAGCCATCCAAAGCCTTCGGGCTCATAGTAAGCAGGGTGGGTTTCGCCGTTACTTGTAAGATAAACCAGGTTTATTCCTTTATAGCTGGCCAGCGAGATATCCATGCCCCTGTCGGGCAATACAGTATATTGAAGACCACTTCCTGAATTTACATCAATCCCCCTGAGATCACGGCCCCAGCCATCAGTAAGCACGTAATGCCTGGTTCCGCCGATCTGAGCCTGGTTACCGATGTACTGTTGTACTTCTTTCCGTTTCAATGAGTTTTTTTTTTAGGTTCCTGTACTGACTCAATAAGCTTGCTAAGTGCTGTTCTGATAATCTCCTCTGCATCAACTTCAGCAAGGCTTCCGGAGCAGAGCCATGTTTCATATCCTCCGAGTGAAAACTGATCCTTAGGTGGCACATAGCCGATCATAGCATTCGCCAATGCAATAGAGAAATAATATTTAGATGGAGCTTCTTTTTTTAGTTTAAGCCCGGTTTCGGAAAAGAATTCACCTGGCAGAGTGCCAATTGTGCCATCGCCGAGACGTATCGCCTGAATAAGCAAGTTGTAAGCAAGCGGTTGATATGCATCCAGTTTAACAACTTCCATTGCATAAAGCCTGGCCATGTCATCTGATGCTTTGTCGGTGGTGCCAAGGGTTGCATAATCAGTATTCTGAACAAGTTTTGTAACCTGTGCCAGGAGCTTTTCTGATGGCAGCCGTCTATCCACTGATGTTATTCCAGCTTCAATGTTAAATATTGGTTTTGAATCCCATTTTGCATTTTTTAATGCAACAAGAATAGAGTCAGATATATCATCAGCAATATATTTCATTTTTTCGTAATCGCCTGAGGGGTAGTTTTTCGTAAGTTTAAAGTCAAAGGTATTTACATCACCGCTGGTGCCATTGCTCATTATGCCTACAAAATTCTTATCAGCCTTGAGCTTTGCTTTAAGCTGTTTATCAATTTCGCCATAATAATCAGCAGATATGGTGTTTGCGGGAATCCCTCCAACATAATGCGTTGAATAATTTGCCAGGATACTTATCCATTTGTCATCTAAAGTTTTTACAGCCATACAGCATACCTGGGGATCGGTCGGGCTTACGGGACGGTCGAGGAACTCACTGCCGGGAGACGGATTCATCCATACTTTATCATTTTCCCCAAATGGACTGATCATAGTGTAACCCGGCTTCATGTACCATCTGCGACAAGAAACATGTTTTGGAACATCGATATGACCCCATGCAATTTTTGCCGGTTGAAGATTATTCAAGGCAATTTTAACTGCTTCGGCAATTTTAGGCGGCATTGACAGCCGGTAACTTAAATCAGCCTCGCAGGTGGCTACTTCAATAACGGAACCACAGGAATGGGCATGTGTACATGAAACCATTACTTGTTCAGGCAATATACCAGTATTTTTCTTTATGATGGCTTTTGCATCATTTATTAAATCCGCATCAATAGTCATGTTATCAACAACTACAAAAACAAATTTCTGTGAGCCGTTATCAAAAGCAAGAGCCTTGGCAAACAAGGAATCGTGAATAGCTTTCGTATAATTAGGTAGAAAATCACCATTTATAATGGTACCATAAGGTGGCGTAATATTCACTTTTGATGCCCCGGCTTTAATTGAAGTCTGTGCAGAAACCCCAAGTCCATAAACTATAATAAGTACTATCAGACACAGGGTTTTCAGAAATAAATTATTTCTCATAAAATTTAGATATTTATTTGAACGAACTAATTATCCGGTAAAAATTTACAAATCAACAACCTAAGTCCAGGTTTGTTTAAAACCTATCGAACTTATACATCCTTGAAATCGAGTATTATGGGTTTTTGCTTAAAGCCACGTGTTTTTATGAATAAATAAATCAACCCCAACAATAACCAAATACTTCCTATGACTTTTGAGGGAGTGGGCAGGCTGATCCAGATAATAAAGCAAACCAGGAAGCCCAGAAATGGAAGAATCGCATCTAACATAATATTACGTTTTTCACCAACAGGACGGCGAAAAGCGAATTGTCGCAATGCTGCAATATTGACTCCCATAAAGGCCAGGAAAGCACCAAAATTCAATAATTCTGCAGCACCCTGATAGCTCAGAACGAATGATCCGATAAGCGTTAATACGCCCAATATAATAATGTTATTGGTTGGAGTGGCGTTTTTAGCGTGGAGGTGGGAGAATAGTTTTTTGGGAATCACGCCATCCCTTCCCATAGCAAAAAGCAATCGGGCAGCACCTACCTGTCCGGCGATACCACTGCCCAGACATGCAATAAACAAAACTATTGCAATGGCATTGAATAGAAATTGTCCTCCTACCCTGGCAGAAACATCGAAGAAGGCGGTTTCAGGATTTACGAATGTATTATAGTCGGGCCAAACCTGTTGTGCAAGATAGATTTGAAATCCACTAAAAAGTCCTGTAAATAAACAAACCAACAACGGGGCTAAAAGCATGTTTCGCTTTGGATTTTTAACATCTTCCGCCAAAGTGGTTACGCCATCAAATCCAATGTAAGTGAGCGCTGCAAAAGAGGTAGCAGTCATGATAGCGCCAAAATTAAATGTTGCAGGGTTATAAAATGGTTTGTAGGAGAGAAGACCGTTCCAACCTTGCTCCCCAAAAATAAATTGGATTGCAAGTACAATGAAAATGCCTATAACGACACACATTATTGCAAGTAAAATTTCGTTGGAACGCGCAGTTGTACGAATACCCCTAAGGTTTAAAAAAGTAATTATAAAAACAAACATTACCACCCAGGCGAAAAATGGGACGGAAGGCATCAGTCGTTGCAAAGTCAATGAACCGTAAACCGTATTGATAATAGGCACAATTAAGTAATCGAGAAACATTACCCAACCAGCCATGAATCCCAGGAGAGGATTTAACCCTTTACCAACGTAGGTGTAAGCTGAACCCGCTGAAGGAAACAGCGAAGCCATACGTCCATAACTTATGGCAGTCAACATCATGCCCACCATTGCGATCAATAGGGTAGTAACCATATGACCCCTTGAAACCTGCGAAGCTATACCGAACAGACCCACCGCAGCTATGGGCTGAATAAGTACAACGCCATAAAAAATAAGATCCCATAATCCCAGCACTCGTCGCAGGTGTGGCACTTCAGTTAAATTGTTCGATTCAGTCTGCATGAATTCCTGTTATGTTAAAATAATTTGAATTGTTATAAAGCATAATATTTACCTCAAACTATCGGGCATCATTCTTAAGTTCCCTCAACATTTGTATTGCTGCTTCAGCTAACATTTCTCCTCCACCCGGGGCTAATCTTGAGTTTTCGACCTCATATCCTCCCTGTGGAAATGCCTTTTTATTTGGGACATAAGAGATGGCATTGTTTGCCAATTCAACAACGATTGTGTTCTCGAAAGGAGAAAAATTCTTTATAGTCAGGCCATGTTCTACAAACATTTCTCCGGGTAATGTTACTATTGCTGTGTTATTGCTTAAACGAAAAACCTGAACATCGAGTGGCAGCTCAGTAATTCCCTTTTGTTTTTGTTCATCAAGCCAAAGAATTCTTCTCTTTTTCACACTGTTAAGGAATTGCTGGCGCTCTGAGGGTTCTTCACTTTTCGATGATAAGTTAGTATTTGTCAACTGTTTCGCCCAAATCAAATCTTCAGCTGTATAGTTCTGCAAAGGAACTAACACTACCCGGGAACGTGTTGCTAAATTGGCGATTTCGTCTTTTAGGTCTGGCATTACTCTCCTGATAGCTGCTGACAAAGAATCGCCTACTTGCTTAGATTTGGTTTTATGGCCGCTTTGTGGACCTGGTTTTGAAAAATCCCAATGATTTATGTTCCCGCAACAACCCGTAAAAAATACAGAATTGAATTTGCTTCCAAAATCTTTACGAAGGGATTCTTCAATCCAATAAGGATAATCAGCGCTAACCGAATTTCGGGAACCTTCACCGGATTTTTGATATTCGGCACCATACTCCTTTACTATATCCAGATGTAAAGCAAAATTGCTTAGCGAAGCAATGGGTAATTTACCATTCCCGGAATAAAACATTACAATGCCTACCTCTGGATCAATAGGGCCTGCAGGTCTGACAATATCCGGATTAAGAAACATAGGATTAAATACTACAGATTCATCTTTCATGAAATACCGGCGGTTGAAAGAAACATTAAACTCCTGTCCAAGTGCGGTTTTTATATTAACGGGCTGTAAAGCAGCTTGCGCTTCAGAAATAGCCTGAACTACAGCTGGTAAAACGTCTTTGTGCGGAGAATCCATATGCGTATGCGTACCCGCGACGCAAATGTTATCATAAGGAATTCCTGTTTTTAAGGATGCTTTTTCACGTGCCGGAATAGTAATTGCGGACCGGACTCCCGAAACATCACACTCAACGAGTGCAAACTGTATTGGTCCCTGACGAAATACAACCGCCTTTACATGCAGCGGGTCAAGGATAACGGCACTGTCGCCCGATATGTCAACAATACCGATACCAATTTCAAGCTCTGATATTGTCTGAGCGGTTGTTCTGAAAGTAATAAACGATAAAAATATTATGTTTAATAAAATAATCAGTTTGATTTTCATGATTCTTATTTTTATTGAAATTTAAGTGTTCCATAAAATTGTGGCAGATGAAAATCCGGTTCCGGATTATCTACAAACGACCATGTGATAAAATGCGGGTTGGAATTATTTGTTGCAATTTTATAAAAATTTGCTTTCCAGATAACATCCTTTTCTGGAAGTGTAACATTAGAATATTTTTGAAGTATTTCAATGGGAATTCTATATTCAATGGTCCAGGTAACCAGATCGGTAATTTCAGGATCGATCTTTTCAGGTAACGAATGAGCAATCTCAATTTTCTTTATCTCATCAACTTTGAGAATTTTGAAATCTTTTCTTGGGATAATATCATAGTACATTAATGGCGTGCCACCGCAATTGGTTTCCAGATTAAAATATCTTAAAGGATAATTTACATCGGGTGAAAAAAAGAATTCGACCGCTGCATCCTCCCACACATTGCCATTAATTTCCTGAGCTAAGCAACGAACATTGCGGTCCTGCACTTTAAATATAACATATATATTATTTTCATCATACATCATTTTTGCCTGTGCAATTGGACGAAATCTGGGTATGTCGCCCATATAATGTATTAATTCGACGGATTCAACAGACTGCCATTGGGGTTTGTCCCAGTTACCATCAATTGCTATTGGCTGTTTCAGTTTCACCACTTTATATTCGGGCTTTGTTCCCATGTTCTTATTTTTTATAGATGAACAGGCAGTCGTGCAGAGTACTGCACAAGCTACTAACCATATTTTAATTATCATCTCGGGTATAAATTTTATTCTTTAATATTGTTTGATAAAACAAGTTAGCTTTGAAGCTGGTATATTACAAACTTACTTAACCTGAATCCTTTTTAATGCATTTCTGTTTCACAAATCCCAATTCCTCCTCTGAAATAATTAAACTGCACATTTGGGTGATCGGCCAATAGCGACATAGGAACAGCGCTGTCCATAATCTTCTTGCTTATCATGAGTGCTGTAAGCCGCTGTCCGAAAGGATTATCATGCGCACCGGCCTGCCATATCGAAACTTTTTCGGCCTTCCATGTCTGTAGCGGACCCACAGTAAGCGCCTGGCTCGGGATTCCAGTTATCACCCCGCCGGCGCTGGTTCGTGCATTTTGCATACAGGTTATGGGGTGCAGGTCAACTACCCGGGTTGTAAACTTTTTAAACTCTTCGGGTGCAGGAGGTGCATCTTTATATTTGCCTTTCCTTTTCACCGGGTCGTTAAATGCCCAGTGCTTGGTGTCACCTTGCCCTCCCTGCATCACCACACAGCGAACACCACTATCCCAACTATTTATGTATTTGGTTGTATCGGCTTTTGGAAAGTGCATGTTCATGTCGGGCATCCTCAGTTTTTTATCGATCCGGTCAAAGCAAAGATCGCGATCGGCTTTTTCGAACGACAAGGGGTGATTTGCATCAAGTTCTTTTCCATCAACGTACCATTCATCCATTCCCCAGAAATGGGCATTAGATAAATTCAATTGCAATTCGTTGACCATCCGCGCCACAAGTGGTAATTGTTCGGTAGGACCGATGGGTCCGCATATTCCGGCAGGATTGCTTGCCGTTGCTTGTTTCCAGGCGGTTATGTATTCAAGTGCTTCTGCAAGATAGAAATCTTCAATAGTATCGTAGAAAACAACTTTAAAACCTGGTCTGGACAGGCCTAGCAAATCTTTTGGGGTAAGCTTTGCAGCATCATCTAATATTTTTTGATCCAGGGTGGTAAAATCCCACCATTCCGGGGCTAACATACTTATTTTTCGAGGCATAGTATTTTTCTCCTTTTTGTTTGCTATTTATTTGTTTGGTATCGTCCTTATACCGGTATTCCCACCCTGCAACATGTTAATATCAACAGGAGTATTCTTTTTATAAGAGCCACATGTAAAATCAGGAATCTGGATCGGAGCTGACCCATTGGCAACGGACCATTTAGTGAGGGGTACAATTGAACTCCATGCTGCAGCATCATAAACATCCTGATCGAGAGGAAGACCATTCCGCAAACAATCTATCAGGCGCCAGTCCATCAAAAAGTCCATTCCGCCGTGCCCGCCTACTTCTTTAGCCAGCTCACCCATACGCTTCACAATTTCCGGTTTATATTTTTCCGACAGTGCTTTCATCACGTCTTCTTTAAGCCATTCTTCTTCCTGTGCTATTCTTGCTGGTTCAGGGTATTTGAGAGCGACAGCCTTAGTTCCGCTGATCCCAAAGATACGCGAATAGGGTTGAGGGCTTGTTATATCGAATTGTATCCTGATTGTTTTTCCCTTTTCAGTCCTTATTATTGAAGTATTCATATTACCTCTATAGGAATTTGTGTCGAATTCTTTATAAAAGCTATCTTTTTTAGCAAATTCAGAAGCCATTTTCCCAAATTGGAAATCGTTAGATTCCATTGAAGTCAGGAAATTCATCTTATCTCCCCGGTTAATATCCATTACCTGGCATACAGGTCCCAAACCATGCGTGGGATATTGATTTCCGCTTCCATGTTGATACGCTTTAAGCGTCCACATCTTATCATAGCCATTCTCACTTTTATCAAAATGACTCAGAAGTTGATTATGCACATAACCCGCATCAGCATGAATTATTTCTCCGAAAAAGCCTTGACGCACCATATTCAGAACGAGCAATTCGAAAAAGTCATAACAGCAATTCTCTAACATCATACAGTGTTTGCGGGTGCGTTCGGATGTTTCTACCAGACGCCAGCAATCTTCGATGGTGAGGGCAGCAGGCATTTCTACTGCAACATGTTTTCCGTGTTCCATGGCAAATACTGACACCGGGGTATGGAGTCCCCATGGCGTAACCTGATATATTAAGTCAATATCAGGACTTTCACACATCTTTTTCCAGGCATCTTCACTTCCACTATAAGATCGGGCAGCAGGCAAACCAGAATCTGCAAGCATTTTTTGTGCCTTGTCAACACGATCCGGATGTAAATCGCAAATCGCTATGATCTCAACCCCTTCAATCAATGATAACCTTTTAAGGGACCCTGGCCCCCTGTGACCCAAACCTATAAATCCAATGCGCACTGTTTCCAGTTTTGGCGTTGCATAACCACTCATGTTAAAGAGCTGTTTATGTGCCTTTTCCGAAGCTATTTCGAGGTCCGACAGTGGCTTCACTTCATTGTTACCGGAAGCTAGTCCCACTGCAAATATTCCAGTACCAGCCAAGCCTGCAATCCTGATAAAGCTTCTTCTGTTTGTTTTCATAGTTCTAATGGTATTTAATAAAGATTGAATCTGATTAAGGATGAAATCAGATGTTGAGCTAAAGTAATTAACAGTTTACTTTATAACAACCAGATTGCCAAGAATTTCTTTCAGCATATTATTCTGGGCATACCCGTGACCCAAATGTTGTCTGAACCCTTCGGCATATTTGGCATTAATTTCACTTCCTCTTTTTTCACTGAATCGTTTCATCGAATGGATATATTCATCCATTTTATGATGTGTTAGTAACCAGTTTCGTTGACTTGCATGGCATGCAAGCATATTTTCTTTAACTGAAATTTCGCTTGTAATATCTACAAACATGGAAGCCTGGATTGGGGTGCCTAAAATGTCCTTCGCTTCCATTGGGTCGCAATAATACAAATAAGGTACAGGTTCAAAGGGTGTTTCTGTTATTTCCAGATTTTTAATTCCTGCACAAAAACAAGCGGTTTGCACGATCTTACTCGTCATCTCGTGGTCAATCATATAGTCGGTCGGGCTATGTGTAAATACAACCGACGGACGTATTTTTCTGATTAAAGAAGATGTTCTGTTGATGGATTCACGGTCATATAATATGTACACATCTTCAAATTCAAGACAATGATAGGTAGCATCGATCAATTTTGCAGCTTCAGCGGCTTCAGCTTTCCTGATTATGCTTATCTCTTCTATTGAATACTCGGCAGTTCCTTTATCGCCCGGAGCCAAAGTAGCAATGTGAACTTTCCATCCAGCTTTTTTGAATAAAGAGAGCGTGCCTGCACAGATAATTTCTACATCATCGGGATGCGCACAAATGCCCAAAACTATTTTTTCCATTTCAAAAAATATTAATTAACCGTAACGATTGTTCCGGTTTTTGCGGATTGATAACAAGCTGTTAATACTTTTTGACTTTGCAATCCGATTGCAGCATTATTCAAAGGTTCTCTTTTTTCGAGAATAGCACAACTGAATTCTTCTATTTCTGAGAGATACATATTTACCGGAGTAGGATTTATTTCAAAACCTTCTCCTGCATTTCTTACCTGATTTGCATCATAACCTGCAGCATCAGCTTCCAAATATGCAATCATCTCGCCCGAAGAGCCCTGGCCAATAGTTCCTTTTGCAAGTATGCTGCCTTTAGAACCATAGAGTTCGAGAATATTTTTACTGCTATTATCGGGAATACAAAAATAGGAATCCACGCTTCCCATTGTTCCGTTTTCAAAAAATAATGAAACTACTGCAGCATCTTCTGATTTATAATCATGTACACTATTATTGATAAAGCAACTAACGCTTTTAACTTTGCCAAAGAACATTTCCAGTAAATCAATGCAATGGCTACCCATATCCATAAGCGAACCACCACCTCCGATTGCGGGATCTTGCCTGAAGGCGCCTTCAATCGGAGGATACCAGCAAGATAATTGAGCTCTGCCATAAACAGGTTTACCTAATTTACCTTCTTTTATCATTTTTAAAGCTGCCTGATGTTGTGCTAAAAACCGCATCATTAAACCTGTTCCTAAATAAACACCCTCCTGCTTGCAGACCTGAATCATTTTTTCTGCTTCCTCAACCGTCATACCGAGCGGTTTTTCACAGAAGACATGCTTTTGTGCTTTGGCGCAGGCAATAGCATGTCCGTAGTGCTTGTTTACCGGTGAAGCTATATACACTGCGTCAATATCTGATTGAAGCAATTCATCGATACTTTGCACTGCCCTGGCATTGAATTTTTTTGCAACAGCGTTGTTTACTTCAGCATTGATATCGTAAACTGCAACCAACTTTGCATGATCAGCAAGAACAATCCCCTCGGGGATTGTTCTTCTTTGGGCAATACCGCCTGAGCCGATAACACCCCATTTTATTTTATTTTCCAACATTATTTCTCCTTTTGTTATTTTGAAAATGCTGTGATTACTTTTCTCAAGGCATCGCCTATTTGCTCACAATTCTCAACTGTGTAAGTCGGATATGCAAAACAAGTGAAGGTATGTTTTTCGTGCCATTTGGCATTTGGAACATCTACATTCGAATAATCAGCACTCTTCGGATCGGTATATTCTTTTGAAGTAAAAGGGAAACCTGACTTACCAAAAGCAAGGTGCTTTTGAAATGCTTGTTCAACGTGACATTGCGGCCAGAATACTTTCCAAACCATTGCACCTTCAGCTCCGCAAGCATCAACAAATTGCTTGATATCACAAGTCATGTTCTCAATATCCAATGAGAATGCCATTACAAACCAACCATTCTTTCTTGTTTCATTATCAATAGGTGAATATAAAACCTGTGGCAAATCTTTAATTTTGTCGATTATAATGTGTGCATTCCGGTGACGAGTCGGCATGTTCCAGTTATCCATTCTTTCAAGTTCAGCCAAACCAATGACAGATTGCATTTCAGTCATCCGGTAGTTATAACCAACCATGTTATGAATGTACGAAAGTTTCTGTTCCAATTCCAGAAGGCTCAACCGGTTTTTAACATCGTAACCATGATCTCTGAAACTGCGTGCTATCCAAGCAAATTCTTCGTTGTCGGTTGTAACCATACCACCTTCTCCACCAGTGGTAAAAGTTTTACTCTGGCAGAAACTGCATCCGGCAATATCACCTAATGTACCTGTTTTTTTACCTTTATATATACCACCAAATGCTTCGGCATTATCTTCAATAACGAGTATGCCATGTTTTTTAGCGAAAGCATTCACTTTATCCATGTCGCATACGTTACCATACAAATGCACCGGCATAATTGCTTTCGTTCTTTCATTCACCAGTTTTTCGGCCGATTCAACGCTAATGCAATGATCATCCAAATTTACATCAGCAAATCTTGGAATTGCGCCGGCTTGTAAAATTGAAAAGCTTGATGCAATAAAGGTATAGCTGGGAACGATTACTTCATCACCCGGTCCGATGCCCATTGCAGTTAAACCTACGTGCAGCGCTGCAGTTCCGGTTGCAACTGAAATTGCATATTTGCTACCCTGCCATTCGGCAAACTTTTTCTCAAATTCCATTCCTTTGGGACCTGTCCAATAATTGACCTTGCCTGAACGCAATACCGCTTCTACTGCTTTAATTGCGTTTTCGTCAAATTGTGGCCAGTTAATTTTAGTACTTGTTACTGCCTTAGGGCCTCCGTTAATTGCTAATTTTTCTGACATAAAAATATAATTTTAATTGTTGTTGAAATATGTGAACACTAAAAAATTGCACATTAATAAACTGCTATACCTTTCTGGGTTCTTCGTAATTTAATGAAAGATCAAGATTCTTTAATTGTTTTAACGAAATTCATTGAAAAAGTTTTATAATTTACGTCTAAGATTCATATTTCAAAATTATCCATTTTTAGAATGCACATATAGTACTATTCATCGTAAATGCAATACAAAGATACAGGCTTGTACGTTTGCCGTTTCATAAATCAAGTGACCTATTCTTGGGGCACAACCGGAACTATTCAACTGAATAAAACTGATATAATTGACAGTGAGATGAGACAGCCAGGATACAAAAAACCACTTGTGTATCATATAGATATACGAGTGGTTATAATGAAATAATGTCTCCCCGACAGGATTCGAACCTGTGGCCCGCTGATTAAGAGTCAGCTGCTCTACCAGCTGAGCTACGGAGAGTTTTTGGGCTGCAAAAGTAACAAATCCTGAAAATAAATCAGGTTTTTATAGTAATTATTTTACCTGCTGTCATAGGCGCTTAGCTTAGGCCAAAATGCCTACTTTTGTTTTTTAACCAATCATTCAGTTTATTAAATGCGATTATGACTGATCAGGAAAATCCCAGGCCCTCGGCGCTGAAGGTGCAGGCTGGCATACAACAGCCGGAATCGGTTAATATACAGGCGATAAGTCGGTTTTCACGATCGAAAAAGGGTTTGATGCACTCCGAAGAATATGCACAGGGAATATTGGCCGGCAACTACACTATATTGAGCAAAGCAATAACCCTGATAGAAAGTTCGCTTGCATTGCACTACCAGATAGCCCAGGAAGTTATTGCATTATGTCTTCCGCATGCCGGCAAGTCTGTCAGGATTGGGATAACCGGAGTGCCTGGTGTAGGTAAAAGTACATTAATTGAAGCCTTAGGGACTCAGCTGACACATGCAGGTCATAAACTTGCTGTGCTGGCGATCGATCCAAGCAGCACACGCAGCAAAGGGAGTATCCTTGGCGACAAAACCCGCATGGAAGCACTTTCCGTAGATCATAATGCATTTATACGTCCATCGCCATCATCGGGTTCGCTTGGCGGTGTGGCGCGCAAAACCCGCGAAACCATCGTTTTGTGCGAAGCTGCCGGATTCGATACCATCTTCGTGGAAACAGTAGGTGTTGGGCAATCGGAAGTAGCCGTTTATGCCATGGTTGATTTCTTCCTCTTACTGATGCTGGCTGGCGCCGGCGACGAGTTGCAGGGAATCAAGCGTGGAATTATGGAAATGGCCGATGCTATTATCATAAATAAGGCCGATGGTGATAACCGCGCCAAAGCTGACATAGCTGCTGCGCAGGTGAGGAATTCACTCCATTATTTTCCTGTCTCCGATTCGGGCTGGAGGCCTGTAGCAGCCACCTGTTCGGCACAAACCACAGAAAGGATTGATGGCGTCTGGCAAATTGTGCAGGATTATCTCGCTTTTACCCGGGAGAATGGATTTTTCACTTTAAAGCGACGTGAGCAGTCGCGGCAGATCATGCTCGATACAATCAACAATTATCTTACCGAAAATTTCTTTACGGATGCAGATACTATTGAGCGGATAAAGGCAATTGAACCCGATCTCTTAACTGATAAAATAAGCCCTTATACAGCCGCCCAAACTATTTTGGATGCGTACTTTTCAGGACTGAAAAGAGATTAAATCTTATTTTTTCAGCGATGCAATAAGATGGGCTTTCTCCAGCTTCTTCTGTTCATTCGGGAAAATGAGTGAAGCCAGTATACTCACTGCTAAAATTCCAACTACAACATACAATGAGTGAGCTGTAGTAAATCCTATATCATGCAAGGGTTCCTTCAGGAGCATTTTAACACCGATAAAGGCCAGGAGGATTGACAAACCATGTTTGAGGTAATGAAAAAGCCCGATCACATTTACGACCACGAAAAAGAGTGAACGTAGCCCAAGAATGGCGAATATATTGGAAAAGAATACGATATAGGGATCCTGCGTTACCGAGAAAATGGCGGGAACAGAATCAACAGCGAATATAACATCTGTAAATTCAATCACCAGCAACACAATGAAAAGTGGTGTGAAAAAGAGTTTGTTTGTCGCGGATTTGCGGAACCAGAAATGCTGCCTGAAATAATGTGGATAAACCGGCAAATATTTTGAAGCCAGTTTGACCACAGGATGCGCTTCAGTATCAATTTTTTCCTCCTTGTTGCGCGACAGGAACATTTTTATCCCTGTAAAAACCAGGAAAGCACCGAAAATGTACATGATCCATTCGAATCTCTGGATGAGGGAAGCACTGAGGAAAATAAAGAGGAAGCGCATAACAACTGCACCAAGAATACCCCAGAAGAGCACGCGCTTGTAATACATTTTCTGAACCTTAAAGGCCAGGAAGATGAGAATCATTACAAAAACGTTATCTACTGAAAGTGCATATTCGATAAGGTAACCGGTAAGGTATTCGAGCGAAAGATTGTGGCGGTATAGAACCAGCGCCTGCTGGTATGTAAGTCCATCAATATCGACAGAATGTTTGTATTCTGCAACCTGATTTTTGATAGCATCAAGCGAATCCAGGCCATGGATGAGGTCGCCCCGCAACCTGAGCAACATAAAAAAGCCGAACGATAGCAGCATCCAAACACCGGTCCACAGCAGGGCTTCTTTAAACGGAACCTCATGGCTCTTTCTGTCGAAAACACCCAGGTCGAGCATCAGGACCCCGATAATAAAGATCAGGAAGATAGAGAAGAAGGCTATTTCGTTAACGTTCATTTTCTGTGTTGCATGGTACGCTAATTCTGCAAATGCGTTGTCAAAAGTACAAAAACATTTTCATAGAAAGCCTTGTCAAAAAAGAAGAAAAAATCGGTAAATTTCAATACGTCAAGCTATAAAGTGATTGATTTAGTAAATATTTATTTCCATTGTGGATAAGCCATAACTTTAGCTAACCATTATTTTCCGGGCATAACAGTCCGGATATTTTATGGTTATATGCCATTATGACGCACTAATATTATTAAACATGCCAATATGGCATTAAATTCAATCATTTATTATATGGTATAATCTTTGAAAACGCTGTTAAATATAAATGTTTAACAAATTTAAAAGGAGGATTTACGATGAACTTAATCAGATGGAATGCCCAACCAAGGTTGTCGGATATATTTGACGACCTTTTCGAAAGGAACCTCAGCAACAGGTTTTGGGACACAGGAAATAATCCTGCTGCCAATATCATTGAGACCGAAAAGGAATTTCGCCTCGAACTTGCTACTCCGGGGTTTTCGAAAGAAGATTTCAAAATTACACTGGACAAGAACATTCTTACAGTGGCGTCCGAAAAGGAAAACGAACAGAAGGATGAGAAATGCACGCGCTATGAATATAGCTACGGAAAGTTTTCACGTTCGTTCGCACTTCCAAAATCAATCGATGCAGAGCGCATTAGCGCCGGAAGCGAGAATGGGATACTCAGAATTTCACTTCCCAAAAAGAAAGAAGAGATTCTTGCTAATGTTACAAGAGAAATTGCCATTGCCTGATAAGTATGGCATTCAAACAGAAACGGCCTGGAAGGGCCGTTTCTGTTTATCCAATGTCTGTATTTAAAGTAACAATATGTTGATTTAAATATCTGACTTTCTATTCCGACTCTGATTAGAACAAATGACGGAAAGGAATAAGTGCCCATCCGAGTACTCTCTCGAATTTCGGACGGCGCATCCACGAATCATGGTCGAAGGGTATGCTATGCAGCAGTGTTTCGTCGATGTGTTGCCGGACTTGTGCAATAATGCCTTTGTGCCGACCGAAAAGCATGATTTCGTGCTGATACCTGAAACTGCGGTAATCGAAATTAGGCGAACCAACGGCAAAGACTTCATTGTCAACCAGCATTGCTTTGGCATGCAGGTTGTTTGGGGTGTAAAAAACTGTTTCAATCTGGTGTTTGTAAAAGAACAAGAGGTATTTTCCGCTCAGTAGATCTATGGCGCGAACATCCGAATGCCAGGGCATAATCACTTTAACTTTTACACCTCTTGCAGTAGCCTCAATTAATGCTTTGCGCATCATATAGCCAGGCAGGAAATATGGTGATTCGATAATTATTTCCTTCTTTGCTTTACGTATAAGTTGTTGGCATTTATTCTTGACTTGCTGCCGGTAAATGGATGGCAAGTCCTGCACCACTTCAAACTCGCCATGAACAATGGTTTTTTTATAAGCAAATTTATTGAAGATATATTTCCGGTAAATTTTATAACTATCCTGGAACGTTTTACGTAATACTTCACTGATGGTGCCATGCATACGAAGTACCGATTCGCGCCATTCCAGGGAATAGCCTGTAATATTGGCCGAACCGATATAGCTGATTTTATTGTCGATTACCAATACTTTGTGGTGATTTCTCCGGTGATTTTTGGTAAAGAAATCGAAGGAGAACCTTATTTTTTTGAAAAAACGCACTTCACCACCATGCAGGATTAGTTCAGCAAAAAAAACTTCATTAACGTATGCTCCCCAGGAATCGATCAGCACTTTCACCGTTACACCTTGCTTAGCCTTGCGGGTAAGCGCATCGCGAAAAGCCCCGCCAATTTGATCGTTGGCATATTTGTATGTTTCCAGGTAAATAAAATGTTGAGCCTGTTCAATATCATCGAGCATGGCCGACCGGAATTCAACGGGTTTGTCGTAAAGCTGGAAGCTTTGAAGGCGGCTATTAGGCATAATGTGGAATGTTACTCATCAAAAGTAGTGAATCGTTCCGGAAATTAATACAGGAATTCCGGAATATTATCTTTTTCTTAGCAGCAAAGGCAGTTTCTATACCCTATTTTAAGTGATCCGAAAGGCTACTATTTAAAAACGGAAACCATTTATCGCTTATCTTCTTACCTTTGTTGATTTAACAATGTGATCATGATCAAATCAATGACGGGCTTCGGCAAGAGCATACTGGAAATGGGTGCCAAGAAGCTTACTAAAGAAGAT